>Ga0105050_10010351_pt1 | contig 10230 bp, 10 predicted proteins | sample FRY01_FD_78088 | JGI IMG/M metagenome (GOLD analysis project Ga0105050, IMG submission 78088) | Freshwater microbial communities from Lake Fryxell liftoff mats and glacier meltwater in Antarctica - FRY-01 | ecosystem: Environmental > Aquatic > Freshwater > Ice > Glacier meltwater ... | reverse complement strand
TCCAGCACGCCCACCCCGACACGCTGCGCCGCATGGCCCGGCCCGCCGCCGCCGCCAGAACGCTCGACGAAATCGCCGCGTGGCGCGCGGTCTGCCCCGATATCACCCTGCGCTCCACCTTCATCGTGGGCTATCCCGGCGAAACGGAGGCCGAGTTTCAGACCCTGCTCGACTGGATGGACGAGGCGCAACTCGACCGAGTCGGCTGCTTTCAATATGAAAACGTCGCGGGCGCCCGCTCCAACGCGCTGCCCGACCATGTCGCACCCGAAGTCAAACAGGACCGCTGGGACCGGTTCATGGCCCGCGCGCAGAGCATTTCCGAAGCAAAGCTCGAAGCCAAAGTCGGACGCATTCTGCAAGTCATCGTGGATGAGGTCGACACAGACGGCGCCACCTGCCGCACATGGGCCGATGCACCCGAAATCGACGGCAACCTTTTCATCGATGAGGATTTCGAGGGTATCAACGTCGGCGACCTGCTGACCGTGACGGTCGATGAGGCGGGCGAATATGATCTCTGGGGACGGCGGGTGTAACCTCACCACTGTCCCTGACAGGCCCCATCGGGCCTGTCACGAACTGCCCCCACCACCGATCCGCGCCGGTGAGCCCCGCTCACCGGCCAGCGCCTGCCCCCGGCAGGGCGGGCGCTTCGCACCCGCTGGGGCAGGCGCCAGCCTCTGTTAAGGCCACATCGGCGTCGTGCTGTCTCACCTACGGCATTTTAGCTGGGCCAAGGCTCCCCCGGAGCCTCGGCTCTTCCCGCTCAATTGACGATATCGTCATCGATACGCCGGATATTCACCCCTTCGCCGCAGCCTCCAGCGCCGCGATCCGCGCCTCGAGTGCGGCGTTCTCCTCGCGGGCCTTCTGGGCCATGGCGCGCACGGCATCAAATTCCTCGCGGGTGACAAAATCGCGGTCGGCCAGCCAGCGGTCCATCAGCGATTTCATCGCATTGCCCGCCTCGTCCTTGGCGCCCTGCGCCACGCCCATCGCATTGGTCATCAGTTGCGACAGGTCATCGAAAATCTTGTTGCGGCTTTGCATGTCACTCTCCGTAATGGGTTCCCCCCTATATGGGGCGAGCGGCGCGCATCACAAGGTTGACTTCACCGCACCCCCCCGGCAAGGAAAGCGGCATGCAAACCGGTCTCGCCTTTCCAAACATCTCGCCCGAGGTCTTCTCGATCAGCCTCTTCGGTTTCGACTTCGCGCTGCGCTGGTACGCGCTGGCCTATATCGCGGGGATCATCATCGGCTGGCGGATCTCCGTCGCGGCGCTGCGCCGGGCACGGCTCTGGCGCAACGACGTCCCGACGATGAGCACCGATCAGCTCGAAAATCTGCTGACATGGATCATCGTCGGCATCATCGCAGGCGGGCGGCTCGGCTATGTGCTGTTTTACCGGCCGGGCTATTACTTCGCCAACCCGCTCGAAATCCCGATCTTGTGGGAGGGCGGTATGTCGTTTCACGGCGGGTTCATCGGCGTCGTGCTGGCGATCCTGATCTTCGCACGACGGCAGAACATCCCGCTCGGCGGGGCGGCAGATACGATCGCGCTGGCGGCCACGCCCGCGATCCTGCTGGGGCGGCTGGCCAATTTCGTCAATGCAGAGCTTTGGGGGCGGCCCACCTCCCTGCCATGGGGGGTGATCTTCCCCGGCGAAGCGGCGCAGATGTGCCCCGGCATCAGCGGGCTTTGCGCGCGGCACCCCTCGCAACTCTACGAAGCCGGACTCGAAGGGCTGCTGCTCGGCGGCCTCCTCATCCTGATGGCCTTCCGCTGGGGCGGGCTCAAACGGCCTTGGCTGCTGTCCGGCACCTTCTTTGCCGGCTACGGGCTGGCGCGGTTTCTGGTCGAGTTCGTGCGCCAACCTGACGCACAATTCATCACCCCCGGCAATCCGCTCGGCCTCGCCTTTCACATCGACGGCTGGGGGCTGACCATGGGGCAGACGCTGACCCTACCGATGATCATCGTCGGTCTGCTGGTAATCTGGCAGGCCAGCCGCGAAAGGCCGCGCGCGACGTGACCCCGCTGGCGCAACTGATCGCGGCGCGAATCGCGGCCACCGGGCCAATAACACTGGCAGATTACATGCGCGACTGCCTGACACATCCGGTGTATGGCTATTACAGCACGCGCGACCCGCTGGGGGCGCAGGGCGATTTCATCACCGCGCCCGAAATCAGCCAGATGTTCGGCGAATTGCTCGGGCTTTGCCTCGCGCAAAGCTGGCGCGATCAGGGGTCGCCGCCGCAGATCACGCTGGGCGAACTCGGCCCCGGTCGCGGCACACTCATGGCCGATGTGCTGCGCGCCACCGCAAACGTGGCGGGGTTTCACGCCGCACTCTCGGTGCATCTGGTCGAAATCCCCGGCCCGCTGCGGGCCACACAGTCACGGCTGCTGGCGCAGGCCACATGGCATGACAGCGTGGCCAGCCTGCCCGAAGCCCCGCTCTACCTCATCGCCAACGAGTTTTTCGACGCACTCCCGATCCGGCAATTCATCCGGCAAGGCAACGGCTGGAGCGAAGTCGTCGTCGGCCTGTCCGACGCAAAGCTCACACTGGGGCAGACTTCCCCGGCACCGCTCGCTGCCCTGCAACACCGGCTGGGTGACACTCAAGACGGCGACCGGGTCGAGCTTTGCCCCGCCCTGCCCGGTATCGCCAGCCATATCGGCGGCCTGATCGCACGGCACGGCGGTGCCGCGCTATTCATCGACTATGGCGATTGGCGCAGTCAGGGCGACACGGTGCAGGCCCTGCGCGGACATGCGCCGACTGACCCGCTGGCCGAACCGGGGCTCGCCGATCTCACCGCACATGTCGATTTCGAAGTCGTGGCCAACGCCGCAAGCCCCGCAAAGCATACGCGACTGACCCCGCAAGGGGTGTTTCTCGAACGGCTCGGAATTGCGGCACGGGCGCAACGGCTGGCCAACGGTCTGAGCGGCCCTGCCTTGACAGCGCATCTTGCGGCGCATCGGCGCTTGACCCATCCTGTGGAAATGGGACAGCTCTTCAAAGTGGTCGGTTATTACCCGCCCTCTGCGCCAACGCCACCGGGACTGGAGCCATGAGCCTCGACATCATCACCGCCCCGGCGCTGGCGCCGCTGCAGCACGGCTTCTTTGGCCGGGCGGGCGGGGCGTCATCCGGGGTCTTTGCCGGGCTCAATTGCGGGTATGGCAGCTCGGATCAACACGAGGCGGTGACGATCAACCGCACGCGTGTCGCCGAGGCCATGGGCGTGCCGCCCGAGGCGCTGGTGGGCCTGCATCAGATCCACTCCCCGGACGTGGTCAGCATCAGCGACGCCGGCGCACCCCGGCCACAGGCCGATGCAATGGTGACAGCGACACCCGGCATCGCCCTCTCGATCCTGACCGCCGATTGCCAGCCGGTGCTCTTTGCCGACGCGGATCACGGCGTGATCGGCGCGGCGCATGCCGGCTGGAAAGGCGCGCTCAATGGTGTGCTGGAGGCCACGGTTGAGGCGATGTGCGCGCTTGGTGCCCGGCGCGAAACCATCCGCGCCGTGATCGGCCCCACGATCAGCCAGCGCGCCTATGAGGTCGGCCCCGAGTTTCATGACGCATTTCTGAGCGAAGACGACGGCGCAGCACGGTTCTTTGCGCAGGGCGACGGCGACAGGCTCCTGTTCGATCTACCGGGTTTCGGGCTTTACCGGCTGCGCGGCGCGGGGATCGAACAGGCCGAATGGACCCGGCATTGCACCTATTCCGACCCGGCCCGCTTTTTCAGCTATCGGCGCAGCACCCATAACCGCGAGGTCGATTATGGCCGCCTGATCGCGGCAATCCGGCTCTGAGCATCCGCCCCTGCCTGCGGGCGGAGTGAGTATTTAGACCAGACTGAAACTGCAAACAGCAGCAAAGGCCGCGCCGCGACGTCTGCAAAATACCCCGAACCCTCCGCAATACCGCCCAAGAACCGCCCGATTGCGCGGCGCATTTAGCGGTTAACGCCCATGCCGGGCCGGACTGGAGCGAGGGGACCGAGATGAAGACCGAACGCCGCTGGATGAAGTCGCTGTTGGCCGAGGCTGCGGCCTGCAAGACGCGGATGCCATGGGAACGCGGGCTGCGCCGCGCCGCATTCATTGCCCGCCGTAACACAAAACCCTGTGCACCGATGCTGATGCCACAACGCGCCAGCGCCTGAGCTTTCAACGTCAGATGATCAAAAGGCCGCCCCCGCGTATGCCCGGGCGGCCTTTTGCTTTGGCGCGCCACGCCTTGCACAGGGTCCGGCCACGCGATTCGGGCAAATGTGGCAACCCTGTTTCCCTGCGACAGACAATGCGCCGCCAGATACGCGATTGATCCTGCCACTCGCCCTGCCTTCAGATAGTTTTGACAGTCTGCCTGTGGTTCAGCCACATTCAGCTCAACGAAACAAGCCTCAGATGTTGTCGGTGGGGGCCGACTGATGATGTGACAACCGCAAGGTGATCGCATGACGACGACCCCCTCACCCACCGCGGGCCTCGCGGTGGGACACTATTCCCCTCCGGCCCGTCTGGACCGGTTCACCCGGCCAGATGGACGCCCTCAGCGGGTGATGCCTCTGATGCGCCGGGTGGAGATCCTCCATCTGTCGGCAGCGCATGACATATCTGATTTCACCCGGATCGTCCCGGCCATGCCCGCCTTTGAGGACGCTTTCGCTTCCTTTGCGCGCGGCACGCTGATGCAGACCGACCGGGGGCTGATCGCAGTCGAAGATCTGCTGCCCGGTGACAAGCTGCGCACGGTCGAGGATGGCTTTCAGCCGCTGCTCTGGCGCGGCGGCACCATGATCGTGCCGCATGGCGACGGGCAGGACCCTGCAATGCGCCGCCTGACCCGGATCGCCGCCGATGCGCTCGGTATTGCGCGGCCGATGTCCGATCTGGTGCTGGGACCGCGCGCGCGGCTGTCTTACCGCGCCCCCGGCATCCGCAAACTGACCGGTCAGGATATGGCGCTGATTCCGGCGCGCGATTTCATCGACGGGATCAACGTCATAGACCTGACACCGCCCAGCCCGGTGCAGGTGTTCCAACTCGGCTTTGCCGCGCATTACCGGATTCTGGCCAATGGGGTCGAGGTCGAAAGCCTGCATCCCGGTCCCGCCCATGCGCTGGGTCTGCGCGGTGACCTGCTCGACCTTTACCTGTCCTGTTTTCCGCATATGGCAGATCTTGCGGCCTTTGGCCCCATGACCATGCCAAGGCTGAAAAAAGCCGACCTCGACCTGATCGACGCGGCCTAGCGGCTTCAGGCCTCGCGGCGCAGCCGTTCTTCGAGGACATCAAACGGCACGCCCGGCTCGTCCTTGGCACCCCGGATCACCAGACTGGTTTTCACATTGGCCACATTCGGGGCCGCCGTCAGATGCTCGGTCAGAAAGTTCTGGAAGGTCCGCAGGTCCGGCGCCACGCATTTGAGGACAAAATCCACCTCGCCGTTCAGCATGTGACATTCGCGAACCAGCGGCCAGGCGATGCATTTGGCCTCAAAGGCGGTCAGGTCCACCTCGGCCTGCGACATCAGGCGCACCATGGCAAAGACCTGCACTTCGAACCCCAATTCGCGCGGGTCGATATCGGCGTGATAGCCGCGGATATACCCGGCCTCCTCCAGCGTGCGCACCCGGCGCAGGCAGGGCGGTGCGGAAATACCGACCCGGCGGGCCAGTTCCACATTGGTCATGCGCCCATCTGCCTGCAACTCGGACAGGATCATCCGGTCAATTTCGTCCAGTTTTGATCCCGGCATCGGTCCTCCATCGATTCAATTTGGTAAACACTGCGCGAAACACCAGATTTGCGCAATATTATTTCGCAATCGCGCAACATCCTTAATCAAAACAATGTCAGCAATAGATGCGCGCCGCGGCCCCCGTGCAGGGTTTCCATGGGCAGAGGCAGCGACTATATCGGGGTTGACCCGCATGCAAGAGGCTGCCCCATGTCCACCCGTCACACCCGCGTCCTGATCATCGGCTCCGGTCCGGCGGGCTATACCGCCGCCATCTACGCGGCCCGCGCGATGCTCAACCCGATCCTCGTGCAAGGTCTGGAACCCGGCGGACAACTGACCACCACCACCGATGTGGAAAACTGGCCCGGCGATACATCGGTGCAAGGGCCCGACCTGATGGTGCGGATGCAGGCACATGCGCATGAGATGGGGGCAGAGATCATCACCGACATCATCACCTCGCTCGACCTCTCGCACCGGCCCTTCACCGCCAAGGGCGACTCCGGCACCACCTACACCTGCGACGCGGTCATCCTCGCCACCGGGGCGCGGGCCAAATGGCTGGGGCTGCCGTCCGAGGAAAAATTCAAGGGTTTCGGCGTCTCCGCCTGCGCCACCTGCGACGGCTTCTTCTACCGGGGGGCCGAAATCGTCGTGGTCGGCGGCGGCAATACGGCGGTGGAAGAGGCGCTGTTTCTGACCAATTTCGCCTCCAAGGTCACGCTTATTCACCGGCGCGACTCCTTGCGCAGCGAAAAGATCATGCAGGACCGGCTTTTCAAGCATCCGAAAATCTCGGTGCTCTGGCACCACGAGATTGCCGAAGTCATCGGCGGCGAAAACCCGCTCGGGGTCGAAGGGGTGCGCGCGCGGCATGTGCAGACCGGGGCGATCACCGAAATTCCGGCCAAGGGCGTCTTTGTGGCCATCGGACACTCGCCCGCCAGTGAACTGGTCAAGGACGTGCTGGAACTGCACAACGGCGGCTATGTCGTGGTCAAACCGGGCTCCACAGAAACCACAATTCCCGGGGTTTTCGCCGCCGGCGACCTCACCGATCACAAATACCGGCAGGCCGTCACCTCTGCCGGCATGGGCTGCATGGCAGCGCTCGATGCCGAACATTGGCTGGCCGCGCAGCAAACCCCGGTCCCGGCTGAAACCGTTCCCGCCTGAGCCGACCGTTCTTCATGCTGCATCGCAGCAAAAACAACGCGCCCGTTCAGGTTCTCGCAGGAAAACCGGCATTTCGCTTGAAACCTGCCGCAATCGTGGTCTAGGGCGCGCGCAGATCAAACCTCCGGTTGCCCTAGCGGCACATCAAGAAACGAGCAGTCACATGTCCATGCCACTTGCCCCTATCCCCGAGCTTTACGTCTCCTACGATTCAGCCCAGAAACTCAAGGTGGCCGCAGGCAATCTGGTCAGCCACGACCTGACGCCACGCCAGATCTGCGATCTGGAACTGCTGATGAATGGGGGTTTCTACCCGCTCAAGGGGTTTTTGCCGCAAGCCGATTACGACTCCGTTGTCAGCACGATGCGCACCACCGACGGGACGCTCTGGCCGATTCCGGTGACGCTGGACGTGACCGAGGCTTTCGCGGCCAAGGTCGAAGTGGGACAGGACATCGCGCTGCGCGATCAGGAGGGGGTGATCCTCGCCACGATGACCGTCACCGACAAATGGGTGCCCAACAAGGCGGTCGAGGCGGAGCATGTCTTTGGTGCCGACGATTCCGCGCATCCGGCGGTCAATTACCTGCATAATCAGGCCGGTGCAGTCTATCTTGGCGGGCCGGTCACTGGCATCCAGCAACCGGTGCACTACGATTTCAAGGCACGGCGCGACACGCCCAACGAGTTGCGCGCCTATTTCCGCAAGATGGGCTGGAACCGGATCGTCGCCTTCCAAACCCGCAACCCGCTGCACCGGGCGCATCAGGAACTCACCTTCCGGGCCGCCCGCGAGGCGCAGGCAAACCTGCTCATTCACCCGGTCGTGGGCATGACCAAACCCGGCGACGTCGATCATTTCACCCGCGTGCGCTGTTACGAAGCGGTGCTCGACAAATACCCCTCCGCTACCACGCATCTGTCGCTACTGAACCTTGCCATGCGCATGGCCGGCCCGCGCGAGGCGCTCTGGCACGCGATCATACGCAAAAACCACGGGCTCACGCATTTCATCGTCGGGCGCGACCACGCCGGTCCGGGCAAGAACTCGGCAGGCAAGGATTTCTACGACCCCTATGCCGCGCAGGATCTGGTGCGGATCCATCAAGCCGAAGTCGGCATCGAAATGGTCGATTTCAAACAGATGGTCTATGTGCATGGAAAGGCACAATATTATCCGATAGACGAACTACCCGAGGGCGCGACGGTGCTCGACATCTCCGGCACCGAACTGCGGCGGCGGCTGCGCGAAGGCATCGAAATTCCCGACTGGTTCTCCTTCCCCGAGGTGGTCACGCAACTGCGGCGCACCTCGCCGGAACGCTCCAAACAGGGCTTCACCGTGTTCTTCACCGGCTTCTCCGGCTCCGGTAAATCCACCATCGCCAATGCGCTGATGGTGAAACTGATGGAAATGGGCGGACGGCCGGTGACGCTGCTCGACGGCGATCTGGTGCGCAAGAACCTGTCGTCCGAGCTTGGCTTCTCCAAGGAACATCGCGACCTGAACATCCGCCGGATCGGCTATGTCGCCTCCGAAATCACCAAGAACGGCGGCATCGCGATCTGCGCGCCCATCGCGCCCTATGCGACCACACGGCGGGCCGTGCGCGAGGATGTGGAACAATTCGGCGCCTTCATCGAAGTGCATGTGGCGACCAGCATCGAGGAATGCGAACGGCGCGACCGCAAGGGTCTCTACAAACTGGCGCGCGAAGGAAAGATCAAGGAATTCACCGGTATTTCAGACCCTTATGACATGCCTGCTACGCCCGAACTGCGGCTCGATACCGAGATGGTGGCAGTCGATCACTGCGCGCATCAGGTGATCCTGAAGCTGGAATCGATGGGTCTGATCAAGGCCGAGTGAAGCTAAGGTGGGTTCAAACCCACCTTACAGTTTCAAAAATCGGCGCTGTCCTGCGTCCGTAAGGTGGGTTTGAACCCACCTTACCTCAGATAATCTCGTCCTCATCAAACACCGGTTCGGCCACCACCGGCAATCCAGCGCCCAGCGCGCTGACCTTTGCCAAATGATAGATCGCATCGCCCTCATTCACCACGGGTAGCATGGCGCGGCCCACCACGATCCCAGCCGACGGGGCGCGCAGCGTCGCCTCGCGTTCACCAAACGGATCGGTCACCACCGCCATCAGATCGCCGGGTTGCACCCTGTCGCCATCCGCCTTGTAACTGCGCAAGATCCCCCCCGCTGGCGCGCGCAGCCATGTGCTCGACGTACACAGCAGCGACAGCGGCCGCGCCACAGTTTCTCGCCCCGCGATCATCCCCTTGTGGCGCAGCACCCGCAGGATGCCGGCCACCCCCGTCTTCACCGCCGCCTCGTCAAAGCGCAGGCCCTCGCCCGCCTCATACAGCAGCACCTCGACTCCCTTGGCCCGCGCCTCCGCACGCAGCGATCCGGGGCGTTGCGGCGAAGTCAGGATCACCGGCGCCCCAAACACCCGCGCCAGATCAGCGTATCGACATTGCCCGGCGAAACCCGGATCTGCGGCAGGTTGGTGCGATGGATCGCCGCCGAATGCAGGTCGATCCCCAGCGATGCACGGCTCACTACTTCGGTCAGAAACAGATGCGCCAGCCGCGAGGCGAGCGACCCGCCCCTGCTGCCCGGAAACGACCGGTTTAGGTCGCGGCGGTCCGGTAGATATCGGGAGTGTGACAGGAACCCATAGGTATTGACGATCGGCACCACCAAAAGTGTGCCACGCATCCCGCGCAACGCCGGCGCGCGCAGCAACCGGCGCACGATCTCGACCCCGATCACCTCATCGCCATGCACGGCGGCGCTGACAAACACCACCGGGCCATCGCGCCTGCCATGGATCACCTCGACCGACAGATTGACCGGCGTGTGATCTGACAGCACCGACACCGGCAAATGCACGATTCTGCGCATGCCCGCAGGCACGATTTCATCACCAATGGCAAATGCTGCGCGCTGGGTCATGCTCCTCCCGATCACGCAAGGACGCTTTGGTCATTGCTGGATCATCGCCGCGCGATTGGCAAGAAGTCGTGGCAAAACCGATGCCAAGGCTTCGCGATATGCCCGATCTATCCGCCCTTTAGGCCTCTAAGGCACCGTCATCGGGCCTTAGGCCCTCAAGACCCCGTCATCGGGCCTTAGGGCCTGAGGCAATATAAACGCTTCGGATAGGATGAGTCAGCAATTTTGCGGACGTCAGTATCCTCGTCCGGCCTGCTGCTTGAGTTTTTTGATGCGATGCCGCTGATAGGCCTCGATT
>Ga0105050_10010349_pt1 | contig 10232 bp, 5 predicted proteins | sample FRY01_FD_78088 | JGI IMG/M metagenome (GOLD analysis project Ga0105050, IMG submission 78088) | Freshwater microbial communities from Lake Fryxell liftoff mats and glacier meltwater in Antarctica - FRY-01 | ecosystem: Environmental > Aquatic > Freshwater > Ice > Glacier meltwater ... | reverse complement strand
CCCCTCCAAAGGGGGAATAATTCTGTGATGATTTCCTCCCCCTGCCTCCTCCAAAGGGGGAATAATTCTGTGATGATTTCCTCCCCCTCCCCCCTCCGAAGGGGGAATAATTCTGTGACGATTTCCTCCCCCTAACCCCCTCCGAAGAGGGAATAATTCTGTGATGATTTCCTCCCCCTAACCCCCTCCGAAGGGGGAATTATTCTGTGACGATTTCCTGCCCCCAGCCCTCTGAAAGGGGGAATAATTCTGTGACGATTTCCTCCCCCCCAGCCCTCTGAAAGGGGAATTATTTAGTGGGGATTTCTGCCCCCTCCTAAGGGGGAATTATTAAGTGACGATTTCCTCCCCCTGCCCCCTCTGAAAGGGGAATTATTCTGTGATGATTTATTTTTTGAGTTTAAACTACATTTAAATCTATTTTAAATCACTTACCTGGATCAGCTCAAAAACTAGCAACTTTTTTTAGTTTTTTTCGTATTTTTACATACTCTCCAAAACGCTATAAATAGAATGTTAAATAATTTATAAGTTTGAGTCTTATCTCGCTATGCAAAGATTATCCCTCAAAACTCTTAATTCTCTATTATTAATCGGATTTTGTTGCTTTTTTAGCAGCTTGACGAATCGTGCTTTAGGAAAAACGACAGCAAATACTATCTCTACGGTCTGGACTGTTCCAACTGGAGTTACTTGTATTACTATTGAATATTGGGGAGGTGGTTTAGGTGGTTCTGCTGAAACAAATGGTACTTTATATTCAATGATGAGAAAAGGAGGTAATGGTGCTCAAGGCATTGTTAACGGAAATTTTAATTTTGGTGGAGGTGCAGGAGGTTCAACAAGTGATGGTCGAAACGCAGTAGAAGCAGTTTCTCCAAATGCGCCAGTTGTAGGTGCGAGCGGAAGTTCTCCTTCTGGATCTGGGGGTACAGGTCAAAAAATAGCAGGAATAGATGCCGTTGCTTCCAATTACGGAAATTTAATTGAAGGAGGAGCTAGAGGATTAAGAAATAGTTTTAAATCCTCCAGTGTGACAGCTGGTAAAACTGGTGCTTTAGGTGAAGTAAGAATTACCACTTGTACCCCCAGCACAGCCCCTACATCTGTTTCTGCTGGGGTTACAACTACTCCACTTTGTGCAGGAAGCACCATCAATTTACAAGGAACTGACACAGGAGCAACATCTTGGACTTGGGTTGAACCAAACAACTTTGGATCATCCTTAGAAGACCCAACACTAACGAGTGCTACAACTGCTGCCACAGGAACTTATTTTTTAACTCCTCTTAGTGGTTGCGGACCTGCAATCGGTTGGGCAAATATAAGTTCCCCAACAACTGGAACAGTTTGCACTGCTGGAAATTTTGATATTTATGGACAAATTTTCGCAAGTGGTGTAACCGAAGCTCCTGGACAGGGAACTGGAGTTACTGCCTCTTTAGGTTGGAGTACGACCAATTCAAATCCATCAACTTGGACGAACTGGAATAGTGCTGTATTTAATTCTCAACAAGGAAATAACGACCAATTTTATGCACAACTTACAGGTTTAGCCGCAGGAACGTATTATTACGCTTTTCGTTATTCCATCAATGGTTGCCCCTTCACATACGGTGGAACTGGTGGCGTTTGGAGTACTAATAGTGGCATTTTAACAGTCAATGATTGTTTTGGAATATTTGCTTCTGCTCCAAATTTAACATCTTGTAATACAACGGTTGCGGCGCAAGGAACATTTTACAATACATCAGGATCTGGTTCGAATTTAATCAATGCAAATGGAGTAAATTACCAATCATATAATTATGGAACATATTTTCAAAATTCAGCTGGATTGCTTTTGAAAGGTGCTGAACTCAAAACATTTAAAAGTAATACTGGAAATGTCTGTTCTGCAAAAATGTATTATCGCGTTTATTCTGGAGCTCCATCAGGTGCTTTTACTGCGGTCAATTTAACCTTTTTTGATGGTTGCAGTAGCGGCGCTTTTCCAACAGGAGGACCTTGTAACGTTGGTGACCAAAAATGGAGAGACATTTCTCAATCAATTAACTTAACAAGTTATGTACCTGGAACTTATTCCCTTGAAATTTATTACGAACTCATAGGAAGTCATGTTTCCACTTCAACGTGTGAAATCACCCAGTATTTAAATAATAACGGTAGTAATTACATTGCTAATTTCACTATCATTTCTGCATTAACGGCAAGTAATACAGGGCCTTATTGCGAAGGAGTTGGAACAGTAACATTGGGTGCAAGTAATGGTAGTGGATCTTATGCTTGGAGTGGTCCTTCTTCGTTCAGTGCAGCTACTCAAAACCCGGCAAATGGAAGTCCAATTGTAGCATCAGCAGGCGTTTATACTGTTACAGCAACTAACACAGGCTGTATTTCAACTGCCACAACGACTGTTGTCGTGAATACAGTTCCAAGTATTTCCAATAAAACAGGAACTATTTGTTCGGGAGGAACTCACACACTTGCAACTGCTTCGCCTGATTTCGTGCCAAGTGGAACGACTTATTCTTGGACATTTATTGCCAATTCTAGCATTACTGGAGCAAGCACAGGAACAGCACAAAGTTCATTTTCTCAAACACTTACGAATACTTCTAGTTTGCCGCAAGTAATCATTTACACCATAACGCCAACAATAGGAACGTGCGCAGGAGCAACATTTACCGTTACGATAACTGTTGATGCCGCATTAGCAGGAGGAACAGTAAGTAATAATCAAACTATTTGTTCGGGAACAACTCCCGCTTTAATTACCAATACAACTTTACCTTCAGGAGGGAACGGATTGGGATTAGCAAATTCAACGCAAATTGGGACACAGATCTGGATGAATCGAAATTTGGATATAGTGAATTACAATGATGGAACAGCAGTAGGAACAGTTTTTAATACCGTAGCAGGCGCATACGCTTGGTACAATGACGATTACCCAACTTGGGGTCAATATTACGGAGCTTTATACAACTGGCACGCTGTCAATACTGGAAAATTATGTCCTAGTGGGTGGCATGTACCTACTGAAACAGAATGGAATACTTTGATAACTTTAGCTAGTGGAAGTACAACTGCAGGAAAAAAATTAAAATCGTGTCGAACTATAGATTTTGGATGTGCTACAACATTAGACCCAACATGGGATGGTAATTCAACAGCATTTGGAACAGATGATTATGTTTTTACAGCACTTCCCGCGGGAAGAGTTTATTGGAATACTGGTGCCAAAGTTTTTGAGAGAATTCGAAAAAGAACCCGTTTATGGTCCTCAACTTTGAACGATGCTTCTAATGCTAAAGCCTTCGAGATGAATTGGAATACTTCCGATATTATAATAAATAATAATCCTTACAGCGATGGTTACTCCGTTCGTTGCATGGGAGACAACGCCACTACCATTCAAAATTCCTACACTTATCAATGGCAACAAGACTCGGGATGTACTGGTTCTTGGACGAATATTTCTGGTGCAACAGCACCAACTTACCAACCGAGCGCATTGATACAAACCACTTGTTTTAGACGTGTTGTAACTGATGCCTGCGGAATAGCTAATTCCAATACAATAACGATAACTGTAAACGCAAGTCCAGCGATTACGAATATGACAACAACAATCTGTTCGGGAACTCTCTTTTCAGCGGCACCAGTAAATGGGACAAATGGAACTGTTCCAACAGGGACAACTTACACTTGGACAGGACCCGTTTTAAGTCCAGGATTATCCATTACAGGAGGAAGCGCACAAGCAGTTGGACAATCGAGTATTACACAAACCTTAACCAATACAACCACCGCAACAGCAACAGCAACTTACACCGTGACACCAACATCAGGAACGTGTGCAGGAACAACATTTACCGTTACCGTTACCGTATTGCCTGGATTGAGTTCTGGAATGGTTAGTGGAGTTTCTCATTTAGTAATTTCACAAGTGTATGGTGGCGGTGGTAATAGTGGTGCAACCTATACAAACGATTTTGTAGAATTGTATAATCCAACTGGAAGCACTGTGAGTTTGAATGGTTGGAGTTTGCAATACGCAAGTTCAACTAGTACAACTTGGGGAAATATAAATTTAGTTGGAGTAATTCAACCTGGAGGTTATTTTTTAGTTCAAATGTTTAGTGCAGCTTTAAATGGATCTGCCTTACCAACAGCAAATCAAACGAGCACAATTAACATGTCAGTAAGTGCTGGCAAAATTGCTTTAGTCAATTCAATAACTTCCTTAACGTTAGCTTGTCCCGTCTCTACAACAATTATTGATTTTGTTGGTTTTGGAGCTGCAAATTGTTCTGAGGGTTCTGTTACTACTCCTCATTCCAACTCAACATGGTTAACTCGCAAACTCAACGGTTGCCAAGACACAGATGTCAATTCAGTTGATTTTATTGTTACAAATACACAAGTGCCAAGAAATAGTGCCTCCCCCATAAATATCTGTAGTAATGCAACAATTTCTGCTGTTTATTCTGAAACAGTTTGCGCAGGACAAAACGCTTCTTCGATGACCGTTTCAGGTGTTTCGGGTGGTAATGGAACTTTTACTTATCAATGGTATTCAAGATTGGGAACGATTACGTGTCCTACGGGTTCAAGCACAGCAGGTTGGTCTCTTATCGCAGGCGCAACTTCAGTAACTTATACGCCAACAACAGTAAATGCAACTACAACTTTTGCTAGTTTTGTAACCTTCACAGGGGCAAATAGTTGTGGAGGAGCTTGGTCAACAAATTGTAGAACGGTAACAGTAAATCCAGCACCAATCATTTCCAATATGACAGCAACGATTTGTAGTGGAACTGCTTTCGCTGCTACGCCAGTTAATGGCACAAATGGAACTGTTCCAAACCCTACAACTTATTCGTGGGCAGCGCCGAGTGTTGTTGGTATCACAGGGTCTGCATTGGGATCAGTAAGTTTAACGGTTACAGGAACATTAACCAACACCACATCCTCTCCCCTAAATGTTGTCTATACGATTACACCCTTATCAGGATCATGCTCGGGTGGCACTTATACATTGACAGTTACTGTGAATCCAAATGCATCAGTAATAAATATGAATGTTTCAGTTTGCACAGGAGTTCCAATCATAATCACACCAACGAATGTTATAAATGGCAACATTCCAAGTGGTACAACCTTCACCTGGGGAGCACCTGCGCAAACAGGAGTGAGTGGGGGAGCAAGTGGAAGTGGAAGCTCTATTTCAGCGACATTAACAGGAACGGGAACTGCAGTTTATACAGTTACTCCAAGCTTAGGAAGTTGCCCAAGTAATCCGTTTACAGTATCAATTAATGTTGATGCTTGTTTGCCAATGACCGCTTGTAATTTGGTGGTTTATAAAATTGGAAATGGCAGTGTGTTTTCGTCTAATGCGTTTCCAGTTACTTTAGATGAAATTTCGCCAACTGGGAGTTTAATTCAAAATATTAGTTTACCCTTTTCAGGAGCTAATTTGATGACACAAAATGGAACAGCCACTTCTGTTGGAAAGTTAAATTCTTACAATGGATTTTTATCAATTCCTGGTTTTAACACGGCAGTTGGAAATCCTTTAACAAATGGCGCATCGGCGGATGCAGGAATACTGAATAAAGTCAATACAATAATAGATGCAAGTGTTGCTGTTCAATCTTACACACCTTTTCCAACTAGTGCTCCAATTCCATTTATTAATGATAACCATAGAGGCTCTGTGCCGATAACAGCTACTACTTTTTATGTTGTTGGTAAAAGTCATAATTCAGCAATAAATCAAGGATTGTTTTATTTTAATGGAACTAATTTTTCAAGTCAATTAATAGCAGCTAATTTACGTGGAATTGAAATTTTTAATAATCAATTATACGTTTCTAATTCAGTTAATATTTATGCAACTGGAACAGGTATTCCAGCAACCATCAGTTCGACAACTTTACCAACAGGGCTTTTACCTACTTATCCAAGTGGAACAGCAAGTATTTATGGTTTCTCTATCAGTCCAGACGGTTGCACTATGTATGTTGCCGACAATGGAACAAGTGCTTATCGTGGAATTTCAAAATGGAAAAAAATAAGTGGAACTTGGACATATCAACATACATACTCTTGTTTTGCATTTGATCTAACCGTTGATTATTCTGGAAGCAATAATCGTATTTACGCAACGATGAATAACAATGGAAACGTAAGTCCTTCTGATAAAGTCATTCGTTTAATTGATTCAGGAACTGCACCCTTCACATTGGATTGGACATATTCAGCACCTTCAAATTACCGCTTTGCAGGTATCGATTTTACGCCCAATTCAGTAGCAACAATTGCTAATATAAACAATGTTAATCCTCAGGGATTTACTACTTGTCAAAATGGCACTTCACAAACATTGACAGTCGCCTCAGCTATAAGTTCCAATACATTGTCGTATCAATGGTATTCCAATTCTACCTCTGATTTATGCGGAGGAATAGCAATTCCTGCTGCTGTAGCTTCCACTTACACACCCCCAGTTGCAACGGTTGGAACAGTTTATTATTTCGTAAAAATTTCAAGCTCATGCGCGAGTACCAATTACAGTTCGATAGCAGCAGTAATTGTTAACCAAACACCGACAGTTTCATTAAATTGTAATTTAGCTTGTTCAGGAGTTGCAGAACAACTTTCAGCAACACCAGCACCTACAGGAACTTATACTTACTTATGGAGTCCATCGACAGGTTTAAGTTCTACAACGATTAACAATCCTACTGCAACAATTTCGAGCAATACGACTTACTCGGTTGTTGTTACAAATACAAGTACTAATTGCCAAAGTGTCGCAACGAATTGCGCTTTGACAATTAGTCAAGCTCCAAGTGTGATTTTTGTTAGTCCACCGTAAAAAAGAAAAGAAAATCGAGAGTGGAGAATTGAAAATGAAGAATTTTTCTTCAAAGAGGAAAAAAAGATTTCACTTTGGCACTAAGAATAATAAAAAAACAAAAAGATTAAAATGAATAAAAAACTAAAATTATGGGAATTAGATCGTTTAACAGAAGCTGAATTTAAGCAGCAAACCAAAAACCCAATCGTGGTGATTTTAGACAATATTCGTTCACTCAATAATATTGGTTCGTTTTTCAGAACAGCGGATGCCTTTAATATCCAGAAAATTTACCTTTGTGGAATTACAGCTTGTCCACCACATAAGGACATTCATAAAACCGCACTTGGAGCAACGGAAACTATTCCTTGGGAACACAAAACTGACATTGTTTCATTGTGCGAAGACCTAAAAAAGGAAGGTTACAGTATCTGTACTATTGAACAAACAGAACAAACGGTATTTCTACAAAACAGTCATAAATTAACAGAGGAAAAATTTGCCTTGGTATTTGGAAATGAAGTTAATGGTGTTAATCAAGATGTGATAAACAACTCAAATTACGTAATTGAAATTCCACAATTTGGAACAAAGCACAGCTTAAATGTAAGTGTTTGTGCAGGTATTGTACTTTGGGAGTTTTGTAAGAGATATATTCTAAGTGAGGAGTGAAGAATTATGTACCGATAGTTTTCAGTTATAAAAAGGAAGATATTAATCTGAAAGCGTGCCATTAGTTCAAATTATCCTAAAAATGCCCGCATCATTATTTCAAAAATGGAAAATTTAACCCTTCTATGTTTACTTCAAAAATGTCATAATTGTAAACACCTTCATTTTCATCGATTCCAGCAAGAACAGCTTTTTTGAAATCAAAATAAATTTGGAAATGAGTATCATCATTAACAGTATTAAAAATTGCGCCAAGATTTACTGGTTTTCCCCAAGTTACACCAAGATTTTCTGCGTAGTAAATATCATATCCACCCATTCCTGGCAATGCATCAGAACTAAAAAACAAGTATTTACCGTCTGATGAAATAAAAGGTGTGGTCTCACGACCTTTTGAGTTAATTTCTTTGGGAAGTACTTTTGGGGTCTGCCAAACACCGTTCTTTTTTTCAACGGAATAAATATCTGTCAGCGTTTTATCTCCTGTTCGATCAGATACGAAATACATTGTTTGCGTGAAAGATTCGTCCTCATTGTAAAGCGTATCCGTGATTGACGCAGCACCATCAAAAAATGAGTTATTAATTCCAGAATTTTTAATAATTTCAACATCATCCCATGTTCCTAGAATATCCGTTTTAATTTCAAAAATTTCTGAACTAGCTGTTGTTTTTTCTTTTGAAGCAGCTGTATTTAAAGTACCTAAACCATATAATCCATCACGAGAAACAAACGTCAACGCGTCAAATCCCTCTGTATTTATTCCATCGAAAGTTTCTGTATTCAAAACCCATTCACCGTTTTTAGCATCCCAAACAGCATGAAACATATCTTCAAAAAATCGTTGGTCTTCTAGGTTCAGGTTTCCACCTGTTGTTTCAGAATTTCGAGCAGTGAAAAATAGTTGTTTTCCACCATCAAATAGAATTGGACCATATTCGTCGTATTTGGTATTTAATTTACTTGAAATAGAAATACGTTTGTTTTGAACACCATTTTTTTGCTCGTTTAAAGCAAATTCACATTGAGCAATAAGAATTGGCACATCGTAATCCTCAGCTAATTTATCACCGAAATCCGATTTTGCATTTTTAAAATGAACAATAGCGCTTTCAATCATACTCAATTTATGGTTGATTTTTCCAAGTAACATCTGCAATTCACCATCAGATTTTTCTTTTGTCAATTCAAGTGCTTTACTTGCATTAGCCAAAGCCATGTCGTAACTATTTAACTCAAATTCAGCAGTTGAAAGCCAAAAGTAAGCTTTCCAATTGTTTGGGTTTTTAACTTTTGCTTGTCTAAAAAACATCAAAGCATCAGAAGTCCGACCAATGTTATACATTTCAGAGCCATCGCTAATGTATTTTGAACTTGCAAGTTTGTCAAAAAATTTAACCTTAGTGCTTTGAGAAAACCCTGTGAATGAAATTCCTACAAGAACTACTAAAAGAAAACGAATCATGTTATTATTTTAAAGTTTAACAAAGAAACACAAACAAATGTTACAATGGAAATAGGAATTAGATTATTTATGAAAAATAGATAGTTGAGAAGCTTTTCTCTTTAAAATGAGCATCGTGCTTCGACTTTGACTTCGAGAACCTCGGCCTGCGTCTTAATTCGGTATTCTCATTCCGTGTTTATGATTTAATTTTCCCTTATAAAAAATTCTAACTAGTTCAATTCCGCTATATTTTTTTTGGGAAGACTTTCGAGATGATTAGCTAGAATAATTAGTTTAATCCTCCGACAACGACTTTCTCGTCGTCAATAAGAACTGGCCTTTTCAGAAAAGTGTACTCCTCGAGAATGAGTTTACGAAAATCGAGTTCACTTAAGTTTTTGTCTTTAAGATTAAGGGTTTTGTATTTTACGGCTCTTTTGGAAAATAATGCTTCGTAAGAACCTACTTTTTCTTTTAAAAAATCCAAAGTTGATGCATCAATCGAGTTGGTTTTAATATCCACCAACTCGAAATCTGCACTTGGATTAAATGCTTTTATCAATTTGCGACAATTGTCACAGGTACTCAAGTGATAAATGCGTTTCATACTAACAATACTCGTCGTAAGCTGCCGAAAGGTTTGTTGCAATCATTTGCGCTGTTCCTCCTTCGATATGATGACGCTCTAAAAAGTGAACCAATTTACCATCTTTAAATAAGGCAATAGAAGGTGAAGAGGGAGGATAAGGTAAAAAATACTTGCGTGCTTGAGCTACCGCATCGGAATCAACTCCTGCAAAAACTGTTGCTAAATGGTTTGGAGCTTTTTCATTATGAATAGAAAGTTTCACACCTGGACGCATATTACCTGCAGCACATCCGCAAACGGAGTTAACTACTAACAATAAAGTTCCTTTGGTTTTGGAAACGATAGCGTCAACATCTGACGGGTTAATTAATTGTGTGAATCCTACATTTGTAAGATCATCCTTCATGGGCTGTACTAATTCTGCTGGATACATATTTATTTTTTTAGAGTACAAAACTACGGAATTAGTAAATTGAAAAATGAATGTTTCCTATTGAATAAAGTATTTTTAACACCAAAATATATTCCTTGTCCCAAATTTCCTGCAAGTTGCTTCCGAGATTTTACTTTAAAACTAACACTTTTCCCACTTTTTTGTCTTTACCTAAGTTCGTTGCAGTCCATATTAGGTAAACACCAGTGGCAACTTTTTG
>Ga0105050_10010347_pt1 | contig 10232 bp, 14 predicted proteins | sample FRY01_FD_78088 | JGI IMG/M metagenome (GOLD analysis project Ga0105050, IMG submission 78088) | Freshwater microbial communities from Lake Fryxell liftoff mats and glacier meltwater in Antarctica - FRY-01 | ecosystem: Environmental > Aquatic > Freshwater > Ice > Glacier meltwater ... | reverse complement strand
GAGTTCATGCCGTGAGACTGAAACCGCTTCCAGCGAGCTTGTGGGGCGGTCTATGGCCTTGATATTGGCAGGGCAAGGGGGGCCAAGGAGGCTTCCGCGACCCTCAAAATGCCTGCGGGGTCTCCGGACTGGCAACCAAAAAGTGATATCACTTGACGTTTCCAATTTTGCCCTTTGACAAGCCCCTCCAGTCATGGGCGAGGGATTAGATTTCGGGGCGGTCCTCCAGAGGGACATTGACAACATCATTTCGAAAACTGAGGAGGGCATCCCGTTGAACGCGAGGGAGCGTGATTTGATATTGTCGGAAAATGAAAAGAGGAAGAGGGACAAGCTCCCGGAGGCGGAACGCGAAAAGCTTGAGCCTATCAAAAAAAGGTCCGGTAGACAGGCTAATTCAATTTACGATGAGGGGCTCGACACCTACGCTGAGACATATAAAGTTGCTACTAGGACGATCAAAAAATGGATTGAGAATGGGGGGAAACAAAAGCCGGATCCTATAATTTGTCCGCTCGATCACCCCTGGAAAATGCGAGCGTGGTGGGCGTCCTGCATGAAAATGAGGTGTCCGCCCGGCGTGATCAATGCAGAGGCGGCCTACCTCAAGACTGCATCCCCTGAACTTGCTGGGATTGCGACCGAACAAACTACTATCAAATTTCTGATTAACTCTGAGGAACTTGGATTAGATGGAGCCCAGGATCGATTGAACCAGTTGGAGCTTGAGCTATCAAGACGTGCGACTGAGCCGGGACAAGCGAAAGTATGGATGGAAGCGGTGGCTCGAATGACATCACTTGCAACAAACGTCCGGCGTGAGAAGGAGGCTCAAGATCTTCTTGTATCGAAAGCTGAAGTGGCGCAAGCGTTGCAGGATTATTTGCAACCGATCGAGAAGGGAATTAGGCAAATGTATCCAGCATTTTGCACCATCCTAGGCCAGCCACCGATTGGAGTCATGGAAGATCAATGGCTTAAAGAATGCGATAAACTATTCGAACGATTCGGAAGGGAGATCTTCGCATGAGGCAAAACATGGATGAGGTTCATACCTTTGTTAGGGGGGTGCTTGCTGGCATCTTCGCGCCCGAACCCGATGAGGAGATATGGCAATGGGCTGAGAGATGCCTACGAATTCCCAAGACGGAGAACGCCGATATGGGAGGTCAGCGATGGTCTAGTTATTATAGCCCATACGTTCGGGAGGTAATGGAATGGGTAAAGCGACCTGGCAAAAGTGAGATGTGGATCAAGAAATCTTCTCAGGTGGGAGTCACGATGGCGGCGTTGATTATAATCTGCTGGTTTGTCGCTCACCGTGGCGGAGCTATCGGATACGCGCTTGATACCATCGAAGAGGCGCGGCGAGTATCCCGGACCCGCCTTCAAAAGTGGCTCTCAGAAAACAAGATCTTGGAAGAGATGGGGGAAGCCCCCGACGACGTTTCTAACCTTACCTTTTATCTATCCGGCATCACGGTCTATATGATGGGCGGTCAATCTGCTAGCGGATTTGCAAACAAATCGACATGCCTTTTTATACTAGATGAGCTAGATGAGCACGACTATATTGAAGGGCAGGGAACGACTTCAGACCTCGCACGGGATCGATGCAAGGTTCCGAGGAACGCGAAGATACTAGGATTTTGCACACCTGGCAGCTCTGGATTGATCACGATGGAGCACAAAAAAGGGACTCAAGAAGAGATCATATTCCCGTTCCCTTGTTGTGGATTCGAGCAGGCTCTTGACTGGGATAACTTCGTGTTCTCGACCGATGAATTTAGAGATGAGGAGGACGAACTTGACCTATCGCTTGTTGAAAAAGGGGCTTACTTTCGGTGTAAATCATGCGACGACGGGAGGCTTTTCGACCATCAAAAGCTTCCCGCGATGCAAGACTTTCGGAGCGTGGCCACGAATCTCAAGGCTCCCGCACGTGTTAGATCGATCCACCTATGGGATGCTTATTCCGCGTTTGTTACATTCGGAGCGCTAGCTATTGAGTGGATCAAAGCCCAAGGAGACCCGGCAAAACTTGAGCGATTTATGCGAGGCCGGCGTGGGATGCACTATGAGCAAAGCGGAGGTATAGTTACGAATCATGAGCTCCTAGAACTACGAGGGGACTACGTTAGAGGCCAATGCCCTCCTGGTATCGAGCCAGTCCTATACGTGATTGCGGTAGACATTCAGGACGGTCTCAGACTCAAGGCGACGAAATCATTGTTTGATAAAGACGGTAATATGTATGTCATTGACTGGGGGGAATTCTTCTCATTCGGGGACATGGAGAACTTCGCTGATGAGGTTTTGGAAACATCAAAAGGTCCGATGATAGTTCACTGCGGGCTCATCGACGAGGGCAACGACAAGGAGGACGTGTGGCGGTATCACCTAGATACGCAACCAAGATTCTATCCGGTCAAGGGACGGGGAGGAAGACAGGTCAAAGATCTTGTTGTTAAATCTCAAGGATCGTTAGATGGCCAGCTTGTGATTTCATACCATATCGACGACCGCGCTTTCAAGTGGCAGCTATTAAATTCCCTCCGCCGAAAGCACTATTCCGATAGCAGACAAAAGAAGATCCCGCTCGTTGTTCTGCCAAGTGATTCAAACGCGGACGCTGAATTTCTCACCGAGCTAACCATGGAAATACCCGTTAAGCTCAAGAATAAATTCGGATTCGATGGCTGGGAATGGATAAAGAAGGGGCCTAATGACTGGTGGGACACGCTGAAATATACGAAAGCGGTCTGGCAAATCATGGCCCCGTCAATGGGGATGCAGAAGGTTTTCGATGAATCGGAAATGGAAGAAGAAGGAGTCTCATAACTTTGACAAATGAACCTTAGACAATGGCTGATCTCGCAGTAATCAACGCTCTCCGTCGCTTTGTTGTCGGGACTCAAAACCTAACCCAAGCATATAAACTAGCATGGGATGCCTATTCGTCTCGCCAAACTAGCGTGACGATCACGGCCAGCCAGTTCGAGGGCGGCAACTCATCCGGCCAGATTGCGGGGGATCCGAAAGAGATCATGGAGGCTTGCGAGTATCTCCTCGCCGAGCTTGAAGATATCGAGTCCGCGACGGTATCTGCGACTGGCCCCTATCAAGTTGACTTTTCAAAACAGCCATCCCGAACCTAAAAGATGTCTCGAAAATCACGCAACCGATCCGCATCTAACGCATCGATACTAGCACCGAAGTCTGACATTTACGACGCTACTAGAACATCGATGCGACGAGGATTTACACCCTTCACGTCTCTCGAAACTGGGGCGGAACTATCTTCATATTCTCGCGCGTCATTGATCAGAGATGGTCGCTGGCTCAAGGCAAACTCGGGAGCAATCAGGGGGCTGATTAAAAACTCCGCGATGCTTGTTGGATGGAAAACCACTCACGCGCAAACAAGAGATGTCGAATGGAACAAGGAACGAGATAGAACATTCAAGGCTCGAAACAAAGCGAGATTGATCTTCGACAACGCTGGAAAGTTTACCTTCAAAACAGCTCAGAGGATGCTCCTAGAGAGGTCCTTTGAAGATGGTGATATCCTAGTCGTCTTTACCGAAACTCCTAGCGGCGGTGCTCGATGCGCGTTCTATGAGGCGCACCAGCTTTCCAATCCGGACGGCGCGGATGCAAGCATCTGGAAAGAAGGTGTTAAGATCAACAAGGCCGGAGCACACCTAGCTTATGGGGTGAAAAGCGGCGACTCAGTCAAAGTGATCGACGCTCAAGATGCTTTCCTTTTTGGAAATTTTGATAGTGTCGGACACGTTCGCCCTCACCCTCCTCTAGGCTATGCGATCAATCACGCTAAGGACATTTCAGAGACGAGAGGATTCCTGAAACTCGCTATCAAAAACAGCTCCCTATTTGGCGTGATCAGCGAGCAGGCCGCAGGATCTAATCCTAACAGGATAGTTGGAGGAATGGAAGCATCGGTCACAATGCCTGGCCGTGCGTCAACTCGCGACGACGGAACCGGAACAGACCGGAAGATCAAAACGTCTGAAGTGTTCGATGGTGGAGTAATCCCTGAAACTCGACCCGGCGAGAAGTTGTCTATCGTCCACGACGCTAGACCGCACCCGAACCAGCTATCATTCGAGGAAAACCTAGTGGATGAAATCGCTACCGGATGGGGACTAGCAAAAGAAGTTGTGATGATCCTCGTCAAGAGATTGACTGGCCCCGGAGTCCGATTTGTCATGTCGATGGCGTCGCAATGGATCGAAGACAAACAGGAACAGCTAGATGAATTCTGTCATCGTTATTGGGTTTATGATACCGCGAAAGAGATCAAATCGGGGCGACTTCGCGAATGCACCGACGACGACTGGATGCAAAAGTTGAAACTCACAAAGCGCCGGAGTCTCACTATCGACAGGGGGAAAGAGGGCAAGCAGCGCCTCGACGAGATCGACTCCGGAACCGCCACTCTCGCCGATTGGAGCGAGGAGACAACGGGCGACGATTGGCGAGATTTGGTGGATCAGGTTGTTGCCGAACACAAATATAAAGTGGAGGCGTCCCGCGTCGCTGGCTACAAATACACCGAGGTTTTCCGCCCACGTCAAGGGGCCGCATCGCCAGAAGTTGAGGAATCAGAGCCCCCCGAACCTAATCAAGATCCTTCAGAATAACCATGAAACATCTCCCTTTAATCGCATCAACCTTATACTGCCAGCCGTGGTGCATTCTCCCCGGAGTCCACGCCGAGCTATCGCAAAACTTTAGAAACTACCTCGAAGGAAATATCCCTGCATCACTCCACGGAAGCGGGACAGATTATAGCGGAGGCATCCATTACGAGGTTGATTCTGAATTCGGGATTGCCCTAATTCAGCTTTCCGGAGTTATTGTAAAAAAGGCCATGCCTGATATGTGCGGACCTCAACTGATCGATCTATCAATCCTTGACCGACTGCTTGTTGATATCGCTAGTGATCCTGGTATCAAAACCCTCGTCCTAGATATCGACACACCGGGAGGATGCGGAATTGGATTGCAGGAAACCGCAATGAGACTCCAGTCAGTCAAGGACTCGGGAACTCGCGTCGTCGCATTTACGGACTATCAATGTTGTTCCGCTGGCTACTGGCTCGCGGCATGCTCTGAAGAGATCGTAGCATCTCCAAGCGCTCAGGTTGGATCTATCGGGACATACGTCGCCGCTATCGATGACTCAAAAGCATGGGAGATGGAGGGGATCAAACTAAAGCTTTTTAAAGATGGCGAGTATAAAGCAATGGGTCATCCCGGAAAGGAATGGACCGCAGAGGAGGAATCATTTCTACAATCACGACTTGAACAGTGGTCCGCTGACTTCAAAAATCATATTCGATCCTGCCGTCCCGGAATCGAGGAATCAGTAATGCAAGGGCAGTGTTTTGACGCTATGAACGCCCCTTCAACGCTAGTTGATAGGATAGCCCTAGGAATCCATGAGGTCTTACAAGGCGAAATGGAGCGACTATCTAACTCATAAATTTGACACTATCAAGATGCCATGCTCGAAACAGTAGACGCTCCCATCGAAATCGAAGAAGTGGAAACCTCCGCTCCTGCCGTAGACTCTACTCCCGTAGCAGTCCCTAATCTCCTCGACCGTGCCAAGGCAGCCTTTAAATCAGGCCCATCGCTCGAAGCAGAGAACAGAATCCTTCGCGCTGATAACTCAGATTTCCAGAGCCAGGTATCTGAAATGCAATCTCAGATTCAGAATCTTACTGAAGAAAACGCGAATTTGATTGATCAAGAGTCCGCTCTCACATCGATCATTGAAGCCGCCGAGATCAGCGCGAAGACCGCAACTCAAACCGCTATTGATATGGTTGCGGCAACTGGAATTCCTGCCGCCGATCTACCAGCTCAGGAAGCGGAAGCCGAACCTTTCGAAGGCCGCTATGCAAACGCTAAGGCCGCTGGCCCCGTCGCGCTCAGTAAATTTATGATCGATAACAAAGCGGAGGTTAACACCATCCTTCGCGGTCACTAAACAATCTCCCGACACCACAAACCTGATCCATTATGCCTGCTACCCTAAACGCTGCGCTTCAGCGCACTACTATCATGCAGGGCGCTCTTCACGCCTTTAAAAAGCGGTTGACTGCTCTAACTGTATTCTCGACTTCATTTGGAAATGTTCCCCTCGAAGGAACTGACAAAGTGGCCGTGCCTTACTATCCACTAGAAACCTCGGCTTCTACTGATTGGAATGCTGGCAACGGTTATGTTTTCAGTGATGACTACACCGTGGGAGTCAAGGAGGTTACAGTCAACAAGCGCAAATACCAGCCCTTGTCTATCACGTCTTCCGTTATCTCCCGACAGCCTCAACTCAGCCTTGAGGATATCGGACGAGCCAAAGGTGATAAGCTCGCCAACGATGTTTTTGCCGATATCTTGAGCGTAGTAACTGCCGCAAACTATGGCACAGCTGCATTCATCGGAGCCTCAGGAGCATTTGATTTCGTAGCCCTCAACGAGACTATTGGAACTATCTGCGATGCAGCCGAGTGGCCAGATGATGGTCGCTCCATGGTCCTCAAGTCTGCCTACTACCGCAACCTGGTTACGGAGTTGAAAGATGCTTCTTCTTATGCTTCTGACAATCCAGTCAAGCGCGGAGTGCTAGAAGACGTTGCCGGATTTGATTTGCATAAGACGAATTCCATCCCTGGCAATGCTCAGTTACTTGTCGGCTTCGCGGCCCACAAGTCTGCCATGGCTATCGCATTCGCCCCTATCACTCCCGCCGATGAAGGCCGAGTGGTTGAATATGATATCCTAGCCGACGCTGAAACGGGCATCGCAATCGAATATCGTAAATGGTTCGATCCAAGCTCTGACACGCTCAAGGAAGTTCTTGAATGCAACTATGGTTTTGCCGTAGGAGAAGGAGCCGCCATCAAGCGTATCACCTCAGCCTAATCTATCGTTATGCTCATCACCTTTACCGTAAGCGCATCAGGAGAGCGGAAGATCTTATCACAAGATACCGTCCGCTCAGTCCATCAAGGATTGTTCCAAGCCGTCGCTATTTCATGTCCCGCCGGGGTTTCCTCGGTTGAGATTTGGGATAGCAACGGGGGACGTTCCCGCGCTCGCAATCTATCTCCATCAAAAGACGCGCCGACGATCTCCCAAGTCGTTGAAGACTTCCGGAAGGGGCTTGAAGCCACGGCAAAGAAGGTGGCTAAAGCGATTGTATCAGACGAGAAAACCGTCGCCGATTCCAAGAAATAACTTTTGCTTGTTGTTACATCGGGAAGGACTCGTAGCTATTACTGCTACGAGTCCTTTTTTTGACTCTCTAAAGACACTATGAAAATGGAGCGCGTAGGGCTGAAACAATTCATGGCCGCCGCAGCGGACGTTGTAGAAGCCCTCTATGGTGAGGTGATAACAATCGCAGGCAAAGTGATTGAAGCAGCGGTCAGCCATCCCTCGCGAGGCGGAGAGCTTGGTCTTGGTATCGATCAACTTGATTCGATCCTTAAAGTGAGAATCCGGAAAGCGTTGCTTCCAACTCGTCCGATCCACGGGAAAGAAACTCTCACATTCGCCGGAGAGATTTGGCGTATCGATGAAGTGACGGATGATCGATCATCAGACGCTTGGTATCTAACCTGCATCCCCGCCGCTAAATGATCACTGTAAATCTCAAGATGCGAGGAGCGGATGACTTCATCAATGCGCTCAAGAGGCACCCAGAAAAGGTTGGCAGAACAATTAATTCGATCTTGGTTCAAGAAGCCAGGGCGCTCGCTGTTAATCTAGGGGCAAACACTCTCCCGTCTCGCATGGCTGAGGGCGGGGCCGCAAAACTCAAGGGCCGGATAGAGAACGATATCAAGAGGCTCTTCCCTTCTAAGGATAACGCTAGCAAGGTTTTTGAATACATAAAAAGGAGCGACGCTAAACTAGCAATGGCTTTCTGGGCTGCCTATAAATCACAAGATCAAAAGGCTCAGGCTAGAATCATGAGGAGGGCCAATCTTCCTAGGGGGATCGATCCAGTCAAGCATCAATCAGCAAGGAAGAGTCGAGGCAAAGTCCCTACGGACGCCGCCTATCTCGTTCTCAACCGACACTAGATTATCAGCATACATCCGTAAAACTCAGAAGAAGGCCGGACTAGCAAAAGCTGGATGGGCTGCTGCCGCAAAAGCGCTGGGCGGAAGGACTCGAACTGTATCAAGGACTACCGGAAAGACTGTCGAGAAGTTTCCATCATATGTCCGCGCTCTATCAAAGAGGGGGAACATAGGGGGCGCATCATTCAGGGGTGGAATTAGGGCGGTCGCGAAAATATGGAACATCGTTCCTCATATCGGCGAGGCTCTTCCGGAAGATCGATTCTTCGCCGCAATCGATCAAGCGGAGCGCGAATTCATCGGCGCTTTGAATCTATCTGTTGAACACCTCAACAAGAACGGATTTAACAAATCGAAATAAGTCTTATAAATGACCGCTGACAAATCACTCATTACCCGCGTAGTTGCGTCACTGCTTGCCGATGCCGCGCTTCCTATACCGATACTGCATTCATGGGACATGGAGCCGGAAAAGCTCCCCTATATCGTTGTTAGCGCAGACGCTGGAAGCTCAGCTCATCGACTGCTAAAGACGATTGATCTCAGGATTGATCTACTGACAAATCGGGATGATACGTCCGAGGTTATTAGGGTGGGATATCAAGACGCAATAAGCGATCACATCAGCGCATACGCTAAGACAATCGCCATCGCAATCATGGATGACGAGTGGCAAACTCGTAGCTGGTTTATGCTGGAGGAGTTCAGTGATCCCTCAGACAAGCGCGAATGGTCAAGTGGTCTAACGTATAGACTGGTGTTGATGGAGCTTATCTATCGTCAAGTCATCACTGATTCCACGAGATTGAATCGACTTGTCAGGCCAGCGTCTGACACGACCACCGTAAATCTGATTGATTCATATGGGAACTTCTACAATATCGAGCCGCTATAATCAGCCTCTTTGACACTCGCGAGAAACCAACCTAGCGACCTCCTTTTTTTATGCCAACCATCTCAACCGCCGTAACGGTCCCATTCAAATCCGCTCGCGATTATTATATCTCAGCAAATGGAGGAAGCATCATCCTTTCGACTCTCACCAAAACGGGCGATGCGGTCAGGTTCAATGAGGGCACGGTAGGGTCTGGCGAGCGTATGCGATTTAATGGACACTCGGCAGACGGCTTGCTTGAGCTGATCCCATCGGTTGCGAACGTGACCTATCAACTAAAGCAAGTATTTTAAGCAATGCTACTGACTATCAATGCAGGACTACACGACTGGGATTCAACCGCCGCTGGCTTGTATGATCCGCTTGGTGAGACCGTCTTTTTTAACGATGCGCTCATTTCAATTCTTAACTCGACCCGAACGAGTCGCTTAATTCGACCATCATCAGATATATCAACGATCAACATCATCGCTCCTAACGGGGTAAAATACAACGTCCAGCCCCTTTAAACCATGCCTGATTTAACAGCAAACGAAGCCGCATTTAAACTACTTGCGGGACAAGCCACCACCACCCAGGAGAAGGCCGAACTCGCAACCGCAATCGGTTTAGGAACCGCATTTAAAATACTTGCGGGACAAGCCACCACCCAGGATAAGGCCGAACTCGCAACCGCAATCGGTTTAGGAACCGCGGACAACGTCGTCTTCGGCACGGTCAACTTGTCCGGAGAGGCACAGTCGATCAGATATACTACGCCGGATGGTCGTAAATATAGCGCGGCTGTCGGTGCAGATGGCTCGTTGACGCCACAAGCATTCGATCCGGTCGTGCAATTTGATCGTGCGAAGCTGGTCAGGAACGCATTGTTTTCTGCGAACGCCGATGAGGAGATCAGTATCCTAGATGGCGCAGGAGCTACTGCTGGCATTGGCATAAACGTGGCCCAAATGGTCAATCAGGGGACTGGCCCTGGTGCCTTTGCACAAACCACCGCAGCTAACCAGCCGATCGCGTTTCCGGTCGGAGCATCCGGCGGCTACGCATATTTCGACGGCATCGCTGGCAGCTATGCGAGTGTTGATGAGCAGTTAAATTTTGGTAATTATGCGCGAGTTACGCTTGAGTATTCGCACGTGGCTTTTAAAAACTGGTCTGGGTTATTGTCAAATGGAACATCCGCAACTAGGTCGCTTGAGATTTCATCGAACGCAACT
>Ga0105050_10010346_pt1 | contig 10232 bp, 8 predicted proteins | sample FRY01_FD_78088 | JGI IMG/M metagenome (GOLD analysis project Ga0105050, IMG submission 78088) | Freshwater microbial communities from Lake Fryxell liftoff mats and glacier meltwater in Antarctica - FRY-01 | ecosystem: Environmental > Aquatic > Freshwater > Ice > Glacier meltwater ... | reverse complement strand
ATCTGGACCAGCAACGGGAATAAAAAGTGGAGCATAATCTGTAAACTTAATTCCTACAAAATCCTGATGGTCAATTGCTAACCTGCGAGCAATAGGAAATAACTTAGCCAATTTAATTATTAAATTCTCATTGACTTCAATGACCGCATGATCCGCAGCATCATAATACTCAGGACAAAAACATTTAACCAAAATCCAAAACGATTTCCTATTGTGACACTCCTTTTGGTCAATTCCCAATTTTAAATCCATCTTTTTCTCCCATCAAAGTTTTCTTATCGAATCCAATATAAGTATACCACATAAGAATTAGAAGTCAATAAAATTGTTCTATGATCCAAAAAGTCTGTTGGAGGGTCTCGTTGAATCAGGAAACTCAAAAGTCTTTGAATAGTTCATGAGTAACAATTAAGAAATCATTTCCAGCAAAACAGAATCAACTCTAAGAGCCTTGTTACGAGCAGCAATGGCTTTCTTTTCTTTGTTTATTACTTTTTCATGCCAATCTTCTTGTCGTAAATTTCTCAATTTTTGTGGAAATTCTGCAAGGATATATGCAGGAGAACAACTTCGATTTTCACCTGAAACGAGATTATGAAAATTTCTATAAAATTCAAATGTGTGCTCATGAGTATCAATGGTAGAATAATTATGTGATAATTCATGAAACATCGTCATTATCAAATGAGAAGCTCCAGTCAAACCAGATGGATTTATATCTCTTATATATTCTCGTGTCAAAATTATGTAAGTTTCACCATCTGTCCACGCCAATGCAATCTCACTACTACCAATTCCTATGGCCCTACCTTTCCAACAACCATAACTCTCTAACGCTTTAACCAAACGCTTTTCAACTTTTGTCCACTTATCATTGGGAATAATCGTTTTGGATTCACTAATACCATCTGCTAATCCTGAATTATCATCGTTATGAAAACTACGGTAAAACTTCTTAACTGGCAACCATTTGGACTTGTCAAACTTAACATCATTCTTAAATAACCAATCAAAAAACTCAATTGGTTCACGATTCTCTGGAAAACCCAAACGATCCAACATTTCTTCATTCAAACAAATAGCTCGATCAGAATATGACAAACGATCAGCTATTTGATTGCCATAAGAAGAAAATGCCCAGAATTGACGAGTTTGACGCATCTTGTCAAATGAAATCAAATTACCATTAGATAACTCCAATAAACTCAAACCACGAATGTCATCAAAAGAGATATCACCGTCTCTGAGATCAATTAACAATGCGTTTCTTTCATCGGAAGAAAAAGACCTGCGTTGTTTACGAGCTTTCTTAACTCTATTTTGCTTTATTACGTCACGAATTCGACCATAAATAGGACAATCTTGTTGAATATCATTTCTGGCAAAATTAACTTTCAATTGTTGTTTGCTTACAACTACCCCAGTAACTCCAGCAATAGATGCTGAATCGCTCATTACAAAAGCACCAAGATTATAAAAAGCTAAATCAACCCCACGACCAAACATAAAATAAGCATCATCAGTTTCTATATCCCATTTCAATTTCTCAGCAGGTACATTTAATGCTTCGCCATTAAATGTAGTTAAACCTCCCATAAACTCAATTTGACGCTTGATAGCAGTTTTCAAAGTATCAATAGATCGGTAATAAGTACCAATTGGATTCGTATATAACTCTATCTCAATTCGACAGCCATTGAAATGAGGTAATCCGGTTTTTAATTCATATTCAAGACCCATGTTATCAACATCAACAATCATCTCGAATTGACCAGTACGCCAAATGTTCTTGCCAAAGGCAAAACATTGACCACGACCCATGCGGAATTTAGCCCATATCTTATTTTCTTCATTCGTATGAGGTTGACCAAACATTTCAAACCATTCATGGATCTCTTTTTCAGAACAGAAACCTTTTCCCTGATCTTCTATAATCAAACTAGCACCAGAAGAACAACTTGCATCTGTTTTGAGAGAAATAGCGACAGATGGAGAACCAGCTTCAATTGAATTCATAACAGCTTCAAGAATAGATTTCTCTAGTGTTCCAGCTTGATCTTTAATAACCTTCATCAAAAGATTCGTATGAGCTTTCAAGTTGCGAATTACAGACATGATTCAAATCTCCAAAATCGTTATGATTCTTAACTAACCAAAATATAACACGAATGCAGGAAATGTCAAGACCAATTCTTAGAAAAATTTAATTCATGTTCTCTTTCATATTCTTTATCGCAAACTTCAAAATGCGAATTGCTTCAACAACTCGTTTCTTAGGGATTTTCTCTCCTGCGTTGTGTTTGATATGATTGTAAATTTCTTTATCTTCGCAATCAAAAGGAAGATTTGTATTCCAATCTTCCTCTTTATGAAATCCAATACCAACTGTTCCAAACTTAGGGAATGCTACAACAGCTTGATTCTCACTGACTTTAACTCTAAATGACCAATAGTTTTCATCAATGTCAGGAGTTACCATTATCTCGATGGGTGGTAGGATACTCTCTCCCAAAACAGACTTGAATATATCATCAAAAATTCTTCTAAGAGGTATTGGAGAATGTTCTTTGATTATTTTTTGGTTAATTTCCAATTTCAAATCCATCTTTTTCTCCAATCAAAGTTTTCTTATCGAATCCAATATAAGTATACCACATAAAAACAGTTTGTCAAAAAAAATGCCCCACAAACATTTCTGCTTGCAGGGCAATGGGAGACCTTATTATTCAATTAGACCTAACTAACTTCCTCAACTTCCTCAACTTCCTCAACTTCCTCAACTTCCTCAACTTCCTCAACTTCCTCAACTTCCTCAACTAACTCAGTCTTCGGCTTCTTGACCTTAGACTTCTTAGTCTTCTTCGGAGTCTCAGTCTCGAAAAATTCATCTTCCTCATCTTCATCTTCATCATCAACTTCAATAGCAGCGTTTGCCTGTTGGACTCCAACATTGTATTCGTAATTACTACGATCACCAATCACGATACCCATCGAAAATTCATCCGTCTCAGCATCGTATTGAACAAATGGAACCATGTCACATTGAGCAGCCCAAAATCCAAAGGGATAGGCTTCAGCAGGACTCACCCGACAAGTAACTTGCAAATTATAAAGAACCCTATTTTGCGGAGTCGTCTTAACTTCATTTCCGCTACGACTCCCACGCTGACGAACCTTAGTCATTTCCTTCGCCGACATCAACTCCTGAATTTTCACCCAAATATCAAAAAGAGGAATCGATTTACTAATAATCGGAGAACCCAACGTCTGTCGAATTGTCTTGAAACGAATGCCAGTAGTCTCATTCTCAACAGACAATCGAATTTCCTTGGATGTCAAACGATCACCATTAGCATTGAACAAGAAACCAGCAGTCAATGCTTGACCCGGTAACACAACAACTTCCTTGATTTCTCCCCAATTTGCCTTTAAAACAACACCACCACCATTCGTCGCTCGATCTTCAACCCGAAAAACGATGTCAGAAACATCCTTATTGCCAAACAAAGACAATTGCTTGCGAGCATGATCGCCGAATCGATAAGTACCACGCTTCGTCGCCCAAACCAACATCGGAGCGGATCGAATATTTGTCCCATCACCAACAACATAACGAGTTTGTCCAATTGTCACGACATTAGCTTCAATATCAGAAATCAAGCTAGAAACATTCTTAGCGTGAACTCGACGAGGAAGAATTTTATCAAAGAACCAACCAGAAGGAATGCTACGCTCACCATCTTCATCAAGAAGATTCCACGAACCAAACTTTGATTCATCCCAATTCTTCGGAGCATTTGGATGCTTCTTGATAAAACCACGACGCAAATGAATAGCTTTCATCTCGTGGCAAAGTTCAACCAATATGGGATTGTAACGAGGACCGAAAACAACAGTCTTTCCATTATTCCAATCATCCACCAAATCATTATAAACATTCTCGGTTATCATACGAGAATTCGGATTCGGAAAATTCTTTGGATCGAATTGAGGAACATCTTTCTTCAATCCACCACCAAAATAATGAGAACGAACTGAAGCCTCATATTCTCCACTCTTCAAATGAAAATCAGTAAGTTCCTTAGCAATCTCACAAGAAGATTCTGTAGAATGTGGACGACGCATATCAATAATCGTCGGACAAGTATCATGAAAATGGCTATTAATATCAGAAACGATCGACATCCGCATCACACCAGACTTTCTTACCTTTTTAACACCCTTAGCCAACTTCTTCTTTGCCATAATGACAATCTCCAACTTAAAACCCTTTGTTTCCCTTGCTCGTATGATGAGCCACTGAACTCAGTCTACCACAATCGTGTTGTTTGTCAAGATGAAACATTAAAATTCTCAAAAATATTTATTTGCAGTCGTAACTTAAAACATGACGAGAGCCTGAACTTGTTAATACTCTACCACGACTTGTTGATGCTACTAAATCTAATTCTAGCAAAATCGGCTCTATCGATCCCTTAACGACATCTTCTGACTGGCGCATCTTACTAGCTAAAACATTCACTCCTAATGGGATGAAATGATTATCAACACGAGAAGAATATAAAATACGCAAATAATTATGATGAACTTTAGTTAATCCAACAGCATCAATCTCTTCTAAATCAAACATTTGATCAACATCACTACCGTCAGCAATTTTTTTATTCTTACTTAATAACAAATTTCTTAATTTTTGCGAAAAATTAACAGCAGTACGAGGAATCCCTAAACAACGTTTAGCAATATTTTGTGGAACTTCATCAGAAAAATTAATCTTGTTTCTACTTAATTCTCTAGCTATTATTATTGCTAGTGTTACTTCTGAATATCTATCAATTTCCCACACATTTCCAAAACGAGTAATAAATGAATTAGAATCCAACATATCAAAACGGGTAGTAGCACCAAACAAAGAAAATGGATTTACTTTATGACGACCTGAAGCGGTTGGAATCCACCATTCCTTCATTGGTGAATATAAACACTCTTGAAAATCCAAACGTAATCGATGTATCTCATCTATGAAAAAGAGCAAACGCTTGCCTAAACGTTTGCTCTCTTCAGAATGTGAAATAATCGCGGGAAAAAGTTGATCTTTCTTTTTGAATACTGCCGCATGAGTCTCAATAAAATGATAACCTAATTCATCTCCAATAGCTCTAGCAAATGCTGTTTTTCCAGTTCCACCAACTCCAGTTAGCAATGTATGTGGGAATATCTCATTAACACACATACAAGCAGAAATCTGAATTCTAGCTAATTGTTTCTCCTTGTTTAACCCAATTAAAGATGATAATTTCAATCATGATCCCAATCAATATCAGAATCATTAGCTGACAACTCAACGGTAGGAACAAAAATATCTAGCATCTCAGGATAAAAAGCCCGTAATACTAATTTATAAACATGTCTATTAGGCAAATATGGATATTTGAAAAATAAAGAATCATCATCATTAACGTATTTTGAAATAGCACCAGCCATAGCTGAGCTACGAGATATACCGGCCTCACAATGAACCAATAACAAATCTTCAGCAGAAATCTTCTTAACAAAAGAAACTACTTGATTAGCCATATCTGGTGTTAATAATTGAATACTACTTTCATAAGGATATTTGTCATCCAAATCATGAAACTTTAACCGTAACACAAAATCCTCTGAAATAGGAAGAAAAACATCATCGCTCTCAGGACTAACTATAGAAATGATATAAACATGAGGATAAACTCTCATAAAAGCAGATGATTGAGAATAAACACTTCTTAGATTTGTTACTAAAATATTCATTTTACTTTCCTTCTTCTCCATCATTATACTACATAATAACATATTTGTCAAGAAAATTTTATCCTTTATGTGGCAATTTATTTGTGGTGGGGTAGTTCAAGTAAAATTAAAAATTACCTCGCTCCGTTACTTGTTATGATAGGAACATCATAATAATCCATGTCACCACAGCTCCTGGCAATGCCAGTTGCCCAATAATAGGGCAGACAGCAATTAATGCGCCACCCCAGTACGGAAAATCGGCAGGCTTCCCGCCGTATGCCAGCCAAGTATTTATTGTGTATTGGTTACACCATGCGCAAACAGTAAGAGCCACTATCATATACACGACGACGATTACAACGATTTTCTTCATCACTTTGATCCGTTCAATTCGTAAACATAACTCTTTGGCAAATTTATTTGCCTATTTTAAAAAAAACAACAATCGAATCCCTGTCATCAAAACGTGAATTAACCAAATTTCTCTCATTTTACTTTCCTTCTTCTCCATCATTATACTACATAATAACATATTTGTCAAGAGAAAAATCTATTCAAAATCTTTCAACTCGTAAAGATTCGATCCAACAGGGATAAATTGAAAAAATTTATAAGTCAAAAACCAATACCAATTTTTAGCATTCTCAGGACAAACACGATTGCCCATGCCATCAGTTATTACAAAAATAGCGTCTGGATAAACACCATTCACCTTCTTTCTCTGAATATAGTCCTCTATACAACTGAATGAAGTCCCACCAAATCCATATAACTTCTTACTCAAAAAATCTGTCTCATAAACACGAGTGTCAAAACAATGTAACTTAACGTCAAATCGCCATTCAGGAAGCGTCATTGCTGCTTTAAAAAATCTATCAGCATAACTCACACATGACCCAGATGTATCTTGAAAAAACCAAACCTTAATCTTCTTTGGATTTTCAGGAATGTCGTCTTCTATCTCCGATGGAAGCATAAATTCACTATCAAGTAACGAAAAACGACGATGAACTCTAGCCCATTGCTCATAACTCTTGAAATCTCGAATGAACTGATAAGACCATTTTTTAATTACTGTTTCCCATTTTTTCTTCTTTTTTACATTTTGAACATTAGCTATAATCAAATGATTGCCAAGTAAATCCCCAGCTTCTTGATTCTCAAATCCACCGCAAGACTTAATTGATTCTAAAAAATCTTTCTTTTCTTCATTTGTTAATAACTCATTAAACTTGTTAAATATCTCTTTAGAATCTATACCAATCAAAAAGGAATGATCGTCTAATGTAGAAAATTTACTATCTTTAATTAACTTCTTATAATAATATTCCGCATGCTGTTCTTCCAAAACGTCTTGTTGATCATCAAAAACCGTAGATAAAAGACAAGCAGAATCCAAAAATCCATCACTAAACTTATCTCTCTCAAATCCAAATGAACATAACAACAACTCATTCACGACAACATCTAAAGCAACATTCATTCTGTTTATGTCATCTTTTCTACCTCTTATTAAAAATCCATGATTTAAAATAACATGAAGCATTTCATGACAAAAAAGGAACTTTAATTCATAATCTGTTAATTTATCATAAAATTCAGGATTAAATTTAAAGAACATTTGACCATGATCATGGAATTCAATACATGCAGTATCAATCGTTTCTGTAATGATAGGAACACCAAAAGTATGAAGATGATAAAATATCGCATGATGAATATCTAATTCTGACAGGAGCTTATTGAAACGAGTAACACGATTTGTCATAGTGACTCCCACAAAACCAAAGAATCCAATAGAGTATACTACAACAAATCATAATTGTCAAAAAGGAACTGAATTATAGTCAACCCAAGTAGCATCAATATATATCTTGTAATTCTTCATATGAGATAATTTACAATTCAATTGCTTTAATTTACTTCTAGTTTTAACACTGCCCAAAATGTTGGAACATTTTTTAATTATAAAAGGTAGGTCAATCATCTTATTAAGAGTATTTGGATGTGATCTTAAACAAATTAAATCCACGATAGTAAGAACCTCGTATGCCTCTTCTTCATTCAAGGGTCGTAAACAAACAAATTTTTGAAGCCCAATTAAAATCTTCCTTCGATCATTGGTATTGCCTTTCGTTAATTGACGTAATCTTGCAAAATCATTACTTAGAATTAGACTATCTACACTTGAACTCATGCTTCCAGTCAAAAATGGACATGATTCTTCTAAATCTTTTTTGAATCTGCCATCACGCGATGCAACATAAAGATCAGAAATAATATCTTTGAAATTTCCTAATTTATAATTATTAAAAATAAATTTCTTTGCCACTTTATTAGAACGAATCAAAGATGCAATAAATTCATTCCCAAATAAAGGCAAAAAGAACTTTCTAAAAACACTCTTTTTCAAAATTGTCGGCAAAGCAAGTCTTGCATTATTAGCATTATTCAAAAATTCTTTAGAACTTTCAGTATCATTGGAATTTATATATCCTATCAAAACTCTATCAATAGGACCAACACTTAATGAGGTAATCAATGCAGAAACATTTGATTCTTTTGGCAATATATCTCGTAGATCACCACTCACTCTAGACATTTTAAGAGCATAATCTAAACGACGTGGAGTTACTTTATCTCTAATTTCAGGAGGTAATGTCTTCCACCATGTAATCGCTGCAAACGCATCTGATTCACCATATTGCTTTGTGAAATACGCTAAATCACACTCATAAGGCATATCAACTAAAACTTGAAATCTATCAATTTGAGCAGGATCAAGTTTCTCTACATCATAGGTTTCATCATCATCTGGATTGATTGCTGCCCAAATAAAACGCAAGGACTTAAAAGGTCTACCGTTAATAGATTTGAACTGAATCAATTCCATTACAGCGTTCCTTACTTTTTTATGACTTCTGTTGAATTCATCAAAAAATATAGCTTCTACTTCATCATTAGCAAATTCAACAGGACGAATAAGCTCTAAAACTTCTTTATCACCCAATTTGACAGCTTTAGGAACTCCAATAAAATCAACCCAAGGATCCATTGTAGATGCACTAAAATATCGCCAATTTATCTTACATTCATCAAATAAGTCAACGATTCTAGCTGTCTTGCCAATTCCATGTTTACCAGTAAATAACACATTAAGATTGTTTTCAATCCAAAAACGCATCTTATCTTTCAACATTAGAAATGACTCTCCAATTTGTTAAATGTGATGACAACATACTAGTATACTACAAATAATAATTTTGTCAATAGATATTAACTACTCTTTCTTATTAAACAAGATTCTGCTATATTAACACAATCCCAATTATATATATCCCCAAATGGCCTTCCTTCTGTTTCAACAATATAGCTATCGAAAATATGAGTAAAAGATTTACCAACTACTTTCCCTGAATATTGTTTCCCATCACCAAGATTACAAATCCATACTTTTTCACCATTTTGAAAGTTTTTCTTTTCAAACATTTAAGTTCTCCTTTGTTGATTAGAATAATTCTCACTCATATACCCCTGGCAGGACTTGAACCTGCGACCTACGGCTTAGAAAACCGTTGCTCTTTCCAACTGAGCTACAAGGGCAAATACACACTATCAAATTATCATAAATGAAGCAAAATGTCAAGAAGAAACAATGAAAATTTTTACTATTTCTTGAACAGTATTGAACATTATTTCTATTTAAGTATTGCTTCAAATAATAAAAACCCAAAAAAGTATATCTCTCAGGCATTTTTAGTTGACAGCCTCGGATGCGTAAGTCTTGCCGTCAGCACCAGTTAGCTTCACCTTTCTACAAAGTGTAGAAAAGTCATTTCCAGGATTATTTTGCGGTCAGGATTCAGTTGTACACGCTTTGTGTACAACTGAATCCTGACCGCCTTTGACGATTTGTTGTGATTTATTGAACTTGATATGTATTTAGCTCATATTTAATAATTGAACTCGTTATTAAAAAATATTATTTCTATTTAAGTATTGCTTCAAATAATAAAACCCCAAGAGATTATATCTCTCAGGGTTCTATTTGCCCCTTTTCCCTCTATTTCCCCTCATTTACAAGGTACAATTCCAATGACAAAAAACAAATGTTTTCTCAAAATTCCTTGAAGATTTGTTGTGATTTGTTGAACTTGATATGTATTTAGTTCATTTTTAATAATTGAACTAAATATAAAAAAATATGAACTAGATGGATCGATAGACGTTTTTTTTGTTTATTATGAATTATTATGATTTATTATGATTTATTATGATTTATTATGATTTATTATGATTTATTTTAGTTCATCATGATTTATTACTTTATGATAGACATTATTGTTTTTTTAAATAGATCCATAGATATTTTTCCATCATTGTATTATTCTGCTATAAACATTTACCATTTTATAAGAATTGTTACAGTTTTAATAATACTATCAATTTTTAAAAAATGT
>Ga0105050_10010343_pt1 | contig 10234 bp, 11 predicted proteins | sample FRY01_FD_78088 | JGI IMG/M metagenome (GOLD analysis project Ga0105050, IMG submission 78088) | Freshwater microbial communities from Lake Fryxell liftoff mats and glacier meltwater in Antarctica - FRY-01 | ecosystem: Environmental > Aquatic > Freshwater > Ice > Glacier meltwater ... | reverse complement strand
GTAAACCCTATTTATGTCGGTAATTTCGAGTTCACCTCGGTGGCTTGGTTTTATGTTTTTGGCAATTTCTACAACAGTATTATCATAAAAATAAATGCCTGGAACAGCAAAATTTGACTTCGGCTGCTGTGGCTTTTCTTCAATTGAGACGGCTTGACCTTGAGAATTAAATTCTACAACACCATACCGTTCAGGATCTTGCACGTGATAAGCATAAATAATACCTCCATCAGGATCATTATTAGACCGCAACAGTTCAGCTAGTCCAGATCCGTAAAAAATATTGTCGCCAAGCACCAAAGCTACTTTGTCACTGCCAATAAAATCAGCTCCGATTATAAAGGCTTCAGCTAATCCGTTTGGGTGTGCTTGTTCTGCATATTTAAATGAACAACCTAATTTTTTTCCATCGCCTAAAAGATCCTTGAATAATGGCAAATCTTTTGGAGTAGAAATGATAAGAATTTCCTTGATTCCGGCCATCATCAAAGTCGATAACGGATAGTAAATCATTGGTTTGTCGTAAATTGGCATTAATTGTTTGCTTATCGACAAAGTCAACGGGTGCAATCGCGTGCCTGACCCACCTGCAAGAATAATTCCTTTCATAATATATGCTTAATTTGATTGCAAAATTAACATAATATTTTGTTTAAACAAATTGCTAGACTTGAATCGTATGTTGGCACGGCAATATCAAAAGTGTTTTTGATTTTGGTTTTGTCTAATAAAGAATATTTTGGACGATTAGCGGGTGTTGGAAATTCTGATGATGGAATTCCGTTGATTTCACAATTGCTTTTTGAGATATTTTTAATCGCCAACGCAAATTCGTACCAACTAATTTGCCCTTCATTGGAAAAATTGTAAATTCCTGCCGTCCATTTGTTGGAAACTATAATCATCATTATGGCTTTTGCCAAATCAGCGGCATACGTTGGGCTTCCGATTTGGTCGTTCACCACATTTATTGAAGTTCTTTCGGACATCAGACGTAACATGGTTTTGACAAAATTATTTCCAAATTCACAATAAACCCATGACGTTCTGATAATTATACTGCCAGGATTATTAGAAAAACAAGCTTCCTCTCCGCGAAGCTTACTTTCGCCATAAAAATTAACTGGGTTCGTGGCGTCGCTTTCTAATAAAGGAATCTCAGAATTTCCGTCAAATACATAATCGGTTGAGATGTGAATTAATTTGCAATATTTTGGTTTGTCCATTTAGAAATTATTGCAACCGCTAAATGATTTATTGCATTTACCAATTCTTGTTCAGATTCTGCTTTATCAACCGCAGTGTAAGCTGCACAATTAATGACAATTTCTGGTTTGTTTGAGTTTAAGAAATCTAAAATTTCCTTTTCATTTTCAAACGAAAAATCATCTCTATCTGCGAAAATAAAATTGAACTCAAGATAGTTTGAGGCTAAGACTCTCAATTCACTTCCCAATTGTCCGTTTGCACCCGTTACCAAAATATTGGTTTTTCTATCTGTTGCCATATTGATCTTCATAATAGTCTTGATAGTTACCAGAAGTTACATTATTGAGCCAAGTTTGGTTGCTCAAATACCAGTCGATAGTGCGTTCTAGTCCTTCTTCAAAAGTAACTGAGGGTTTCCAACCCAATTCTTTATTAATTTTTGAAGCATCAATGGCATAACGCAAATCATGACCTGGTCGGTCTTTGACATAAGTTATCAATTTTGCAGATTCTCCCGAAGTTCTATTGAGTTTAGTGTCCATAATTTGGCACAGCAACTTTACTAAATCAATATTTTTCCATTCATTAAATCCGCCGATATTGTATGTTTCGTGATTATTTCCCTCATGAAAAACCAAATCGATTGCGACAGCGTGGTCTTCTACGAAAAGCCAATCTCTGGTATAATTTCCATCACCATAAACGGGCAGAGGTTTTTTATTAATAATGTTGTTGATAAACAATGGAATCAGCTTTTCAGGAAAGTGATAAGGCCCGTAATTGTTGGAGCAATTGGTCAAAACATAGGGCAATCCATAAGTTTCGCCATAGGCACGAACAAAGTGGTCAGACGCTGCTTTAGAAGCAGAATAAGGAGAATTTGGGTCATAAGATGTTGTTTCTGTAAACAATCCTTCGGCTCCCAACGACCCATAAACCTCATCGGTGCTAATGTGGTAAAATCTCTTTCCACCTGAATTGTCTTTCCACTGCTTTTTGGCAGCATTCAACAAATTCATTGTGCCAATAACGTTTGTTTTTACGAACGACAAAGGATCTTCAATTGATCGGTCCACATGAGATTCTGCAGCAAGGTGTAAAATTCCATCGAATTGTATTTTTAAAAAAAATTCGATAATAAAATCCTCGTCAACAATGTCGCCTTTAACGAACGTGTAATTGGATTCGTTTTCGATATCTTTAATGTTTTCTAGATTTCCGGCGTAAGTCAGAGCATCAAGATTATAAATTTGATAATTAGGATAATTTTTCACAAATCTTCGAACAACATGCGAACCAATAAATCCTGCACCTCCAGTAATTAAAATATTTTTCATTTTACTTTATGATTAATTTGAACTTCCAATTGCGGTATATACAAAGCCAATTTCCTTCATCTTTTTTGCGTCAAGAATATTTCGTCCGTCAAAAATAAAGGCAGGTTTTTGCATGTTTTTATAAATTTCATTCCAATCATATTCTTTAAACTCCTCCCATTCCGTGAGAATTGCAATTGCGTGGGCATTTTTGCAAACTTGTAGAGGATTTTCGCTAACTGTTATTAATTTTTTAATTGCCTCTAAACTTCTAGATTCTAAATATAACAAATCTTCAATAACTTGCTTTTCAGAAACTTGCGGATCAAATACAGCGATATTAGCTTGTTCATTTAACAAATAATCTGCGACATGAATGGCTGCTGATTCTCGAGTGTCGTTGGTATCTTTTTTAAAAGCCCAACCTAAAAAGGCAATTTTTTTCCCCGAAACAGTGTTGTATAACGTCTGAACAATATTGTTGGCGAACCTTCTTTTTTGATGGTCATTCATGATAATAACTTGCTCCCAATAATCTGCAACCTGATTCAAGCCATACGATTTCGCAATGTACACCAAATTCAAAATGTCTTTTTGAAAACATGAACCCCCAAAAGCAACTGATGCTTTTAAAAATTTAGATCCTATTCTACTGTCCATTCCAATTGCTTTTGCGACTTCATTCACATCGGCACCAGTCTTTTCGCACAGCTCGGACATGGCGTTTATGGAGGACACTCTTTGTGCTAAAAATGCGTTTGCGGTTAATTTTGACAATTCAGACGACCACACATTTGTAGTTAATATTCTGTCCTTGGCGACCCAATTGGCATAAATTTCTACTAAAGAATTTATGGCCTCTTGCCCTTCTTCATCGCAGTCACCGCCAATCAATACGCGATCAGGCATTAATAAATCTTCAACAGCAGTTCCTTCAGCAAGAAATTCTGGATTGGATAAAATCTGAAACTTTACGCCATTTCCAGTATTGTCAAGTATATTTTTGATGGCTTCGGCTGTTCGAACGGGCAAGGTTGATTTTTCGACTACAATTTTGTTGGTTTTAGAAACCCTTGCTATTTGTCGTGCGCAAAGTTCGATATACTTTAAATCGGCTGCCATTCCTTTGCCCAAACCATAGGTTTTGGTAGGGGTATTTACGGAAATAAAAATCATTTGAGCCTCATCAATCGCTTTGTCAACCTCGGTTGAAAAAAAGAGGTTTCTGTTTCGGGATGCTGCAACAATAGTCGACAAACCTGGTTCGTAAATTGGAATTTTGGTTACGTCAGCATCATTCCACGCTGCAATTCTTTCGGCGTTTAAGTCAACCACAGTAACTTTTATATGCGGACATTTCTGCGCAATTATTGCCATTGTCGGCCCACCAACGTATCCGGCTCCGATACAACAAATATTAGTTATTTTCATTTTTGTAAAAGTTTTATGAGCAATTAAAGTCTGGCGTCTGCAATATCAAAAAGGACACTTTTAATGTCATAGATGATTGCATTTTTGTTTTTTAGATTTTCAAAATCCATCTTCAAAAAATTATCATGGGCAACTCCTAAAACTATTGTATCAAATTTAGAAGTAGGTAATGTTGTTGTAGTATCTAAATTGTATTGCTTTTTAACTTCTTCTGGATTTGCCCAAGTGTCAAATATAGTAATTTGAATTTCATAATCTTGCAATGCTGCTACTAAATCAACAATTTTTGTATTTCTAACATCTGGACAATTTTCTTTAAAAGTGATGCCTAACATTAATAGCGAAGCTCCTTTTATTAAGATATTGCGTTTAATCATTAGTTTGACAATTTGCGAAGCAACATATTCGCCCATACTATCATTGAGCTTTCTTCCTGCCAAAATTATTTCGGGGTTATATCCCATTCTTTGGGCTTTTTGGGCTAAATAATAAGGATCTACTCCAATGCAATGTCCGCCGACTAAGCCGGGTTTGAATGGAAGAAAATTCCATTTTGTTCCAGCTGCTTTTAATACTTCGTTAGTGTCAATTTCTAAGATATTAAAAATTTTTGCCAATTCGTTAATAAAGGCAATATTGATATCTCGTTGCGAGTTTTCGATTACTTTGGCTGCTTCGGCAACTTTAATAGATGGCGCTAAATAGGTTCCGGCAGTAATTACTGACTGGTATAATTCATTAACAATTTTTCCAATTTCTGGGGTTGAACCTGAGGTAACTTTCATTATTTTATCAACGGTGTGTTCTTTATCTCCTGGATTAATTCTTTCCGGCGAATAACCTGCAAAAAAGTCATGATTAAACATTAACCCGCTGGTTTTTTCTAAAATTGGAATACATTCCTCTTCTGTAGCACCCGGAAATACTGTAGATTCGTAAATTACAATATCACCTTTTTTTAGTGCTTTACCGACAGTTTCGCTTGCTTTATATAATGAACTTAAATCCGGAATATTGTCAGAATCTACTGGAGTTGGAACAGTAATTATAAAATAAGAACAGCCTTCTATTTCCTCTGAGTTTGACGTGCAAAATAATCCATTTTGGTTTTGCACTGCGTTTTTTAGCAAAACACTATTCAATAATGTTTTGTCGATTTCAAAAGTTGAGTCGAATCCGTTTTCTAATTCTGCAATTCTTTTTTTATTAATATCAAATCCAATTACCGAATATTTTGTTGCAAATAACCTCGCCAATGGCAGTCCAACATATCCTAAACCTATTACCGCTATTTTCATTTGCATTATTTCAATTTATTCCAATACCATTCTGCTGCAATATGCAAACCTTGTTGTAACGAAAATTCAGGATTATAACCCAATAATCGTTGTGCTTTTTCAATACTAGCTAAAGAATGAGGAATGTCACCAATTCGGTTTTCGCCATAAATTACTGGAATATCGGCAATGGATTCGTCAAACTTTGACAATTCATTTTTAATACTATCTACCAAATCATTTATTGTTGTATTTTTTCCAAAAGCAGTGTTGTAAATCGTGTTTACAGCCAAAGGATTTTGAGTATTGATGGCTAATTCGTTCATCTGAATTACATTTTCAATAAAAGTAAAATCACGAGAATTGCTTCCGTCGCCATTCACAACAGGACTTTGATGATTAATAAACTGCGAGATAAATTTTGGTATTACTGCTGCATAAGCTCCATTTGGATCCTGATTTTTTCCAAAAACATTAAAATAGCGTAATCCAATGGTTTCTAAACCATACGTTTTGCTAAAAATATCGGCATAAAGTTCATTTGCATATTTGGTGATTGCATACGGCGAAAGCGGTTTGCCTATAATATGCTCTACTTTTGGTAAGGTTTCGGAATCACCGTAGGTTGACGAACTCGCTGCATAAATAAACCTTTTTACCTTGGCATCTCTGGCTGCAGTAATCACATTTAAAAATCCAGAAACATTGACTTCATTGGTGGTTATTGGATCATTTATTGAACGTGGAACCGAACCCAAAGCTGCATGATGCAAAACAAATTGAACTCCTTTTACCGCAATTTGACAGTCTTTCAAATTTCTGATGTCGCCTTCAATAAATGTAAAGTTTGGATTTTTGATTAAGTTTTGAATATTTTTTATGAATCCAGTCGATAAATTATCCAAACATACCACTTGAAAACCTTTCTCAATAAAATAGCAACACAAATTAGAGCCTATAAACCCAGCGCCACCTGTAATTAATATTTTTATATTTAAATTCATATAATTAGATATACTTTTTTTGTTGAACATAATAATTTGTTTTTAATTGTACATAAAAATATTTTTTTTACTTTTCGTATTAAACTTGTAAAATATCCCACAAATTTAGTTTTATGTTTATCATCTTCTTGAGAGCCTTGACCATAATTTTGGTAACCTTAAGTATAAACGTAACTGTAACCGAATTTGGCATTGTTTGTAAAGTCATTCAAAACCAAACTAATGTTTTTGAGCTCACCTCTTGCAAAGAGATTATTTAAAAGATTAATCATTTCTTTCTTCGTATAGTTTTTTCTAACGACATACAAAGTAATATCTGCATAATTAGAGAGCTCGATTGCATCGACAACTAAACCAACAGGTGCTCTATTTAAGATGATGTAATTGTACTTTAATTTTAACGCTTCAATCATTTCGCGCATTGCACCACTAAGCACTAAATCCTCAGGATTAGGAAAAACAGATCCAGATGTAATGATGTCCAAATTTGGAACTTGCGTGCTATTAATAATTTGGTCAAGGTTTAATTCACCGATCAGATAGTTCACCACACCTTTATCATTTTTAAACTCAAAATCATCAAAAAGTTTTCATTTTCTTATATCTAAACCCACTACAACTCTCTTTTTTTGACTCATAGCAAAAAAACCCGGAATGTTTAGGGAGCAAAAAGTTTTTCCTTCACCATTAAAGGAAGAGTTCAACATTAATACTTTAGAACCGTTCACGTTTTGTTTTTTGTACAAAAAATGCAATGACGAGCGCAGTCCACGGAATGCCTCTGACAAGGCAGACTTTGGTTTTTCAAAAACAGATAATTTGGATTAATTTATTTTTTTTGTCAATTATTCCAATTAACGGCGATGCGGTAAGTTTCTTTATTTCTTTCGTATTTCTGCTTTTGTCTTTGGCAAAAAAGAGTATTGAAGTTGTCAAGCATGGCAATAAAAAGCCAAAAATTATAACTGAAACATAATTCACTCCAGTTTTTGGCCCTATTAACCCGACCCCAATGTCCAATGCTGTATCTACAAATTTTAATAGAAACATTACTTTGACCTAATGCTTTGATATTAATATTTAAAACATCATCGATCTGCAGTCGATAAGGTTTTATTGCGATTGGGATAATCGTATTTTCCTTATTGTTTTTATCTTTATTTCTGACATATATCAAATCAGAAGTGAAACACATGACGAAAATGTGGTGGCAATAAGTAAAAAACTACTATCCTCTTCATTTTAATTTAATTTAAAGGCAAATATAGTTTTTCTTCTATAATTACAAAAATTCACTTGCGTAATAAATCCAATTAACTATGATTAAAACTTTTCTCAAATGGCACACGCTGCAAAATACTTCTTCCTAGTGTAATTTCATCCGCATATTCTAATTCGTCACCAACCGCGACACCTCTCGCGATTGTTGATGTAATGATTTCATAGTTTTTTATCTGCTTGTAAATATAAAAATTGGTCGTGTCGCCCTCCATAGTTGAACTTAAAGCAAAAATTATTTCAGATAGGTTTCCTGCTTTAACTTTTTCCACCAATGTTTGAATCTTTAGTTGGCTTGGTCCAACGCCATCTATAGGAGATATTTTACCTCCCAATACATGGTAAATCCCCCGATACTGACCTGTGTTTTCAATGGCCATCACATCGCGAATATCTTCGACAACACAAACCAGTTGGTGGTTTCGAGCTGAATTGCTGCAAATTTCGCAAACAGCAGAATCAGATATATTGTGGCAACTTTCGCAAAATTTAATTTCTTCACGAACTGAATTTAATGCTTGCGTCAAAAAAGTAGTTTGCTCTTTATTTTGTTTCAATAAATGCAAAACCAATCGCAAGGCAGTTCGTTTGCCAATACCAGGCAGTTGCGACATTTCGTTCACTGCACGTTCCAATAACTTTGAAGAAAATTCCATGGCGCAAAAATAGTCAAATTGACAATTATAAATTTTTCTGACCTCAATTTTTTCCAATTCTAATGATAAATGTTTTACTTTGGCTTCCAAATAAAAATAAATACACAATGACGCCATTTGTTATCTTAACTTTAATCGCAATCTATTTTGGGATTTTGTTTCTAATTTCTTACTTTGTTAGTAAAAAAGATAGCGGAAATGAAGCTTTTTTTAAAGCCAACAAAAATTCAAAATGGTATTTGGTGGCATTTGGAATGATTGGAACCGCTATTTCTGGCATTACTTTTATATCGGTTCCTGGCGAAGTTGGCAATCCTGATTTACAATTCAAATATTTTCAGTTTGTCATTGGTTGTGCAATTGGATTTATTATTGTTGCCAAAATTCTACTGCCGTTGTATTATCGAATGAATTTAACTTCAATATATGGTTATATTGAAAAGCGACTCGGTATTGTTAGCTACAAAACTGCTGCAACAATTTTTTTAATTGGGCGTACCATTGGCTCCTCTTTTAGATTGTATTTGGTGGTTTTTGTCCTGCAGCGATATGTATTTGATTTTTATAAAATTCCTTTTACAGCAACCGTTTTTCTTTCGCTGGCATTAATTTTCGCGTATACTTATCGTGGCGGACTAAAAACCATTATAATTACCGATACTTTGCAAACTTTTTTCTTGGTAACCTCAGTCTTTTTGACCATTTATTTTGTTTGCCAAAGTTTAAATTTCGGCTTGGTTGAAGCATTTGAGGAAATTAAAATTAGCAATTACTCAAAAATATTTTTCTTTGAAGATTATCTAAAAGGCACTTATTTTTGGAAACAAATTATAGGCGGAATTTTTGTAACTATTGCCACTGTTGGCTTAGATCAAGATTTGATGCAGAAAAATTTGAGTTGCAAAAACATTAGCGATGCCCAAAAAAATATGTACACTTTTACGGGAATTTTTGTAATTATTAATATCTTTTTCTTGAGTGTTGGGGCACTACTTTATATGTACGCCGACCAAAACAGTATTGCAATTCCTGCAGATTTAATTTCTGGTAAGCCCCGAACCGATCTGCTTTTTCCTGAAATTGCCTTTAATCACTTGAGTTTGGTTCCTTCAGTAATTTTTTTGTTGGGATTGATAGCCGCTACATTTGCTACGACAGATTCCGCATTAACTGCGCTCACTACATCGTTTTGTGTCGATTTTTTAGGAATGGACAAAGCGGAAAATCTTCAAAAACCCAACATCGTACGAACCCGTCATTTTGTCCATATCGGGTTTTCGGCTCTTATGTTTGTGGTTATCATTATTTTTAATGCTATAAATAATGCCTCTGTAGTGAGTATGATTTTTAAAATCGCATCTTATACGTATGGTCCACTTTTAGGATTGTATGCCTTTGGTCTATTTGTGCAATCGCGAAGCGTTTACGACAAGTTGGTACCCGTAATTTGTCTATTATCGCCGACAATTTGTTTTTTAATTGCTAAAAACAGTGCAGCCCTTTTAGGAAATTATGTAATTGACAACGAACTAATTTTAGTTAACGGCTTAATAACGCTTTTGGGATTGCTGCTGATAAGTAAAAAAGCAGTTACAAACACTAAATTTTAAAAAAATTAAAACTGATTGGTCGCCAATAAAACAAGTGTACACGAAATTTCATATTTAATTTCGTTAAGATTTAAAAGCTGATAAAATTCAGGGTTTTCTGTTCCTGGATTAAAAATTACACGTTTTGGCTGTGCTTCAATTATATAATTGTAATAATCTTTTTGCCTTACAGGATTTAAGTACAGCGAAACAGTATTAATATTGGCAAGCGGAATCATTTTGGTTTGGATTTTAACAGTGCCAATTTCTCCAGCATTTTGTCCAATTGCAATTACAGAATGTCCTGCCTCCGCTAATTTTGAAATAGCTTTGAAAGCATATCTGTCAGGTTTGGTAGTTGCACCAAGCACCAATGTTTTTTTATTTTTCATGCGGTAAAATTACATTAAAATTATCTTAGATTTAATATTTATGTTTAACAGTTGTTTGATTAATACACTAAATTTACACCCT
>Ga0105050_10010339_pt1 | contig 10235 bp, 8 predicted proteins | sample FRY01_FD_78088 | JGI IMG/M metagenome (GOLD analysis project Ga0105050, IMG submission 78088) | Freshwater microbial communities from Lake Fryxell liftoff mats and glacier meltwater in Antarctica - FRY-01 | ecosystem: Environmental > Aquatic > Freshwater > Ice > Glacier meltwater ... | reverse complement strand
TATGGGTGAAACTCCTGCGTAAATAGGCTTATCCTGAGGGTTATCGGTATAGGGTAAACTGCTGGGAAGCGCCATCTTTTTTCGCATGTACATTAAATCAAAATAATAAAAAGTGTATTTCGAAACGGAAGGTTGTATGGCATTTGAAATATTTAATTGTGCTTTAAAAATGCGTTTTCTTACACGGCCAATGCCTAAGTATAGGTATGCGTTAGCTTTGGCATTTGAATCGGTATAATTAATAGAAACAGGTATGCCCGCTTGTCCCCCATTTTGGAATGCATAGTTAACATTCACCATCGGATTTTGCAACCAAATTCCACCCAATCTGCCCGACCATGATTTTTGCACCCGTACATCTTCAGAATAAGTTTCCATAACTTCAATTTTGGCATGATATGGATGAATAAAAAATGTTTCCCTCTTCATTTTCTCCCTTCGTAAAAGTAAAATATTGAACCCGAATTCTGTTTTTCTTCTGGCCAAATTTGATTTTAACGCAGGCAAATAAATTCCAAAAATATCTCTATCCAAATGTATAGAACCCACACTGTCCCAGAATGCATCCAAACTGGCAGACAGGAGAATACTTTTGTTGTCTAAAGTAGCTATGGGTAAAAACAAATGAAACTTGGGCAATGCGTGTGGACTGCTATTTGCCGAATCTATCGATAAATTGCCAGAATCTAAAGTTACATGCACTGATTTTTGGGCAAACCCATATTGGACTCCGCAGAAAGTGAATCCCATAAGACAGATGAATTTAAAATGTAGCCGTATTTTTTTCAAGGAAAAGTTTTGCAATTTAACCAGAACCTTTATTCTAGAAAAATAATTTTACTTACACATTAACGAAATGAAGATGGCTATTAAAATACGGTATGTATCCGCTATTTCAGTAACTGAATTGTTCCGTTGTAATTTTTATTGCTACCATTCATAGTCTTCGTCCTTAAAGAATATGCATAAACGCCCATAGGTATATCCATACTGGGTGTCCATGAACCTTTAAAATCAAGGTCCGAAAAAATCAATTGACCCCAAGCATTGTAAATATGCAAATTCATTTTAATAAATCCACGAGAAACGATTGTAAATGTATCATTTAGTCCATTCCCGTCCGGTGTAAATGCATTGGGTATATAAATTACTGGATCAAATAACAAACAAACTGAATTGCTATGACTGAGTATCCCATTTTGACTAACCGCTTTAATTTTATAACATTTTTCATTGGCACCTTTGCCAATAAAAGCATTGTCAAGAAAGGTGGAATCGGAGGTAACACCGATACCAATGGTGTAATCTGCATTTATCTGATCTTGTGTCAATAATTGATATTTTTTGACACCACCTACCCAACCGATATAATTGGTCCATTTCAATTCCGACTTTTGAAAATCAGCGTTTGATAATGGATCTATCACCTTTGCCGACAAAAAAATTGTTTTAACTGCGTTGCTCATCGAACTTTGGTTACCACATTCATCTTCAGCAATAATTGCATATACAATAGGACCCGCGATTTCGGAATTAAAAATCTCCAGATAGAATGAATCATTTGTTCTTTCAATTGGGTAACCATTTCTGAACAACGTATAAAAAGCGGCACCGTTTATTTTATTCCAAACCACCTGGATACTTTTATTATTTATAACAGAAGCATATATGATATTTGGTACATCTGCTTTCGTAATAGATGGTTTAGGTACACTAGCAATGTGAACGGAATCTTCGTACAACTCACTATAACCATCGGAGCCATTTTCCGCACGACATTTAAAGGCAAAATTTCCTGATTTGGTGAATTTGTATTTTAGATCGAATGATATAATAGTATCCCAATTCTGTCCATTGGTATCTTTAGCTATGTAATAAGTGAACTTCGTAAACCCTCTTCCAGTATGGCTTAAATTATCAAATTTAACATAGGAGGCACAATTGTTGATTGCCGTTGTTTTAATAGTAACATAATTGTAAATAAAAGGAGTTGGTTTGTAAAGAAAATAATAATCACGCGGTCTATCTGTAGAAAATTTTATATCGTTCTCATTGTGATTTTGGTCGGCATTTTTTATATAGATAAAATTTGAAGTGCTATTTTTTGTTTCCATGCCAATAATACCTCCCCAATAAGTTAAAAACATAGAGTTTACATCATGTTTTGGCCAATCATTAAACTTGTATATACAGTTTGCCTTAATAAGATTCGGTTTTGAATTTATATTATAACTGCAATACATCCAATATCCATCTTGTGGGTAATTCTGCTGACTCAGATACAATAGCGAATCATTGGGTGAAAACATTACATTGCCAAAATCTATCCATCTATCATTTGTTGTAGGTGCAAATTTTAAGATAATTAGTGAATCCGAAACTGATTTATGCAAATAATCCAGATTAAATAATGTAATTTGATAACCAATTTGGGTAGTTACAAAGGTATATAATGTAGGGGTAATCCTTATCCTATCTTGTACATTTTCCCTATAACCAACAATTAATTTGTTCCCTTTATTTGAAAGCTTAATAAAATTAACATATTTTTGACATTTTCTTCCTGAAACCGAATAAGTTATAGCATCATAAATGTTGACATGTTCCAATAAATTATATTCATTTATTTTTTTAACCAATTCCAGCCCACGTGAAAAATAGATATTTTGCCCGCATAATTTAACACAGCAAGTAAATATAAAGTATCGTTGATTCTACTAGTTGAAATCTGGAAAATTTTATTCGTGTCATTTTGAATTAAAGAGTTGAAACTTGTGACTTTAATGTCATTATGTTTAGATGCATCCAAATGCGTACATTTTAAATTATATGTAGGCCAAAATCCATCTAGACCTATTAAAATAAATTTACGATTTTCGAAACTTAAAAGCGCAGATGTTTCCATAGCATAACCTCCATCTGTGCATGGATAAAATAATTTTTTCGACTTATCTAAAGACTTCATGTTTGGATAATAAATAGCCGTATCAGAAGCATAAAACAAAACATTTCCCTGATTTGTGATAGCGATTTGTTTCTGATTAATGTAGTAACCGTCCGTATAAAAAGGCAAACATAATTTTGTTATTAAAGGTGTATCTGTTTGTGGAACTAAATTATACATTGGACAAGTATATGGTATTCCAACAATTTTGCCAATTTGGCAAATTAACGTATTTGATTTAAAAAAGAAAACTACCAAAATTACATTCAACTTCATTATTGAGAAATTGTTTTTTGTGTGAAAGACATATTATGCTTATCCAAAACGCAAATGAAGTAAACGCCTTTGTCTAAATTTTCAATCTTATAAGAAGCGATTGGAGTGTCTAATTGGATATCTTTGACTTTTCTGCCTAAAACATCATAGACAAAAATTGTTTTAATTCTATGATAATCTGTAAATTTTAATTCAATTTGGCCATTTAAACTTGGATTTGGATACACTAGAAATTGCGTGTTTAAATTGTAACTTTTTACTTTTGTCAAACTACTACAAGTTAGCGCGCATGATAGAGGATTTGTAATCGGAGATGATGTGTTCATTGCGAAATTTGGATCTCCAAAGAGCACAACATGCGGAATCTGAATACTTGATGCTGTTGTATTGTAAACATATTTAATAGGATTAGCAGCTATATTGATTCCAGATACACAAATATTATATCTGCCGGAAATATACGCACTGAAAGTATTAATCAGCCCGTTGTGCTCTGGATTTAAAATCCAATCATAATCGACCCCGCTAATTCGAAAAGTTGAGTAAGCCGATGAACCACTTTCAATAAAAATATCGGCGCCTAAGTCACTAAATTCATTACACGCTACTTCAAGTCCGTCACAATAATTTTCTATTTTTATTCCTTTTACATTTGATGCGAGTGTTTTGTCTGGTGTTGTATTTGAAATGGTGTTTAATCTTATTCGCGACCGATTATCATCTGAACTAACAATATACAAATAATTCACATTATTCCCATCATATGAAAATGTATTTTTATATATTAAAAAATCATGGCAATTCCAACAATATAATTGTTTGAGTGTGCTGTTATTTGTGATCCAGTTCTGAATATTATTGTTCATAGAAGTTGCATCACAAACAAAATTGCAATTATGTACCACCAACCCCATACACTGCAAAGCATAAATACCTTCATAGCAATTGTTAAAATCACAACTACAAATACCAACTGGCAGGTAGTAAGAGTTTTCTATATAAACACCTTCATTTAAATTGTTGAAATAGTTTTTATTGCTCGATGTGCCTGATGGGAAACAATTGTCTGGACAGCCGTCGTCGTTATCACACCAGCGGTTGCCACTTTTACTTAAATGCATAGTCGAATGGTCAACCTTTATACCTATAGATCGATTATCATGGTAAGGTTGTGCAGAAAAACTATTCGTAAAAGTGCATCCACCAATGTTTACGCCTCTAACTACTAAAAGTTTGATTCCAATTAAACCTGTATTGTTAAGGTCATTGTTTTTAATGTCCCAAATAAATTTGCAGTCCATTGCAAAACTTGCATTTATTTCTGGATGACTATTGGACACATACTTGTCTAAAAAGATTCCTTTTTCACAATTCAGAAAACTTGCACCTCTGGCCCGTACAATAGCTCCAAGGGTAGAATGAATCGCAGTAACAGCATTCTATATACTGCAACCCGCCAAAATTTCTATTGAGGTTTGATCTGGCTCTAATTCCCCCGCCCATGACGTTTCGTCGCCGGCTGAACCTTCCTTAATATTATTGTTAGGCTTACTATAATCTTTATATTGATTGAGTGAGAAATTTCCAATAGCCGATATCCCATTCCAATACTTTGGATTTACCAAAGCTGAAATTGTTAAAATAGCACCGTTTTTAAGAATTAAATGAGATCCTGCTTGCACTTCAATATCAACAGCGCTATTAAATTCATAAAACCCGCCATCGATTGTAAGAGTACATTTGTTTGAAATTACTAGTCCGTCCTCATAACCAAAAGGCGGTGAAGTCCAGTTTTGGTCAGTTGTCACAGACAAAGGTGCGGCTACCCCCCCCTACACACAGCATGCCAAGAATTGCGCCTAAATATGCTACTTTACCAGGAACACATTTCTTTAATTTAGTATATTTTGTTTTTATAGCCTAGAAAATCGTTTCAATTTAAAAAACAAAGATCCTTAAATCTTATAATTTACAAATTTATATATAAACATTGTAACAATTCCTAATTTATCTTGAAAACATGCAAATATATTTTTTATTACAATAAATTGATTCTTAAAGATGTCAATTGGTTCCTATTTTTAATAACAATGAAATTTAAAAAACAATGCGATTGTAACTTTTGTAATTTTGCCCCATGCAAAAGCGGCTTATAGAATGCGTACCCAATTTTAGCGAGGGGCTCGATTTGACTGTTATTAAACAAATCACCGATAGTATAGAATCTGTAGAAGGGGTGCGCCTTTTAGATGTGGATCTAGGGAAAGCAACAAACCGCACCGTAGTGACCTTTGTAGGTGAACCAGAGCATGTGATTGAAGCGGCATTTTTAGCCATACAAAAAGCAGCCGAAATTATAGACATGCGCAACCACAAAGGCGAACATCCACGCATGGGCGCAACAGATGTGTGTCCGTTGGTACCGGTAAGTGGCATAAGCATGGAGGAAACCGCCGAATTTGCAAAGAAACTCGCCGAACGAGTGGGCGATGAATTGCATATACCTGTTTATTTGTACGAATATGCCCAATCCAACAAGAATCGCAACAATTTAAGCGTCATCCGGTCGGGTGAATACGAAGGTTTTTTTGATAAAATAAAATTACCCGAATGGAAACCAGATTTTGGTCCGGTAGAATTCAACGCAAAGGCGGGCGGAACTGTAATTGGTGCCCGTGATTTTTTAATCGCCTATAATGTCAACTTAAATTCTAAAAGCACCCGCATAGCCAATCGCATCGCTTTTGATGTGAGAGAAGCGGGTCGGTTGGTGAGAGAAGGAAATCCATTTTCAGGTAAAATAAAATTAGATGCCCTTGGTGAGCAAATGCGAATACCCGGTAAACTAAAAAATGTAAAAGCCATTGGCTGGTATATTGAGGAGTATCAAATGGCGCAAATCAGTATAAACCTAACCAATTACAAATTAACCGCGTTACATACTGTTTTTGAAGAATGCCGCAAAAGCGCAGATGAACGTGGTGCAAGGGTTACAGGCAGCGAATTGGTGGGACTTATACCATTGGAACCATTGCTTATCGCTGGTAAATACTTTCTAGAAAAACAAGGATTAAGTGCGGGCGTGAGTGAATCAGAATTGATATGGACAGCGGTAAAAAGTATGGGATTGGATGAATTATCGCCTTTTGATCCGCAGAAAAAAATCATTGAATATGTATTGAAAAATCTTGCGAATGAAAAACTCATAAATATGAGCATTAAAGCATTTTCAAACGAAACAGCAGCGGATAGTCCTGCGCCGGGCGGTGGTTCGGTAGCCGCAGCAGTTGGAGCATTTGGTGTAGCATTGGGCACTATGGTGGCCAATTTAAGTGCTGGCAAACGGGGATGGGAAGAACGAATAAGTGAATTCAGCCCTTGGGCAGAACAGGGTCAAAATATTAAAGATACTATGCTTGCATTGGTAGATGAAGATACAAGGGCGTTTACTATGATTATGGAAGCTTTTGGATTGCCGAAAGACAATGAGCACCAAAAAGTGGAACGCAAAAATGCGATACAAATCGCGAGTAAATATGCCACCGAAGTTCCATTTAGAACTTTACAAACGGCGATTTTCGCCATTCCTTTAATAGAAGCCATGGTAGAAAAAGGCAATCCAAATTCATTGAGTGATGCAGGCGTTGGCGCAGCATGCTTGCTTACTGCGATGCAAGGTGCATGGATGAATGTGCTGATAAATGCACAAAGTTTGGATGACAAGGTTTGGGCAAAAGAAATAACCGAGAGTGCTGAATCTTTAATAACTACGGGACGCGTTTCCTGCAATGCCATTTTAGAATCCGTAGAAAATCGTTTGAGAGGATAAAATTAGAAAAAAAGAGTTAAATTGCAAAAAATGTCCGCAAAAAAAAGAATTGTTTTTAGTTCGGTAGAAGAACAAGCAAAACTTACCCAGTTGGCTTTTTTGGCATTGTCACCAATAGAAAGGCTGATTCAATTGCGAAAAGACATTGAAAGGGTATATTGCGAAGAATTAAAAAACAAAAAACCACGTTCGAAACGCATCATTTTTGATGAATATATTCCTAGATAAACATATTGATTTTTTGCGTGGGTTAATTAATGCACAAGTAATTTTTTTGCTGGTTGGCGGCTACGCTGTTCATTATTATGGATACAGAAGAAGCAATGGTGACTTAGAATTATGGATAAAACCAGACAATTTAAATAAAATAAAATTAATAGCGTATTTAACTGAGTGCGATTTTGATGAACAAGGTATTGCGTATTTAAATCTTCTCAATTTTGAGGAGATGCAAGCATTTCATTTCGATGAAGAACCGGAAAGGATAGACTTTTTAACTCATATTTCTGGGGTAAAATGGGAAGAGGCTTGGCCTAAAAAAATGGAAATAGATTTGGATGGGATTTTAATACCTGTTATCCATAAAAACGATTTGATTGCCTCCAAAATGCATTCTGGCAGGGCCCAGGATATCGCGGATATAGAGGGCTTGCAAAATGTGAATCCGAACAAATGAGAGCTTTCCTTTTAACATATTTCATTTTTTCAGTCCTTACTGGATCTGCCCAATTCTCTCCCGCAGTTGGCAAAATCGGTAGCAATGCGCTGCGCTATGACAGTAGTTGTTTTGTGGCTTGGGCAAAAGCTTGTAAAATTCAACGGGGTTACATGGACATTTCTAAACCGGATAGTGGATTTGCGAAAGTGGGTGATAGTGTTTCTGCAACAGGTCCAGCATTGGACAAAGGTGTTGTAAGTCTGGGAGACGGAGGATCTGCAACGGTCTCTTTTTCAAATCCAATCAAAGATGGCGCAGGCTGGGATTTTGCAGTCTTTGAAAATACTTTTTTAGATACATTTTTAGAACTGGCATTTGTTGAAGTAAGCAGCGATGGAAATAGATTTGTAAGATTTCCATCTGAATCGCTAACGGATACCAGCAAACAAACTGGTGCATTTGGCTATACCTACCCAGAAAAAGTGAACAACCTTGCAGGCAAATATGTAGTAGGATTTGGCACCCCATTCGACCTACAAGAATTAAAAGATTCCGCAGGTTTGGATATACTAAAGATAAAATTTGTTCGCATTGTGGATGTTGTAGGCAGTATAAATCCAAAGTATGCATCGCGCGACAGCAAAGGGAGAAAAGTGAATGACCCCTGGCCTACCCTATTTCCGTCCTCTGGATTCGATCTCGATGCCGTAGGAGTAATTTACGAAAATTTGTCTGCAAAAACGTACAATATCTCCCATGAATCGCCCATTAAATTATGGCCCAATCCGCTAAACACAAATCAATTGCATGTACAAGTTTTATCCGATGGGCTTCTAAAAATGTTTAATTTATTGGGGGAGGAAGTTGAATCATTATTCATACAAAAAGGATCCTCCAATCTAGACATTTCAGTACCACCTGGTATGTATATGGTTCAATTTCACAATGATGTCAACGGCTCTATTATATCCCAATATTTAATGATAAAATGATGAAAATGCACATATTAAAATATTCGTTTCTATTTAAGGTTTTTTTGGTAATCTTGGTTTTCAGCAATTGCAACCGCAAAGCAGGTGATACAGATGAAGGCATTGAACCCAATTCATTGGTTTATCCGACAAATCTAGCCGACATAACCAAAGATGCAATTCCAAAAGAATGTCAGTTTAAAGGTAAATTTTTAAAGGCCAAGTCTTGGATAGATACAACAGGACAAAATGTGCTCATAATTTCATATTCAGGAGTGGTAAAAGGCAGCAATGAATTTAACCAAAACACCCAATCGGCAGAATATTATGCTGTGCAATACATATTCATTAAAAACCAATATGAAAAGTTGTGGGAATTGTCGGATTTTGAAAAAGATTGTCCATTTGATTTGTGGATAGGGACAATGCCTGGCGGTGTTTTTGTTACTGACTTAGACAGCAATGGAAAAACGGAGACTACCTTGGCGTATAAAAAAGGATGCAGAAGCGACGTATCGCCATCTCAACTTAGAATTGCAATGTTTGAAGGTGTTGTCAAAATGGGATTGGAAGGAAGCATGTTGCTAACTCCAGCAGATTCAGCAAAATTCTTGGCACCATTCGAACCCGATTTGTCAAAAATTGAGATTAAAAACGCAAAAGATCCCGACAATTTTTTGCTAGAAATGGGGCGGTATAAAAATGCAAAGGACTTTGAAAAAAAGCCTGAAAAATTTCTAGAATTTGGAAGGAATAAATGGTTGTTTTTTATTTCCAGAGATGATTTTAAACAATTGTAAACATGCGTTTATTTTTAATCTTGTTTATTTCTACTTTTGTTCAAATGTCACACGCGAGCCAAATTGACAGCGTGCCACAAAAATCAATACGGTTGCAAACCGGTGAAATGTTTGATAACTACAATTCAATGGGGATTCGTTTTTTGGTTGAATACCAGCAACAATTTAAAAACAAAAAGCATATTTTTTGGGGAATTGGGTTCGATACGAAGCAAGCGCTGTATAGAATCGCAACAGACAACTACGGACCGCCAGAATTAAATACCCATAATTTTAGTTTCAATTTCCACTACCAACTGAAATTATGGAAAGACAAAATATTATCAGACTTTTCTATAGGCCCAAATTTTACGCATGCGTTCATTAAGAAACAGCATTACCTATTAAAAGGGGCACATTTGGGTGCATTGCTCAATATAAAGCTGGGTAAGCATATTTATTTTGAAACTGCCCCACTTTTATTTATACCGATTGGCTCTGATTTTTATCTGACCAATTCTAAACCTTACCCAAAATTACCCGTTTATTTGCAATATTCCGTTTTACCTTTGGGCGTTCGTTTTATACTCTAAAAAATGAAAGACTTTAAAAAATATTATGACATACCTGGAACACCAGAAGAAGTTTATCGTGCGCTAACAAACCCTATAAGTATAAAACTATGGACAGGGGAAACAGCCACTATGAGCACAGATCCAGACTCTGAATTCAGTTTATGGGATGGAAGTATTGTAGGTAAAAATTTGGAATTTGAAAC
>Ga0105050_10010337_pt1 | contig 10236 bp, 8 predicted proteins | sample FRY01_FD_78088 | JGI IMG/M metagenome (GOLD analysis project Ga0105050, IMG submission 78088) | Freshwater microbial communities from Lake Fryxell liftoff mats and glacier meltwater in Antarctica - FRY-01 | ecosystem: Environmental > Aquatic > Freshwater > Ice > Glacier meltwater ... | reverse complement strand
GGATCGTTTCCTACGTGTCCAATCAACTGTACTCTGTTTTTCATTGCATTCATGGCTTATAAATATTTAATTGTTATGACTGAACTCGTTTCAGCCTTTTGGGTTATAGTGTCGATTGTTGTTTGATTTCGACATTGCAAAGATGTGGCGGCTTTCGAAGCTTATTCGGTTGTTAACTATTTAATTTCGTTTGTAGTTGTTTGTAACCGTTTGTAATTGGAAATATTTGTTTACATTTGACTGATTGTGTTGAACTTGTGTGGCTATTATTAAAAATTATAAAAATTGAATTTTTTTATGAAAAATTGATTTTGCAAGTAATAATAATGCACAAAACAATATTTGGTCATAATATCAAAGTCTAATAGCTCATGAAAAACTGTTTAGAATGCAACGAAAAAATTGTAGGTCGCGAGGACAAAAAGTTCTGTAGTGATGGTTGTAGGAATTCCTATAACAACAAAATCAACAAAGACAGTAACAATTTTATGAGAAATGTCAACAATAAACTGCGAAAAAATTACCGTGTTTTGACAGAACTCAACACTGACGGAAAATCAAAAACATCAAGAGCAAGGTTGGTTTCTAAAGGATATGATTTTGAATTTTTTACTAATATATTAAATACAAAAACCGGAAACACCTATTATTATGTTTACGATCAGGGCTATATGTTTTTAGATAACGATTATTTTTTGTTGGTTAAAAAAAACTTTGAAAGCTAATTGATTTACAAAAAAAACTATTATGAAAAAATCAATTCCATCATTACTTGCTACTCTTTTTATTTTAAGTATTATTTTTTTGATCTTTTTGAAAATGAGACCACAATTTAATATTGACAAAAATGTTGGCCTTTCTGAATTTTCGGTCAAAAGAGCTTCCAATATCGTTAAAAACATCAGTCAAAAATCCCATTTTGTTGGTTCGGAAAATCATAAAGTTGTCATGAAATATTTGGTTGTCGAACTCAAAAAAATGGGATTAGAACCTGAAATTCAGCAAGGTTTTACGTTAACAGAAAAAGGGAATCTTACGTTTTCAAATAATATAATTGCAAAAATTAAAGGAACAAAAAACGAAAAAGCTTTATTGTTACTCTCGCATTACGACAGTGCGTCCTATTCAAAATCCAAAGGAGCAAGCGACGACGGAGCAGGAGTTGCCACAATTTTGGAAGGGGTTCGTGCTTTTTTATACAGCAAAACACAACACAAAAACGATATTATTATTCTTTTTTCGGATGCTGAAGAATTTGGTTTGAATGGCGCTGCACTTTTTGTAACCCAACACAAATGGGCTAAAGCAGTAGGTTTGGCACTCAATTTTGAGGGTCGAGGTACCGCCGGACCAAGTTTTATGTTAATGGAAGTTAACAACGGAAATGCCGCTTTGATTCAGGAATTTGCAAACGCAAATGTTGATTATCCAACTTCCAATTCATTAATGTATAGCATTTACAAATTGTTGCCAAACGATACTGATTTGACCATTTTTAGAGAAAATGGTCAAATTCAAGGACTCAATTTTGCTTTTATAGACAATCATTTTAACTATCATACGCAACAAGACGATTATCAGCATTTAGACTTAAAATCATTAGCGCACAACGGCAGTTATTTGATGCCACTGCTTCAATATTTTTCTAATTCTGATTTAAAAAATCTAGAAAGTTCTAATAATTTTGTTTATTTCAATACGCCATTCAATTTTATAATCTATCCATTTTCGTGGATTTGGCCCATGTCATTTATAACAATTTTGCTTTTTATTGGTTTTGTTTTCATCGGATTTGGAAAGCGGATTTTAGATTTAAGAATAATTTTAAAAGGTTTTTATCTTTTTATTGTCGCTATAATTGTTTCGGGATTGCTTGCTTTTTTGGTTTGGGAAATTATTAAAATTATCTATCCCCAATACAATGAAATTTTACAAGGATTTCCCTATAACGGACATTCTTATTTGTTCACTTTTGTGCTGCTAAGTTTGTCAATCTGTTTTTTTATTTACAGAAAAAGAACAACTGATTTTGAAGCAATGAACTATGCGATTGTTCCAATATTTATCTGGATTTTAATCAATATAGCTCTAGCAAGTTATCTAAAAGGAGGTGGGTTTTTCGGAATTCCAGTTTTTGCGGCCTTGTTTGGATTGGGTTATTATATCATCACTCAAAAAAGCAATAAAATTTTAAATTTGATTTTAGTAGTACCGGCACTAATTATTTACGTGCCCTTTATTTATACGATTCCTGTAGGATTAGGGCTAAAAGTTTTGTTCGGCTCTTCAATTTTCCTCGCCCTGATTTTTGGTTTGATGCTTCCTGTATTTACAGCTTTTTATTTCAAGAGAAACTGGGCAATTGCAATGCTCTTATTGGCTATAGGTTTTGTTGCAGATGCGCATTTGAATGCTGAATTTGAGTACGGAAAAGCAAAACCCAACAGTTTGGTTTACATTTTAGATACCGATTCAAAGCAAGCAAATTGGGCAACTTATGATCGTGTTTTAGACGATTGGACAAAAGTATATTTTAAAGAAAATGCCAAAGATAAATTTTACAAAAATGACGAAAGCGGAAAATATTTGTCGAAATATACTTTTTCTACAACTGCTCCAATCGTAAATATCCCAAAGCCAACCATAACTTTTTCAAAAGATTCTGTTAGCAGAAATTTTAGATATTTGAAAATTAAAATCGAATCGAATCGAAAAGTCAATCGTTATGATATTGCAATAAATAGGAGTGTTGAAATTTATAATTTTAAGGGAAATGGCGTGCAAAACATTAACCAAAAAAAATCGCTCTTTGCGCAATCGGGCAAAACAATTTTAAGCTATTTAATTAGCGATAATCAACCGTTAACATTAGAATTTAGTATGCCAAAAAATGTTGTTTTAGAGCTGTCTTTAACCGAAAGCAGTATGGATTTACTCCAAAACAAGAGTCTTGACGTTGCGCCACGACCTAGTAATATGATGCCAAAACCTTTTGTGATGAATGACGCCGTAATTTTGAAAATGAAAATAAAAAAACCTGTTTTAAGGGCAAAGCCAATAGTCGTGAAACAGCGTCGTTATTTAAATCCTGTGGTTAAAGTTGACTCCATTCAATAAATAAAAATGAAAAAAATTAGTATTTTAGGTTGTGGTTGGCTAGGATTGCCTTTGGCGAAAGTGCTTTTAGCAAATAACTTTGAAGTTAATGGTTCGACGACTTCAGAAAACAAACTTCCGATTTTAAAAAATTTTGGAATTTCTCCTTTTTTAATTTCTTTAAATGAAGCTGAAATTATTGGAAATTTTAAGGCTTTTATTTCCAATTCAGAAATTTTAATTATTAATGTTCCACCCAAACTTCGTGGAATTGAAAAGGAAAATTTTGTCGCAAAAATTCAAAATACAATTTCGTTTATCGAGAATTCTACAATTAAAAATGTGCTTTTTGTTAGTTCTACTTCCGTTTATGCTGATGACGATTCAATCGTAACCGAAAATACAATTTGCATTCCAGAAACCGAAGGAGGCAAACAATTACTACTTGTGGAAAATATGCTAAAAAGCAATCCAAAATTCAACACTACAGTTTTAAGATTTGGCGGATTAATTGGCGAAAATCGGCATCCAATTCGTTTTTTGGCAGGACGAACGAATATCGAAAACCCTGAAAGCCCCGTAAATTTAATTCACCAAGACGATTGTATTGCGATTATTTTAAAGATTATAAAAAACAACATTTGGGACGAAACCTTTAATGCTGTCGCGCCATTTCACGAGAAAAGAAAAGACTATTATACCAAAAAAGCAATCGAATTTGGATTGGAATCGCCTCAATTTAATTATGAAAAAAAGTCGATTGGAAAAACTGTTGATTCCAAAAGATTAATCAAACTATTGGATTTTGAGTTTATGGAAATTTAGGTTTACTCGATCAGTAAAAAATTAATATCGCCAATCAGTCTTGTGATATCCTGTTTTTTTGTACCATCATAAAAACCACGAATTCGTCTTTTAGTATCGACTAAAACAAGATTTTCAGTGTGAACCATGTCGTACAATTCTGATGGTTTTCCAGTTTTTACGACCAAATATGATTTTCTGGCCAAAAAATAAATTTCTTTTTTGTCGCCTGTCACTAAATTCCATTTGGATTCTACAACTCCTTTTTCTGTAGCATATTTTTTTAATACCGGCACTGAATCCTGATCGGGCAGTACCGAATGCGAAAGCAACATTACTTTAGGGTTTTTTAGAAATACTTTTTGAACATCAGCCATATTTGAGGTCATGATCGGGCAAATGGTTTGGCAGGTTGTAAAAAAGAAATCGGCAACGTAAATTTTGTTGGCATAATCTTTTTGAGTAATTATTTTTCCGTTTTGATTCAAAAAAGAAAAGTCGCCGATAGTGTGGTATTTGCTCACAAATTGCACGGTCGAATCTACCAATTCCGGATTGACATCGGATGGATTCATGATGGGTAATTTTTTCTTTGGATTTAACAAATTATAAGAAATTGTCAAAAAAATAACCGAAAATATCAGCACAAAAATTACTAAAAACCTATTTTTTTTTAAAAATTGAAACATCAAGAAATTAAAAATTAAACATCATCATAATCAACAAAAATTGCGCTTGAAGTCGGCACCGCCTGACAGGTCAGAATTAATCCTTGTGCAATTTCTCCATCCGTTAAAATTGAATTCTTTTTCATTTCAGCTGTACCACTTTGTACCCTTGCCAAACATGAACTACAAATGCCGCCTTGACAAGAATAGGGCGCATCAACTCCATTTTTTAACGCGGCTTCTAAAACGGTTTGTTTGTTCGACATTTCAAATTCCGTTTCATCGCCATCAACTAAAATAGTAATTTTTGTGTGTCCTGATTCGGTCTCTTTTATATTTTTTTCGGTTGCTGATGGTGTAAAAAGTTCAAACTTAATTTTTTTGTCAGTAACATTCTGGCTTTTCAAAACTTCGGTTACTAAATTAATCATTTGCTCGGGGCCACACAAATAAAACTTTTCAAACTCTAGCGCTTTGTGCTTGTTGGTTAAAACAAAATTAACGGTTGATTTGTCGATTCTGCCAAACAATTCATTTTCAACTTTGGATTGACTAAAAACATAGTGTACGAATAGCCTTCCAACAAACTGCAGTTGAAGTTCATGTAATTCTTGGTGAAAAATAGTTTCATCTACCGATTTATTTCCATAAACCAAAACAAATGTACTTTGGGGCTCGCTAACCAATACACTTTTTAAAATGGACATTATTGGAGTAATTCCGCTTCCTGCGGCAAAAGCGGCATAATTTTTCTGACGTTCATATTGCGGCTCAAAAACAAAATTACCTTCTGGACTTGCGATCTCAAGGTTATCTCCCGACTTTAATGTTGAATTGGCAAACTGCGAAAAAACACCGTTTTTTACTGCTTTTACAGAAATTCTCAATTCATTGCTTTCGGGAGAGGAACAAATTGAATAGGCACGGCGAATTTCTTGGCCATCTAATGTAAGTTTCAGATTCAAATATTGGCCAGCTTTGAAATTGTAATTGGATTGTAATTCGGCAGGAACATTAAAAAGTATTGAAACAGCGTTTTTAGTTTCGCGTTTTATTTCTTTAATGTTTAATTTATAGAATGAAGACATTTATTTTTTTTGCAAAGATACTAAACTCAAAAGTTCTGTTTTTATATAATTGTTGTTTAAAATTAATATTTAACATCAATTTTAGAATCGTTGAAAGTGAAAAAGGAGACTTTTTAAAAATAGAGATTAATGGATTTTGAAAAGTTTTTAAAATTTTTTTATTGGTAAATTTTTAGCTGAATATCGCCCGATTTCAAAAAGTAAATACCAGGACTCAAGTTTAAATTTAGTTGATTTTCGCCTTCAATTAATTTTATTTTCTCAATGATTTTGCCATTTATTTGATATAAATCAAATGATTTTGAGATGTCGAATCCTTTAATAAAAATTTTGTCTTTTGCACTTTGATAAAATGTTTTTTCGGGAACAATGTTGGTTGACGTATTCAAATTAGTTGTTGCAAATAGCCACTGATAGGCTGCCGCAAACTCGCCGCGCCAATAGGCTTCGGTATGTGTGCCATAGCTGTCAATTTTTGTTATTGTATTTGCTGCTGTTTGACCTTTGGATTGCAATAAATTTCTAATTGCGGTAATATTGCTAGACATGGTTGTAGATTCATTTAAACCAGCAACAAAATAAACCCGTGAATTGGCTAAATTAGTTGTCGCGTTTTGAATATATTGACTCAAATCGGTTAAATTAAACCAATAAGCGGGACTAAAACTACCGATTTTATGACAAGTATTAGCGTATTTCACTTGGCCATAAGTAGAAATTAGTGCGCCAAGTGAACTTCCTATAAGAGCAGTAAAAGTAGCTTGTGGTTTAGTTCGGTATTGATTATCGATAAAAGGTTTTAGCGTTTGCACAACAAAATCTACATACAAATCACCTTGTCCACCGCCGCTTGTGCCATTTGCCCAAGGCGCATATTCGTTAATTCGAAAAGAGCCTCCATTGTCAATCCCTACTACAATTGCACCATAATCACCGTTTTGATGCAACGAATTTAAAGTTTCGTCAACTTGCCATTCCCCACTAAAAGAAGTTAAATTATCAAATAAATTTTGACCGTCATGCATGTAAATCACCGGATAGGTTTTGGTTGTTGTCAAATAATCTGGTGGCAAATACAACCAAATTTTACGATTTCTATTGAGTTGGGGCATAAAAAAGCTAGTATTTAAAATTTGGACGTTGCTCGCCGCCGTGCTGGTTCCACCGCCAGATCCCGATAAATCCTCCCAAGTTAAGATTGTTACGTTTATGGTTTGTGGTTGCCCAGTAAAAGTGAATGTTCTGTTTGGTAACGAGCCACCTGTTGCGTTTCCTTCAACTGTTGCCCAACTTCCTCGCGTAAATTTATAAGAAACCGTTCCTGTTCCTTCAGGAATTGTTATTGTTCTTATATTGTTCGTTCCAGTTGTTAGCGTAAAATTGGCGCTTCCTGGATTCCATGTGTTAATCGAGCTAGCAAAATAAATAGCGGCACCACTTGGCGTTGATGAAGGCAAACTAGTCACGTTTATGGTTACTTGTGCGAAACTTGCGATGCATAGCGAAAGAAAAAAAATCAGGTATTTTAATTTCATGATACTGGATTATTTAAAAAGCTGAAACAAAAATACGTAAAATTTATAAGAAATTGAATGGATTCAACTCGCTGAGCAAAAACTGTTTTGAGCCAATAGCTATTATTTAATTTTCGACTTTAAATGGTTGTTCAGGGCTTAACAGTTGGTTAAAGTTAACCGATTTTTTTTATTTTATAAATTATAGCAATGTAAATTACTGTAACTGATGTTGCTATAAATTAATTTTGCGATCTAAAATATATTATGTAATATTGTAACATATATTACTGTAACCATCGTTGCTATATGAAATTTTACAACAGAGAAAGCGAATTAAAACTACTCGATTCCACCAGAATTAGTGCTTTAGAGCAATCTAAAATGACTTTTATGGTTGGACGACGGCGTATCGGTAAGACAAGTTTGCTTGTAAAGTCAATTGAAAGCAATAGAAGTTTATATCTTTTTATATCAAAAAAAGATGAATTTTTATTGTGTAAAGATTTTGCAGTTGAAATTACTGAACAATTGGGAATTCCGGTTTTTGGAGAAGTAAAGTCGTTTGCTGTATTGTTTGATTTTCTGATTGAACATTCTTCTGACAATCCGTTTACTTTAATAGTTGATGAATTTCAGGAGTTTTGTACGCTTAATCCGACTGTTTTTGGCGAGATGCAAAAAATATGGGATTTAAAAAGCAAAACTACGAAGCTAAATTTGATTTTGTGTGGCTCAATTTATTCGCTAATGAACAAAATTTTTGAAAACTCAAAGGAGCCTTTATTTAGCCGAGCCAACGAGAAAATAAATTTGAAACCCTTTACGATTCCAACTTTAAAAGAAGTTTTGCAAGATCATTATCCAAAATATAGCAATACCGATTTACTAGCATTCTATATTTTTACGGGTGGCGTTGCTAAGTATGTCGAATTATTTGTTGACAAAAAATGTTTTAACTTAAATTCAATTTTAAATGAAATTTTTAGAGACAATTCACTATTGCTTGAAGAAGGAAAAAATGTTTTAATTGAAGAATTCGGCAAAGAATATTACATATATTTTTCTATTTTATCTTTAATAGCATCATCTAAAACCTCGAGAATGGAAATAGAATCAATTTTAGAGAAAAGTGTTGGTGGTTACCTCGACAAACTAGAGAATGATTACAGTATTATTAAAAGCATTAAGCCCATTTTCGCGAAACCAGGAAGTCGTACCCAAAAATACTATATTGAAGATAATTTTTTAAATTTCTGGTTCCGTTATGTTTACAAAAACCGAACTGCGTTAGAAATTGGTAATTATGAATATGTAAAAAACATTGTTAAAGCTGATTTTAGCACCTTTAGTGGTTTGTTTTTAGAAAGGTATTTCAAGCAAAAAATGGCTTTGGAAGGATATTTTTCCAACATTGGAAATTATTGGGAAAAAGGACATTTGAATGAAATTGACTTAATTTGCGTAAACCAACAAGAAAAAAAAGTAGTTTTTTCGGAAATTAAAGTACAAAAGGATAAGATTAAATTATCTCTTTTGGAAGTGAAAAGTCAAAAACTAATCCAAAAAGAGTTTCAGGATTATGATATACAATATCAAGCATTGTCGATTGAAGACATGTAAAATCAAACTTACATTAAAAAGCCAACATTTCTGCTGGCTTTTTTTATATAATATTTCGAAAATGCTAATTTTTTATCCCTTCAAAGCTTCTGCACCACCAACAATTTCTAAAATTTCGTTTGTAATGGCTGCTTGACGTGCTTTATTGTACGTTAATTTTAACTGATTTCTCAATTCAGTTGCGTTATCTGTTGCTTTGTGCATTGCCGTCATACGTGCGCCATGCTCTGATGCGAATGAATCACGAACTCCTTTGTACAACTGCGTTTTTAATGATTTCGGAATCAAGGACATTATAATTTCTTCCTTTTCGGGTTCAAAAATATAATCACCTGACGCTGTCGGCTGGTCTGATTTTATTGGAGCCAATGGCAAAAATTGTTCTACCTGAACAATTTGAGTAGCTGCATTTTTAAATTGATTGTAAACCAATTCTATTTTATCATATTCACCAGAAATAAATTTTTGGGTCAATGACTCAGCGATTCTAGCAATGTTATCGAAAGTCAAATCATCAAAAACTGTGCTTTGATTCTCAACCACTGTTAATGATTTGCCCAAAACATCATTTCCTTTTTTACCGATTGCAAAAACATCAACTTGTTTTCCGATATAAAATTCCGAACGGCGTTTAACTTCTTTAACTACATTGGTATTAAAAGCGCCACACAAACCTCTATTTGAAGTTATTGCAACTACCAACACCTTTTTAATGTCACGTTGTTTGGTAAAATCGCCACCAATATCGCCATCTAATGTCACGGACAGATTTTGCAGTAACTCGGTCAACTTCTCGGCATAAGGTCGCATCGCTGTAATAGCATCTTGTGCTTTTTTTAGCTTTGCTGCAGAAACCATTTTCATAGCTGATGTGATTTGCATCGTAGATGAAACGGAAGTAATTCGGTTACGGATTTCTTTTAAGTTTGCCATTATTTATTGTATTAAGATTTAAGTATTAAGTATCAAGAAGCCTTAATACTTAATACTTAATACTTTTTAGTTATATTTCGCTGATAACTCTTTCGCTACATTTTCGATAACATCAGTAATTTTGTCATCAAGTTTTCCAGCTTTAAGTGCGTCTAAAGTATCTCTGTGTTTGTTGTTCAAGTATTCGATAAAATCTTTTTCGAATTCTTTTACTTTTTTTACAGGAACGTTTCTCAGCAAGTTTTTAGATCCAGCATAAATTATGGCAACTTGATCTTCAACAGTGTATGGAGAATTTAAACCTTGTTTCAAGATTTCAACGTTACGTCTTCCTTTTTCGATTACATTTAAAGTAACAGCATCTAAATCAGAACCAAATTTGGCAAAAGCTTCCAATTCACGAAATTGTGCTTGGTCTAATTTTAAAGTTCCAGCTACTTTTTTCATTGATTTGATTTGAGCATTTCCGCCCACACGAGAGACAGAAATACCTACGTTAATCGCTGGTCT
>Ga0105050_10010333_pt1 | contig 10240 bp, 7 predicted proteins | sample FRY01_FD_78088 | JGI IMG/M metagenome (GOLD analysis project Ga0105050, IMG submission 78088) | Freshwater microbial communities from Lake Fryxell liftoff mats and glacier meltwater in Antarctica - FRY-01 | ecosystem: Environmental > Aquatic > Freshwater > Ice > Glacier meltwater ... | reverse complement strand
GGCCGGAGGCGCGAGCCGGAGGGCAATCACTTTGTGATGGTGTCGCGAGGGTGCCAATCGGGGCGGGCCTGACTGGGCTGGCGCAACGCGCTTGCCGGGGACAGGCAGGCGCGTCCCGATTTGTCTGGTAACAAATCGGGGAAGAGGAAACCAAGGGCGCTTATCGGTGCCGGGACCAGACTACCCGCCCCGGCGCGTATCGCCCTGAGGTGCCGACACCGGCAGCTTCCACACCAGCAGCGCCACCGACCCGAAACTCAGCACGCTGAACACCAGCGCCGCGTTGAGCGCGCCGGAATAGACCGCCACCGGGTCCACCGCCCCCGGCAACCCCGCGCGCAACGTGCCAAAGAACAGCTCACCCATGATCGCCAGACCCAGCGCGCCACCCACCTGCTGAAACGACTGCAGCGCACCCGAGGCCGATCCCGCATCGCGGCCGGTCGCTGCACCCAGCACGGTCTGAAACAGCGGCGATATCGCCGTGCCCAACCCGATCCCGGCAATCAGTAGCGGTGCCACAAAGGCCGACCGGTCCAGTACCTCACCCGCCCCCGGAACCGCATAGCGGACCAGAAACATGCCGACCGTGCAAAACAGCGCCCCGATCATGATCCGGTGGCGCGGCCAGCGCAGGCCCAACTGGCCCGACGCGACCGATGCGATCAGCACGCCCACCGAAAACGGCAGCGTGGTCAGGCCCGATTGCAGCGGGTCAAGGCCATTGCCCACCTGCAACAATATCGCCAGCACAAGAAAGAACCCCGGCATCCCGGCAAAGATCAGCATGACGATTCCAGTGCCCAGCACAAAGGCGCGATTGGCCATCAGGGCCACCGGCACCAACTGCGCGGCACCCAGCGCCGCCTGCCTGCGCTCCCACAGCGCGAACAGCCCCAGCACCGGCAACGCCGCAGCCATCAGCACAAAACACCAGACCGGCCAGCCCAACTGCCGCCCCTCGATCAATGGAAACAGCAGCATCAGCAGCGCCAACCCGGCGAGCAAGATACCCACCCAGTCGAGCTTGAGCCCCTCTCCCCCCGGCAGATGCGGCACATAACGCAGCGCCGCCACCACGGCGATCACGCCCACCGGCACATTGACGAGGAAAATCGGACGCCAGCCCATCCCGCCAATATCGGCGGCAATCAGCAACCCGCCCACCACCGGCCCGGTGACCGAGGCCAGACCGGCGGCAAGCCCGAAAAGCGCATAGGCCATCCCGCGTTCATGCGGCGCAAAGAGCACCGGCAGGATCGCCAGGGTCTGCGGCGTCATCATCGCGCCACCCACACCCTGGAGCACCCGCGCGCCCACAAGGCCGCCGATGGAGGGGGCCAGCCCGCAGAGCGCCGATCCGATACTGAATACCACGACACCGGCGACAAACATGCGTCTGCGGCCAATCACATCCCCCAACCGGCCCGCCGGCAGCAACAGCAGCGCAAAGGTCAGGATATAGACCGCAACCACCCATTCGATCTGGCTATCCGTCGCGCCAAAGGCCGCCTGCATGCTGGGCAGGGCCACATTGACGATGGTGACATCGATCAGGTTCATGAAGGACGCCACCAGCAGCGCCGTCATCGCGATCCAGCGTCCGGGCAGGATCGCGGGGACAGCGGCAGTCTCGGTCTGGGCCATGGGGCAATTCCTGCGCGGTCCGGGTCAATCCCGCCGACCCGGACTTACCTAGCACCGGGCGCGGCCGCGTCACCCCCCGATTTGCGCAGACTCAGGCAGGCTGGATTGCGTAACGCTTGGCCAGATCATCCAGCCCGGCGCGAATGATCTCCTCCAGCACCGCCAGATCCACATCGGCCAGCCGCCCGAGGTAGAGGCAGGATTTCCCAATCTTGTGCTTGCCCAACCGGGCCAGTCTATCGGCCAGATCCAGATAACCCGGCAGGATATAGACCACCATATTTGCCTTGCGCGGCGAAAACCCGGTTGCGGCCATGCTGCCCGAATGGCCACTCGCGTAAGTGTAATCATACCGGCCATAGACGATGATGCTCGGTCCCCACATCTGAGGTTCAAAGCCCGTCACCTTGCGAAAGAGCGCGTCGAGCACGACCGCATCGGCGCGGCGGCCCTCATGCCCCACCGCAGCGATGAAATCCGACACCTGCACCGACGTAGCCTTGGTCTTTATCTCAGCCATATCGCACCTCTCCTGATGCCGCGACAGCATCAAACTTGATCGCGCCAGTGATGCTATCAACCCTGATCGCGCCAGCGATAGTATCAGCTTTGATCGCGCCAGCGATTCACGATCGGATAGCGCCGGTCGAGCCAGAAGGCGCGCTTGGTCAGCCGTGTGCCCGGCGCAGACTGGAACCGCTTGTATTCGCTGATATAAACCAGATGCTCGACCTTCTTGACCGTAGCGCGGTCATAACCTGCGGCCACACATTCCGCGACCGACGCATCGCCATCCACCAGCATCTCGAGGATACCGTCCAGCACATCATAGGGCGGCAGGCTGTCGTCATCGCGCTGATCGGGGCGCAACTCGGCAGAGGGGGGCTTGTCGATCACGCGGGGCGGGATGACCTCGCCGGCAGGGCCGGCCATCCAGTCGGCATGGTTGGCATTGCGCCAACGGCAGGTCGCGAACACGCGGGTTTTATACAGATCCTTGATCGGATTATACCCGCCCGCCATATCGCCATAGATCGTGGCATAGCCCACCGCGACCTCGGATTTATTGCCCGTAGTCAACAGCATCTCGCCAAACTTGTTGCTCTGCGCCATCAACAGCAACCCGCGCAAACGCGACTGGATATTCTCCTCGGTCAGATCGGCCTCGCGCCCGGTGAACAATGCCGACAGCGCCTCACCCACCGCCGCCTGCGGCCCGGCAATACTCACCTCATCCAGCCTGCAACCAAGCGCGCGGGCCACCGCCGCCGCATCCTCCAATGATTCAGCCGAAGTATAGCGCGACGGCAGCATCACACAGCGCACATTGGCAGGGCCAAGCGCATCCACCGCAATCGTCGCCACAATCGCCGAATCGATCCCGCCCGACAGGCCCAGCAGCACCTTCCTGAACCCGGCCTTGGCCATATAATCCCGCAAGGACAGCACCATCGCGTGATAATCCTGTGCGACGGAATCAGGTGCTATCGCACGCTCCCCCTCGACCGCTTCCCAGCCGCGCTGTCCGCGCACAAAATCCACCTGCACCTGCGCTTCGACAAAGACCGGCAACTGCACCGCCAGCCGCCCGCCCCGATTGAGCACGAATGACCCGCCGTCAAACACCTGATCATCCTGCCCGCCGACCATGTTGAGATAGACCAGCGGCATGTCATTCTCGACCACACGCGACACCATCTGGTTCATCCGGATGGCAAACTTGCCCCGGAAATAGGGCGAGCCATTGGCCACGACCAATATCTCCGCGCCACTCTCGGCCATGGCTTCGCTCACATCGGGAAACCAGGCATCCTCGCAGATCGGCGTGCCTACACGCAGCACACCGGCATCGAACGGCCCTTGTATCGGGCCGGGCGTATAGTGGCGCACCTCGTCGAACACATTGTAGTTGGGCAATTCATGCTTGAGGGTCCGGGCAATGACCTTGCCGCCCTTCAGGATATGATAGGCGTTATAAAGCCTGCCTGCTTCGGCAAATGGCCCGCCGATCCCGATGATCGGCCCATCGGCACATTCCACCGCCAGCGCCTCGACCGCCGCCATCGCCGCGCGGTGAAACGCCGGTTTCATCACCAGATCCTGCGTCTGATAGCCGGTAATGAACATCTCCGGCAGCGCCAGCATATGCGCCCCCGCCGCCTTGGCCACGGCCCATGCCGCGCGCGCCTTGGCCGCATTGCCATCCAGATCGCCCAGCACAGGGTTCAGCTGCGCCATGCTCAGGCGAAAGTGATCGGACATCAGCGGCTCCCCAGAGGTTCGCTTCTCATTTAGCAGAAGAACGGCCAAGGGAAAGCCGGAAGGGCGTTAATGTCATTCCCCCCTTCGCCCAGAATCAAGGCGCAAAGCGCCGCCGGGCCGCGCCCGACCTCCCCGTCACGCCGAAGGCATGCCTACGGCACGACCGGAGGGCGCGTCTACGCCCTCTCGCGCAGAACGACTGTGGAAGTGTCTGCACCATGAATCGCCGATACCGACCGTCGCTGCGCCCACCCGAGGTCGGGGGCGGCCCTGTGTTCCAATTTGGACCGAGGTCGAAAGTCAGACATCCCGATCAATCCTCCGCCACCCACGCTCACTCACCCCGCGCAGCAGTTGTCAGGGCGCACAGGCTCCACTAGTCTGGCCCGAGTTTTCAAAGCGAGTCTGCGCAAAACAGACCAGTCGGGGAGCAGGCAGGCATGAGCGTTCGTAACAAGGTGGCCGGAATCATCGCAATGGCGCTGATAGGCCTCAGCGCACCCGCCTTCGCCCAGACGGTGGAAATCAAGCAATATGAAGACGGCGGCATCTACGAGGGCAGCTTTCTGAACGGCAAACAGCATGGGCAGGGCACCTACCGGCTCCCCAATGGCTATGAATATACCGGCGAATGGTTCGAGGGTGAAATCCGCGGTCAGGGCACCGCGCGCTTTCCCAATGGCTCGGTCTATGTTGGCAGCTTCGCGCGCGGCAAACCCGAGGGGCAGGGGCGGATCACCTTTGCCGATGGCGGCACCTATGAGGGCGACTGGCTCGACGGCAATATCACCGGCACCGGCACCGCCACCTATGCCAATGGGGTCGTCTACGAGGGCGAATTCCGCAACTTCATGCACCACGGGCTCGGCGTGATGCGCAGCCCCGGCGGCTATGTCTATGACGGGGGATGGATCAATGGGGTGAAAGAGGGTGAAGGAAACATCACCTACCCCGAAGGTGCGGTCTATCAAGGCACGCTCGCGGCAGGCGAACGGCAGGGGCAAGGCACGCTCACCATGCCCGACGGGCTGGTCTATACCGGCACCTGGGTCAATGGGCAGATCGAAGGTCCGGGGCGGCTGGCGCAGCCCAATGGCGATATCTACGAAGGCGATTTTGTCGCCGGACGGCGGCATGGCACCGGCACCGCCACCTATGCCAATGGCGACATCTATCAGGGCGGCTTTGCCGACGATCTGCGGCACGGGCAAGGGACCTTCACCGGCACTGATGGCTACCGTTATTCCGGCGCTTGGGTCGCGGGTCAGATCGAGGGAACCGGGCAAGTCACCTATCCTGACGGCTCGGTCTATGTGGGCGACTTCCGCGCCGATCTGGCCGATGGCCAAGGCAAGATCACCTATCCCGACGGCTCCACCTACGAAGGCGGCTGGACCGGCGGCGTGATCAACGGACGCGGTGTGGCCACCTATGCCAACGGGCTGGTCTATGAAGGCGAGTTCTTGAACGCGCGCAATCACGGTCAGGGCCGGATGACCTATGCCGATGGCTATATCTACGACGGCGCTTGGGCCGACGGACAGCGTAACGGCATGGGCACGGCCACCTATGCGGACGGCACGGTCTATGTGGGCCAGTTCCTGAATGGCCAGCGCCACGGCGACGGCACCATCACCATGCCCGACGGTTTCATCTATGGCGGTCAATGGGCCGATGGCGAAATCAGCGGCATGGGTGTCGCCACCTATACCAACGGCGATGTCTATGAGGGCATGTTCCAGAACGGTCGGCGGCAAGGCGAAGGCATGATGCGCTATGCCAGCGGCGAAACCGCCAGCGGCGCATGGCAGGACAGCGCGTTGGAAGAAACCACAGCACCGGCACCCGCCGCCGAAGAAGCCCCGGCCGAAGCCCCCCCCGCCGAAGTGCTGCCGGAGGTCGATACCAGCGGCAACTGAGGGGGCGGCGGGACCGCACCGATCATATCCACTTCTCCTTCCCCGATTTGTCACCAGACAAATCGGGTCGAGCCTGCCTGCCCCCGGCAGGCGCGAAATCGCGCCCGCCCAGGCAGACACTCCCCGATTGGAGCCGTTGCAACCAGTCCCACAAAGTTGATGCCCTGCGGCTCGCGCCTCCGGCCATGGCCCCGGCCTTCTGTCCACAGGACAGAAGCCTCAACGGGACCCGATCAAACTCAACCGGCGCAGCACTAACAGAGCGCTTAATGACCTCAAACCCCCTCCCCCGCTTGCATCCTCCCCAGCCACGCCTCCGCCTCCGCCACGATCACCGCGCGCTTGCCCGCCTCCATCCGGTCCCAGGTCGCGTACATCTGCCCCATCCGGGGATTGGCACCAAACCGCTCGCGATGCCGGTCCAGAAAATGCCAGTACAGCAGGTTGAACGGACAGGCCCCCGGCCCGGTCTTGACCTTCACCTTATAGGCGCATGACCCACAATAATCCGACATCCGGTCGATGTAATTGCCGCTCGAGACATAGGGCTTGGACGCGATCACCCCGCCATCGGCAAACTGGCTCATCCCGATGACATTCGGGGCCTCGACCCATTCATAGGCATCGGCATAGACCGCCAGATACCATTCATGCACCTGCGCGGGATCAATCCCGGCCAGCAGGGCAAAATTGCCGGTGACCATCAGACGCTGGATATGATGGGCATAGGCCTCGTCACGGGTCTGCGCCACCGTGGCCGCAACGCAGGCCATCCGCGTCGGCCCACCCCAGAACATCGCAGGCAGATCGCGGTCATGCCCCAGCGCATTGCGGCTCACATATTCCGGCCCCTCGCGAAAATAGATGCCCCGTACATATTCGCGCCAGCCGATGATCTGCCGGATAAACCCCTCAGCCGCATTGATCGGCACCCGGCCCGCACGCCACTCCGCCTCCACCGCGTCGCAAACCGCGCGCGGATCCAGCAGCCCGGCATTCAGGTAAATCCCGATCACCGCATGATAAATGAACGGCTGACCCTGCAGCATCGCATCTTGATAATCACCAAACAGTGGCAGCCCGCGGACCAGCCAATGCGCCAGTTGCGCCTGCGCCTGCGCCGCGTCCGTGGCAAACCAGAACGGGCGCAGCGTTCCGAAATTCGCGCCAAACCGCGCCTCGACCAGCGCCAGTACCTCCTCCACCACCGCATCCGGCTCAAACCGCAATGGCCCTGCATAATCCACCGCCCCCGGCGCAGGCTTGCGGTTGTCGTGGTCATAATTCCACTGCCCGCCCGCCGGTTGCCCCTGATCCATCAGCAACCCGGTCTTGCGGCGCATCTCGCGGTAGAAATATTCCATCCGCAACTGGGTCTTGCCCGCCGCCCAGCGGTCAAACTCCGCATGGCTCGCCAGAAACCGGTCATCGGGCAGGATGCGCGCCAGAAGCGGCAACGCCTGCAACGCAAGGATCAGCCGCCACTCGCCCGGCTCGGTCACCAGCACCTCACCGGCATCATGCTCCGCCGCGCGGCGCAACAGTTCGGCCCCAATCGACCCGGCATTGTCCGGATCATCAAGGCGGGTATAGGCCACGGTCCAGCCCTGCGCCACCAGATGCATCGCAAACTTGCGCATCGCAGCAAAGGTAAAAGCGATCTTCTTGGGATGATGCGGCACATAACTGGCCTCACCCATCACCTCCGCCATGACGACCACATCCACCACAGGGTCCGCCGCGCGTAGCGCCGCCACACTTTCCGTCAACTGATCCCCGAGCACTAGGATCAGCCTCACCACGGCACCTCCGCCCCCGCCCAGTCATAAAACCCGCCACTCTGCACCGGCCCCAGCCCGTCGATCACGCCAAGCAGATGACCTGCCGCCACCTGCGGCGCGACCACCGCATGCCGCCCGACATATTCGGCGGTAAAGGGTGTGGCGACCGTTCCCGGATGTAGCGCCACGCAGACCGCATGCTTATGCGTGCGCGCCAGTTCGATCGCCGCCCCCCGCATGATCTGGTTCAGCGCGGCTTTCGATGCGCGGTAGCCATGCCAGCCGCCCACCCGGTTATCGCCAATCGAGCCCACCCGCGCCGACAACACCGCCACCACAGCGCGGCGATCCTTGGGCAACAACCGTGGCACATGGCGCAATATCATCGCCGGCCCGATCGCATTGACCGCCATCACCTGCAGCATCGCCGCGGCATCCATCGCCGCCAGCGCCTTTTCGGGCGCCAACCCCGGCGCCGCCAATATCCCGGTCGCCACAAAGATCAGATCGAACGGCCCCGACAGCCCCGCCATCCCGCGTTCCACCGCAGCCGGATCAGCGACATCAAACCCATCCACACTGCGCGACAGCCCGGTCACATCCACGCCACGCCCGCGCAGCGCCGCCACTACGGCAGCGCCTATCCCGCCCGATGAACCTATGACCAATGCCCGTTCCATGCGGCTGAGCTAGAGCATCATCACCCCCAAACCACCCCTGCATTCATTCTGGCAATAAATACTCCCGCGCGGAGCGCCTCCCCCGCAAACCGCAAAAATGCACTTCGCCCCTTCCCATCGGCAAAATCCGCAGTATAGACTGCCGCCATGTCTCTGGATCGCATGCCTTTGGCCGCACCCGGCCTCCTGCTTCTTAGCCGCTTCTGAGCGTGCCTGTCGGCGCGACCGCTCAGAAGTGGACCAGCGCCGGATCAGCCAGAAACAGAACCCAAGGATCCAGACCATGACAATTTCCGACAAATCGCGCGTATTGATATTCGACACCACCCTGCGTGACGGCGAACAATCGCCCGGCGCCACCATGTCCCATGCCGAGAAAATGGAAATCGCCGAGATGCTCGACGACATGGGGGTAGACATCATCGAGGCGGGTTTCCCCATCGCCTCCGAAGGTGACTTCCGCGCCGTCTCCGACATCGCCAAGGTCGCCAAAACCGCCACGATCTGCGGTCTGGCCCGCGCCAGCTACAAGGATATCGACCGCTGCTGGGATGCGGTCAGACACGCGCGCAGCCCGCGCATCCACACCTTCATCGGCACCTCGCCGCTGCACCGCGCCATCCCCAATCTGGACATGGACCAGATGGCCGAACGGATCCACGACACCGTCACCCATGCGCGCAACCTCTGCGACAACGTGCAATGGTCCCCGATGGACGCGACGCGGACCGAAGCCGATTACCTCTGCCGCACCGTCGAAATCGCAATCAAGGCCGGGGCCACCACGATCAACATCCCCGATACCGTCGGCTACACCGCACCGCGCGAAAGCGCGGACCTGATCCGCATGCTGCTGGCCCGCGTGCCCGGTGCCGACACCGTCATCTTCGCCACCCATTGCCACAACGATCTGGGCATGGCGACCGCCAACGCGCTGGCCGCCGTCGAAGGCGGCGCACGGCAGATTGAATGCACGATCAACGGCTTGGGCGAACGCGCCGGCAATACCGCGCTCGAAGAGGTGGTGATGGCGCTCAAGGTCCGCCACGACATCATGCCCTACACGACCCGCGTCGATACCACCAAAATCATGAACATCTCGCGCCGCGTCGCCACCGTTTCCGGCTTTCCAGTACAGTTCAACAAGGCCATCGTCGGCAAGAACGCCTTCGCGCATGAATCCGGCATCCATCAGGACGGCATGCTGAAAAACGCCGAAACGTTCGAGATCATGCGCCCCACCGACATCGGCCTGTCCGAAACCAATCTGGTGATGGGCAAACATTCGGGCCGGGCCGCACTGCGCGCCAAACTCAAGGATCTGGGCTTCGATCTGGCCGATAACCAGCTCAACGACGTGTTCGTGCGGTTCAAGGATCTGGCCGACCGCAAAAAGGAAGTCTATGATGACGACCTCATCGCACTGGTCCGTCAGAACGACGCCGCCGAAGACCGGATCAAGCTCAAGCATCTGCGCGTCGTCTGCGGCACCGAAGGCCCGCAAACCGCTGATCTGACGCTGGAAATCGACGGGCTCGACCAGCAGGTCACCGCCCATGGTGACGGCCCGGTCGACGCCACCTTCAACGCGGTCAAGGCGCTGTTTCCCCATGGCGCGCGGCTGCAACTCTACGCGGTCAACGCCGTGACCGAAGGCACCGACGCGCAAGCCACCGTCTCGGTGCGGCTCGAAGAGGACGGGCGCATCGCCACCGGCCAGTCAGCGGATACCGACACGGTCGTGGCCAGCGCCAAGGCCTATATCAACGCGATCAACCGGCTTCTGGTGCGGCGCGAAAAATCCGCCCCCAACGCCGATATCAAAGGCGTCAGCTACAAAGACGCAGGCTAGGGCGTGTTGACGTTTAAGGATTCCCAAATCAGTTGCTGACTGATTCAAGGTTGCCAACATGGGAGGCAACCTTGATCCGTACTACTCTGACCGACGCTC
>Ga0105050_10010326_pt1 | contig 10246 bp, 12 predicted proteins | sample FRY01_FD_78088 | JGI IMG/M metagenome (GOLD analysis project Ga0105050, IMG submission 78088) | Freshwater microbial communities from Lake Fryxell liftoff mats and glacier meltwater in Antarctica - FRY-01 | ecosystem: Environmental > Aquatic > Freshwater > Ice > Glacier meltwater ... | reverse complement strand
TGCAACGTCGTATGCGTGCGTGCAACATCAGTTTTCGCTGTTTTCCACGGCGCTTGCTCATTCAAATACACGTTCACAGCCTGCGCGCCACGCATTGCAGCGCGCAAACCGACCCGCAACTCGACTGCGGCAATTGCCTGCGCTGTCTCGTCAACCTGAGAGGCGACTAGGCGCAGCAGTTCCTCATCGGCGTCAGTCATTGCAGTCGCTTTAGGCATCTGGCCGTTTGCCATCGAATGCACCATCGTGAACACCCGGTTCACCAGGTTGCCCCAGGTGGCCGCCAGTTCATCATTTACCCGACGGGCCATCTCTTCGTCAGTTAAATCGACGTCGTTTGTTTCGGGCAGATTCATCGCCAGTGCGTAACGCAACGTGTCGGGTTGAAAAACGCTTAGATAATCGGTGACACTCTTGCCGATACCTAACGATTTTGACGCTTTAGCGCCTTTAAACGTCACATACTGGTTTGCTGGCACGTTCGTTGGCAGGTTGTAACCACCGGCACCAAGTAGTTGTGCCGGCCAGTACACGGCATGAAACGGAATGTTGTCTTTCCCGACAAAATAGTACGACTCGGCCTTGTCATTCTGCCACCAGCGTTTCCACGCGTCAGGGTCGCCCGAATTTTTTGCCCATTCAATTGATGCCGACAGATAACCGACGACCGCTTCAAACCAGACGTAAATGCGTTTATCCGCCGCACCGTCAAGTGCAACCCCGTTAGGGAGCGGCACACCCCAGGCAATATCGCGGGTGATTGCACGGTCATGCAGGCCGTCACCGATGAATCCATTGGCCCAGTTGATGACATGCGGCCGCCAATTTTTTCGGGTGGCCAGCCAGTCAGCCACCGCCTGTTCAAGTTTGCTCAGCAAAATGAAATAATGCGCCGTGTCTTTCAACGTCGGGGTTGCACCGGTGAGTTTCGAACGCGGGTCAATCAGATCGGTGGCGTCAAGCGTTTTACCGCACGCGTCACACTGATCTCCGCGTGCACCAGCTGCGCCACACTGCGGGCAGGTGCCCTCAACGTAACGGTCGGGCAGAAACTTTTTTGCATCCGGATCGTAAAACTGTTCGGTGACACGTTCAACGATGAACCCGTTGTCATACAGCTGGTTGAACAGCATCTGGGTCACTTGGGCATGGTTGTCTGTCATCGTTGTCGTGAACAGGTCAAACGAAATACCAAGGTCGTGCCAGTACGACAGAAACTGTGGATGGAAGCGTTCCACCACCTCACGTGGCGTGACACCTTCGGCATCGGCACGCACCGTAATTGGCGTGCCATGCGCGTCAGAACCCGACACCATCAGCACGTCATTACCGATAATGCGGTGGTAGCGGGCAAAGATGTCAGCCGGCAGATACGCCCCGGCAATATGCCCAAGATGCAGCGGGCCGTTGGCATACGGCCAGGCAACAGCGACAAGGATAGGTTTGGCGGTGTTTGTCATAGGTGTGAAGCCTACTCCGCTTGCCTTTACCCTTAACCATTATGCGTAAACACTTCCCTGACGAATCGGCTGACCACGTGACCGATGCCCCTTACCCGTCAAGCCGTTGGCTTGTACTTGATGCGCTCAGGGTCCATTATGTCGGCGCTGACCACGAAACCATGCCGCTGTATTTAGGCCACCACTTTTACGGTGCTGGTGCAAATTTTCTGCCGCTCATCAGCCACCTTGACATCACCACGCTCGCCCTTGACCGGCCCGGCTTTGGCCTGACCTCACGGCCACACAGAAACCGTCACACTAAAAGCCTGTACACCCGCCGTGGCGCAGCTGAACTGGCCTGGCAGGTATTGGAGAGCCAGTATGGCGACATGCCGGTGATGCTTGCCGGCGCATCAGCCGGTGGCACACATGTGCTTGAAATGGCCGCCTTACACCCCGAGCGGGTGGCTGGACTTGTGCTCATTGATGCTGCGATTACCGGCGACGTTGGTCCGCCAGGCTGGTCTCGCCCGCTGTTACGTGCGCCCGGGGTCAGTCATGTTGGTGTGCAACTAGTTGAACGGCGCGCGCACACAGTCACTAAAGAACGCATCGGACGTTCGTGGGCCAACCCGTCGCGGGTCACCGACACAATCATTGCCCCCTACCAGCAGGCAACCGCCATGCCAGACTACGCACATGGGCTGTATCACAGCTTTGTGGGCGATGCCCCACCTGACTTGCGTAGCGTGCTGCAACGCCTTGATATGCCGGCATTAGTGGTAAGCGGCGCCAAGGACCGGGTGATCTCACCACGTTCGGCTGCACGCATCGCATCACTGCTTAAACATGGCACATTTGTCGAGATTGCTGACGCGGGACACACCCCACACGAAGAACAACCAGAACGTTTAGCTGCACTCATTAGCGAGTTTCACGCTTCCCTTTAGTACGCTCAAAATGAACTCAAGGACAGTGAACGAAAGGCATGCCGATGAGTTTTACGCTGCGACCGATCGGTACCGTAATCGGGGGACGTGACGATCTCGAAGACGATTTTTGGGGTGACAGTCGCGCCACCATCGTGCTTAACCCCGACATTGTTCCTGCGGGGGCAACGGCTGGACTGGACACGTTCTCTCACATCGAAGTGGTGTTCCTGTTTCACCTAATCGAAGACCCGACCCAGGTGACACAAGCCCGTCATCCGCGCAACAATGAGGCCTGGCCTAAAATTGGCGGGCTTGCCCAGCGCAACAAAGCCCGGGTGAACCGCATTGGTGTGTCACGCTGCCAAATTGGCACAGTCACCGACACCACCATCGACGTGTACGGCCTTGATGCGATTAACGGCACGCCAGTGCTTGACATCAAACCGTGGATGAACGCATACAAACCCCGCGGAACGGTCACCGAACCGTTCTGGGTGTCCGAACTGATGGCCAACTACTACACCGACACCCCACCAACGTCATGAAGCAACCTGCCGGCACGCGACTGCGCCGTCGACTACTCGTTGCCGGCCTGCTGGTCGCTGCAACTGTTGGTGTTGTGCTTGGTGTCAGCGTGTATCCGGTGGCGTATGCCACCGTCACTTTCGCCCATGATCCAGATACGCAGCTGATCATCCAAACGGCTAAACCCACCGTGACCCTTGCCACGTTCACAGGTAGCGAACGTCAACGTGACGCCACCACCGTCACACTCACCAGTGACACTGACGGGCCAATTGCCACGCTCCGCAGCGACGCAAACGACACGACAACCATCACTGTTGACACCCAACTGTTAACCGAACGCGCACACACGCTCACCGTTGACATCACAAACCTGCCGCCACACACCCTTAACGTCGTCGTTGACCGCACCGCACCACGGCTTGACATCCCCCCGTTAGCCCGGGCCGTAATCGCCGGTGAAACACTGACGCTGACAGGCATGAGCGACACGAACGTCACTATCACGGTTGGCGCGCACACCACGAAAAGCACCGAAACAGGCCAGTTTTCACTGGCGGTTGCCGCAATCACCACAGACAGTGTTGCCGTGTCAGCAACCGATCTCTCGGGCAACACTACCGATACAAACGTGCCGTTTATTCTCATCCCCTCACGGGTTGATAACACTGACGTGCGGGCGTTACACGTGTCGTTTTACGCGTGGGGGGATCCGGTGCGTCGTGCCCGCATCGATGCGTTGCTTGATGCGGGCATTGTGAACGCCATCCAGTTTGATTTAAAAGACGAAGCCGGTCATGTGGGGCATAAAACCAACGTGACACTGGCTAACGACGCCGCTGCAGCCCTCAATCTGTATGACCTAAACGACGTTGTCGCTGAACTGCACGCACGTGACATTGCAGTCATCGGACGCATCGTTGCTTTTGCCGATCCAATCGTCGCCCAGTATGTCTACCGCACAGGCCAACCCGACCTTGCGATTCAAACCCCAACCGGGGCGCTGTACACCGGCAATTACCGCGGATTCACAAACTTCACCCACCCGACAATCATCAACTACACAATCGATCTGGCGCTTGAAGCAGCTCAGGCAGGTGTTGACCATATTTTGTGGGATTACCTGCGTCGGCCAGACGGACGGCTGTCAGGCATTGTCATTCCCGGGCTTGACGGTCCAGTTGAAGCCGCAGTCGTTGCGTTCACCGCCACCGCCGACGCCGCCCTTTACCCGTACCGGATTCAGCATGGCGCGTCGCTGTATGGCATCTCCGCTGACCGGCCACGCGAAATCGGGCAAGACGTTGCCGCGTTAAAACATCACCTGGATTATGTCGCACCGATGATTTACCCGTCCCATTGGGGGCCAGGCGAGTATGGGGTGGCTGACCCCAACCGGCAACCCCAAGCCATCGTGAAAGCCACCCTTAACGTGTGGTTAAACGCCACCGACGGTGCCCGGGCACGAGTCATACCGTGGCTTGAAGACACCAGCTATCGGGCCTATGACCGGCCATTTCACGTGCGTGAACAGCACCGCGGAACGTATGCGGTGGGAATCAGCGAATGGCTGATGTGGGATGCCGGCTCGCGTTTTACACCCAGCGCCTATGACGTGACCCCGTAACGCTGGCCCCACACGCAAGAACCGTTTACCCTTAAAAAGAAAAGAAGAGGACGTGATGCCGCAACTCACCTTGGCTTTCAACGACGAAGCCGACACGCTCCTAAGTGAGAACCCATTCGCCCTGTTAATTGGCATGCTGCTTGACCAGCAGATCCCGATGGAACGGGCGTTTCTTGCCCCCCATAGGCTCGCCACCCGCCTCAACGGTCCCCTGACACCTGCGACGATTGTCAGCTATGACCAAGAGGCGTTAACTGACCTGTTTCGCATCACCCCGGCATTACACCGCTTCCCAAAAGCGATGGCCGAACGGGTGCATCTGCTGGCCCAGGCGTTAAACGAACAGTATGACGGCGACACGACACAAATCTGGGCGGACGTTACTGACGCCAAAGAGTTACGCAGCCGGTTAGAAAACCTGCCCGGCTTTGGCGTACAGAAAGCCCAAATTTTTCTGGCACTGTTAGCCAAACAGTGCGACATCACACCAGGCGGCTGGACAGACGCGGCTGGCGTGTACAGCGACAACGAATTTCGTTCGATCGCTGATGTCACCGACGAAGCGTCGCTTGCGCACGTACGGGCGTTCAAACAGGCCGCGAAAAAAGCCCGTTAACTCCAGTCGAACGCCGCCACCACGAACAGCACCACGCTGCCGGCACCGAGCCCCAAAATGCCAAACCATGTCCAACCCCAACCACGCGAATACGGCCATAGCGGTGCTACGGCAAGCATGATCAGAAAAATCGCAAAAGCTGGGCTTAACGCAGCAATCATTCGGTGTTCCCTTCAAGCATAAAATTCATCACCCGTGCTGCCTGCAACGCCGGGTCATACACGGGCGAAAATAGGGGCGCATAAAACCCAAGGAGTTTAGGCCAGCGCCGGTCATACTGTTCTAAAGCGCTGTCGCTACGGTATCGACACGTGTCGCTGACGCATCACCACCAGCCATTGCCTACCCAAAAGCTTGGCCAGCGTAGGCCCCAACGAAAAGTTTGAGCGACGGTGTTGTTGAGACAGCCGGTTACAGGCACCGTTTCAGTGTGCCCGACAGATGCAAAACCTCATCGTGCGCACCGTAACTCATCCATAACTGATAGCTCAGCGTGTCACCTAAAAGCACGTAACGTCTGCGGGTTGCCGTGACTGTTTTGGCATTAGGCGCAACCCCAAGCATGGTTGACGCGCAACTGATCACCGAATTCTCCACGGTTCCGGTTAACACTTCTGTGATTCCAAACGTGTGTGCAACCGTCATTTCAAGCATCCCGGCTGCACTGATCCGCAAAAATCCGGCCTCATGATGCATCGGGCGTGCCCCGTCAACTGAAGTGGTGGCTTGCGTAAACGACGCCACCGGCGCACCCCTGTGGCCAAACGTTAACTCTTCGGTGTACGCAAACGGCGTGATGGTTGGATACTGGCCGTTACCGGCCCCACGAAACGTGCCAAAAAAAGCAGTCAAAGGCGCCAACGCGTCATGTACAGCCATACCCGCCATCACCGGATGCCTTTGTTTTTCCAACGAACCTAAAAGACGGTAGCGTCCACTCATGCTTATCGCCCTCATTGGCATCGTCATCGGATTGACGGTGCTCGCGCTCGCTGCCGATCAATTCGTGATCGGCGCTGTTCGCCTGTCGGTAAAAGCCCACCTCTCGCCGGTGATTGTTGGTGCCGTCATTCTGGGCTTTGGCACGTCACTGCCCGAATTTATCGTGTCAGGTTTGGCCAGCTTTCAAAATGCCGCCGATCTGGCGGTTGCAAACGTGGTCGGGTCAAACAGTGCCAACCTGGCGCTGGTGCTTGGCATCGGGATACTCCTCACCCAGATGCGTGTGCCCAAGGCGGTGCAATGGCGTGAACTGCCGATCGTACTGTTAACCACCGGGCTGTTTGCGCTTGTCATTCAACGCCCGTTAAGCGTTCTATCTGCCGTGATTCTTGCCGCAGCGTTTGCCCTTAGCCTCATTGCCATGATCACCGGCAGTAGAAACGACCATCCAGCAGAGCTTGACACGTTTGGCAATGCCGACAACTTTACGATGCTGCGCCTTTTTGGCGGTCTTGGTGCAACCCTTGCGGGCGCACAGCTACTGATTGTCTCTGCCCGCACACTGGCTGAACAACTGGGCCTGTCTGAAGGTGTGGTTGGCGTGACTCTCGTTGCTATCGGCACGTCACTGCCTGAACTTGCCACGACCGTGGCTGCAGCACGCCGCAATCAGACAGCGCTCATTATCGGCAATCTGCTTGGCAGCAACCTGTTTAACGCCACCGCTGTGGGCGCGGTTGCGGTGCTGTTTGCCCCCAACGTCACGATCGTGTCGACTATCACCGGGGTTGCAACGGTCATCATGCTCACCGTTACTGTGATCGTTGCCATCGCCCTGCGGGTGTTTGACACGCTGCCACGCTGGTTTGGTGTGGTGCTCATCGCCATCTATGCGGCGAGCATCCCGCTGCTGTTTTAGGCGCCGCCAGCCACCGCAGGGATGATTGACACAACGTCGTTTGGTTCCACAGCGGTGTTCAACCCGTCAAGGAAACGGACGTCTTCGTCACGCACGAAAACGTTCACAAAGCGGCGCAGTTCACCGGCGTCGTCGCGCAGGCGCGCACTAATACCCGGATGAATTACTTCTAGCTGCAACAGGGCCTCGTTGAGCGTGCTGCCCTCAACAACGACAACAGCTTCACCGTTGGTGAACGAACGAAGCGGTGAGGGGATACGTACGGTTGACATAATGAACTCCAGCGGTTACGCCGAAACAGGTTTCAGCGCGAGAAAATCAGAAAGGGATGGTTTGACCGTATGGGTCGGACCAAGCGTGCTTGACAGTGTCTCTGCGGTCTTATAGCCGTTACCGGAGATCACAGCGACCGTACGTTCATTACGGTGAATCGCCCCGCTTGCCACCAAATTTTTCAACGTAGCAATCGTGACACCGCCGGCCGTTTCGGCAAAAATACCTTCGGTTGTGGCCAAAAGGCGCATGCCTTCACGGATCTCGTCGTCATCACAATCGGCAATCACACCGCCAGTTTCTTGCGCCGTTTTCAGCGCGTAATACCCGTCAGCAGGGTTACCAATAGCAAGTGATCGTGCGATCGTGTCGGGGCGTTGAGGACGAATATCAAACGAGCCGCGGTTAAACGCTTCGGCAATGGGTGAACAGCCGGTGGCTTGCGCACCGGTCATGCGCGGCTGAGCGTCGGTGACTAGGCCAAGTTCACGCAACAGGCGAAACGCCCGGTCAATTTTGACATACATCGCACCACTGGCCAATGGCACCACAACATGGTCGGGCAGGGTCCAGCCGAGCTGTTCGGCGATTTCAAACCCGATTGTTTTTGACCCTTCAGCGTAAAACGCGCGCAGGTTGATGTTCACAAACCCCCAACCGGTCGTGTCAGCAACTTCAGCGGCTAACCGGTTCACATCGTCATAGTTGCCGTCGACTGCAATCACGTTCGCGCCATACACGGCCGAGCCGATGATTTTAGAACTCTCAAGATCTTTGGGGATGAACACGTACGCGTTCATGCCGGCTGCTGCCGCATGGGCAGCCACCGAGTTTGCCAGGTTGCCTGTGGAGGCGCAGGCGATCGTGTCGATACCCAGTGTTTTCGCTGCAGTTAGTGCGATAGTTACGACACGGTCTTTAAACGACCCTGACGGGTTGCGGGTGTCATCTTTGATCCACAGTTCGTCAAGACCCAAAGCGGCAGCTAGCCGCGGTGCGCGGCGTAGCGGCGAAAAGCCGGTACCCAAATCGATTTGATTCTCAGCCATCGCACCAAACTGGGGCAGCAGATCTTTGTAACGCCACAACGACTGGGGGCCGTCACTGATGCGCTGTTTGGTGACCGTGGCGCGCAGCACGTCATAGTCATATGCCAACTCGAGCGGACCAAAACACAGCGCACACACGTGTTCGGCGGCTAACGGAACCGTGTGGCCGCATTCGCGACACACAAGGCCGGTGACATTGGTGACCGGTGCGTCACCACGCACCGCAACAGAAACTGACATCTCTCACTCCTTGGCTCATCGTGCCCGTTGCTGCGGTTACACAGAAACGGGGAGGACGCAAAAAAACGCCACTCCCGTCAAAGGTGGCGTTTACGAGTGAGTGTGCATGGCGATGCCATACGCTCATCGACCACGTCACTTTCGACAGGTCCGGGTTTGGCACCGTTCCTTGCAAACTGCACAAGGGCGGTTGCCGAGGTTTCGTCGGGCCCGAGCCCTCCGCCTCTCTGGATGAGCAACCAGTGCGTACATGATGCCATGTAAAACCCAAATGCGCAACGTCGCGCTAGCGTTTCGTTACAGGCTTTGTTACGAAGTGACTACCTAGCCGCGAAAGCAGACAGTGACCACGCACATCGCCATTGAGATTGGCAACGCCGAAACGGCAGCACTTGTCTTAGCTCTGACCACCGCGTTGGGGTATGTCACAACCACAGTCTTTGGCAGCGATGTACCGGCTACAGCCACGCTCCTCATCACCGATCAAACGCGCGTACAGACCACAGCGTTGCCTCAGATTCTGCTCACCGACACGCTGTCACTCACCACGCCACTGGCAACCAATCAAATACTGCTACGTCTGCCTGTGACAGCACGCATGCTCCGCGGTGCCTTAGAGCAACTCCTCGACCGTTAAGTCCGGTCGTCACGTCGGTCATCGCCAATGATCAAGTGGACCGCAACTTGGGTCGACAAGTTCCCTGGCTGTTCACGCACCGCTTCGATGCCAAGTTCACGTGCCACTTGACGTGCCATCGCTTCAAAGCCAGGGCTCCACAGCACCGTCGTCACTTCGTAACGGACAGCCTGATTCACCGCCACCACCCGGTAACCCAGTTCACGCAACGCGTCCGCCGCAAATTCGGTCGCAAAACCGCCGTCTGAATGGATTCCGTCCAGCACCTGCACGCCAATGGTGTTGCGTGCAATCAACGTCGGTTCAGGCTCCGGTTTGGGCTCGGGTTCCGGTTCCGGTTCGGGCTCAGGTTCCGGTTCGGGCTCAGCTTCGGGCTCCGGGTCTTGGTCTGGCTCGGTTTCTGGTTCGGGTTCAGGTGTGGACTCAGGTTGCGGGGCTGCCACCACCGTGTCATCTGAAGCGTCAGGGACAACCGCACCGACCGCAGCGAAACTTGCTGCGGTCAACGCAATCAGAACGATCCCGATTGCACCTTGGCGCAGCAACGGCACCATAAAAATCACCTACTGCTTGCGGTTCGTGACGCGGCACGCTGACGTTGACGTTCGACACGCTGACGTTTCAAACGTTTCACCAGCATCGGGTCAAAAGCGTGTACTGATTCGTCATCAAGTAGTTCGTTCAACAGCTGGTAGTACGCTGCAGAAGACACCCCGAAACGCTGCTGAATCGCGTCTTCTTTCGCGCCGGCGTACTGCCACCATTCACGTTCAAACGCAAGGATCTGTTCTGCACGCTCAGACACTGAAGCGGCAACGTCAGGTACGGCAACGGGTGGAACCATCCTGGCATTCCTTTCACAGACAGAAGAACTACACCATGCGAATTACACTGATGAAACTTTACCATGCGTACCGTGTGCTACCGGTGCAAGCAGGAAGTGTTGCCATCGAGTTCAACTAGGCGCACCAAAGCGCCTACACTTCGTCGCTGAACGCCGAGGTAGCTCAGACGGCAGAGCAGCCGCCTTGTAAGCGGCAGGTC
>Ga0105050_10010322_pt1 | contig 10248 bp, 9 predicted proteins | sample FRY01_FD_78088 | JGI IMG/M metagenome (GOLD analysis project Ga0105050, IMG submission 78088) | Freshwater microbial communities from Lake Fryxell liftoff mats and glacier meltwater in Antarctica - FRY-01 | ecosystem: Environmental > Aquatic > Freshwater > Ice > Glacier meltwater ... | reverse complement strand
TTCCGCTTTTGCTGTGGGGCATCATGCTGTGGTTCGACCGCTGGCAGGCAGAGCGGGGCACGCGACCCACCAAGCGACTGCTGGTGCACAAAGGCTGGTTATTGGCCTTGGCCTATATCGGGTGTCTGAGCCACCCCCTGTTTGACTGGTTTAATAGCTACGGCATTCGCCTGCTGGAGCCCTTTTCGAGTCAGTGGTATTATGGCGACACCCTTTTCATCATTGATCCGTGGTTATGGGCTACATTAATCGGCGGAATCTGGCTGTCCCGCCGCCGCGAGCAGAGCGGATCGTTGAAGTTTACGCGCCCTGCGGTAGCCGCCGCATTGTTAATCGGGACTTACATCACGGGCAATAACGCCGTCTCTGCGAGGGCTGAACAGGTCACGATGCAGGCGGTAAAGCTTCATCTAAACCTTGTTCCCAAGTTGGTCGTCGCTAACCCAGTGCCGATACAGTTTTGGAAACGCGAGATGCTGTGGCGCGATGACATCCATTATGGGCAAGGAATATATCTCGCTCCTAACAATTTGACACTGACGGGGGCGGTGGGTGTACACAACGCGTCGCAGCGTCTGTCGGTCGAGAGCGACAAGGATGCGAAGGCATTCCTGTTCTGGGCGCGCATGCCGGTTATCTTGGCACGCGGCGAGGGTAATGATCGCGATATAGCCATTAGCGACCAACGTTTTGTAAGTCCTATGGTCGGTGACAGGTTCACTGTTCGCATTCAGCCGGAGCAACTGCGCAAATGACTCAGCCTATCATTCTTTGGTTCCGCCGTGATCTTCGGCTGGCGGATCAACCCGCGCTCGCTGCTGCGGTGGCCAGCGGCGCTCCGGTCATTCCGGTTTACGTCCTCGACGACGGCACGCCAATGCATCGCAAGATGGGCGGGGCTTCGCGCTGGTGGTTGCACCATAGCCTAACCGCCCTTGATGCCGATTTGCGCGCACTGGGCTCGCGCCTGATCCTTCGGTCGGGGAAATCGGACGAAATTTTGTGCGCGTTGGCCGCCCAGATTGGCGCGTCCGCCGTTCATTGTGTGCGTCATTATGAACCCTGGTGGCGCAATGCTGAAAAGGCTGTTGCGAGTGGACTAGGGGTTGGCTGCACATTCCTCTGTCACGACGGCAACTATCTGTTACCAGCAGGCAGCGTTACCACAGGCAGCGGCGGGCAGTATAAGATCTACACGCCATTCATGCGGGCCTTGTGGCAGCATATGCCTCCGCCTGTCCCACTGGTACCGCCCACGCGCATCGCCGCGCCGGAGAAATGGCCGACAAGTGAAAGACTAAGTGAATGGGGTTTGCTTCCAACCCAGCCGGATTGGTCCGGCAGCATGGTCGACATGTGGACTCCAGGGGAGGCCGGCGCGCATGCGCGGCTTGAGGCATTTGCCGACAAGGCCAAATATTACGACGAGAAACGCAACCTGCCGTCGGTCGCAGGCTCATCATTTCTGTCACCACATCTGCACTTTGGGGAGATTTCGCCTTCGGCATGCTGGCACGCGACAATGGATGCTGGCGGTTCAGTCGATGTGTTTTTGAAGGAACTGGTATGGCGGGATTATGCACAGAATGTCATTGTCCAAATGCCCGAATATGGCGCGAAAAATGCGCGCGATGCGTTCGATAGGCTTCCTTGGCGCGATGTGTCTGATCCATCGGTAAAGGTTGATTTTGTGGCTTGGACCAAAGGCAGAACGGGTTACCCCATCGTCGATGCAGGGATGCGGCAATTATGGGCAACTGGATGGATGCACAATCGCGTGCGAATGATTGCAGCGTCGTTCCTCATCAAACATTTGCTGATTGACTGGCGCGAGGGCGAAAAGTGGTTCTGGGATACGCTGGTGGATGCCGATTATGGCAGTAACAGCGTCAACTGGCAGTGGACGGCGGGCACGGGTGTCGACAGCAATATGTTCGTGCGCATCATGGCGCCGTTGTCGCAATCGGAAAAATTCGACGCAGCACGCTATATCCGTGAATGGGTGCCAGAGCTTGCGGGTTTGCAAGAGCCGCATATCCACGATCCGGATGAATATGGCGCACGACCCAAAAACTATCCGCGTAAGATAATTGGCCATAAAGCCGCGCGTGAACGGGCGTTGAAGGCACATGAAGCGGTGAAATTATAAACCGTAGTCCTGAGTCGTCAGCGCGATGCGCTGGCGAAAAGTCGAAGGGTGCTCATCGGCTCAGCGAAGTTCTTTGCAAATAGGCGTCCTTCGGCGGACGTGGTCGCGATGCGAACACTGTTCAGGACTACGGTAATTTCAAAGGGTCAGCCCTCGACGACCAAACGGTGTCCGGTGTCGAACTCGGTTGCTAGCATCGCCACGATTGCATCGGCCACCACCGAGGGTTCCTTGACCGTTGCGGGGTCTTCGCCCGGATAGGCCTTCGCCCGCATTTGCGTGCGGGTGCGGCCGGGGTCGACTATTGCAGTGCGCACGGCGGATAAGTTTTTTACTTCGTCGCCGTAGCTGGCTACAAGTGTTTCCAGCGCGGCTTTGGACGCACCATATGCGCCCCAGAATGCTCGGGGTGCGGCACCAACGGAGGATGTTAGCGCCACGAGGCGACCAGCATCGGATTTGCGTAACAATGCATCGAATGACGCGATGAGAACCTGCTGCGCGGTCACATTTAGCGTGAACAGACGCGCAAATTCAGCGCCGTCAATAGCTGGAACCGGCGCAAGCGTTCCCAACATTGCAGCATTCAAAACCAAGAAATCGAGTTTACCCCAGCGTTCCGTTACCGCGGCCGCAAGGCGCGCTATGCTGTCGCCGTCGGTGAGGTCCAACGGGGCAATTGTCGCATTGCCACCGGCGTCAAAAATCGCGTCCTCGACAGCTTCCAAGTCTTTGGCCGTGCGTGCCGTAATGATGACATGTGCGCCCTGTGCTGCGAGTGCCTTGGCGGTTGCCGCTCCAATTCCGCGGCTTGCACCGGTAACCAGCGCAACTTTGCCTTCAAATAGCATTGTCATGTCTTACGCTAGCTTTCGTTCGCCCAGCATGATGAGGTCAGCTGCTTCATGCTCTTCATGGTCGGTGAGGGTGGTTGGATAGTCGCCCGTAAAACAAGCATCGCAATATTGCGGCTTGTCCTTATGGCGCGCATCCTCACCCAACGCGCGGTACAGTCCGTCAATTGAGAGAAATGCAAGGCTGTCTGCTTGGATGAACTGCCGCATTTCTTCGACGTCCATTCGGCTTGCGAGCAGTTTGGAGCGTTCCGGCGTATCGACGCCATAGAAGCAGCTGTTCATCGTTGGCGGACTTGCGATACGCATATGCACTTCGGCAGCACCGGCCTCCCGCATCATTTGCACGATTTTCAGAGACGTTGTGCCGCGCACGATCGAATCGTCGATAAGTACGATCCTTTTGCCAGCAACGAGGTTTTTGTTGGCATTATGCTTCAATTTCACACCGAGGTGGCGGACGCCATCGCCGGGCTGAATAAACGTGCGCCCAACATAATGCGACCGGATGATACCAAGCTCAAACGGGATTTTTGCGGCTTCTGCGTAGCCAATCGCCGCAGGCGTGCCGCTGTCGGGGACTGGAATAACATAATCTACATCAACACCATTTTCGCGTGCCAACTCCGCGCCAATGGCCTTGCGGACCGAATAGACGCTGATGCCTTCGACGATCGAGTCGGGCCGCGAGAAATAGACATGCTCGAAAATGCAGGGGCGTTGTGAAACGGGGATGAAAGGCTTGTGCGAATGAATTTCGCTTCCGCGCACAACTACCAATTCGCCCGGCTCAACCGAACGGATGAACTCTGCGCCAACGATATCGAGTGCAACTGTTTCTGACGCGAAGATAATGGTATCGCCAAGCTTGCCCATAACCAATGGTCGAATGCCCAAAGGATCCCGGCACGCGATCATGCCTTCGGTGGTCAGGCAGATGAGGGAGTAAGCGCCTTCAACGCGCTTCAGCGCGTCGATGAGGCGATCAAGTAAAGTTCGGTAACCGGACGTTGCCACCAAGTGAATGATGACCTCTGTGTCGGATGATGACTGGAAAATTGATCCGCGACGCACGAGATCGCGGCGCAACGTGACGGCGTTTGAAATATTGCCATTATGCGCAACGGCAAATCCACCCGTTGCAAGGTCAGCATATAAGGGCTGAACGTTGCGCAGCGATGTTTCGCCAGTGGTCGAATAGCGGACATGGCCGATTGCGCTGCGTCCAACCAGACTGCCGATGATTTCATCGCGGTCAAAATTGCCCGCAACATGGCCCATTGCACGGTGCGTGTGAAATTCATGATCATCGAAACTGGAAATACCAGCGGCTTCTTGGCCGCGGTGTTGCAGCGCGTGCAAACCAAGTGCAACCATGGCTGAGGCACCTTCAGCATCATAGACACCAAAAATCCCACACTCCTCGCGAAGTTTGTCATCATCAAATGGGTCGGTGGTCAGCATATTTCGAATCCCGCTGCTCTTCGCTGCGGGCATATAGGCACGGCTTCGGCAATTGTCTCCCCTCTTGTCGTAAGAACGTAACAAAGAAAATGTTGGCGGGCGCTCGGACGTTGGTTTAGGCCTTCATCATGGACACTAACCGCGAAACCGGACTCACGCTGGATCCGAAATATGACGTTAACGGTTTGATCACTGCGGTCGTCACCGATGAGGCGGACGGCGCGGTATTGATGGTGGGGCATATGAATGCCGAGGCGTTGGCCAAAAGCATCGAAACGCGCACGGCGGTGTTCTTTTCCCGCAGTCGCCAGAAATTGTGGCAAAAAGGAGAGAGCAGCGGCCATTTCCTGCGTATCGTCGACATCCGCATTGATTGCGATCAGGATGCTGTATGGCTCATTGCGCGACCCGATGGCCCAACGTGCCACACCAACGCGCGTAGCTGTTTTTTTCGCCGCGTGACCGGGACGGAGCTTGAGGCAGTTTGAAGCATTTCGCAGGTCCGGTCTTGGCGCTTGCCGTATTGTTGCAAGGTTGCGGCCAGGACGTACCCTTGCTCGGCGGAAATGATGGTCAAGCGGGGGCTGCACTCGATGAACAGGCCATCGCTGTCGGGATTTTGCCTGATCCGGAAAAGACGGAGTTCGCAGGCCAATATGAAACGCGGAGCGACCTTGGCGTTGATAAATTCTGCGCCGTGAAAAATGCGACCGACGCTTATGACGTCGGTTTTCTGGCTGTATTTGGCCCCGAAAGCAAATGCGAGGGTAAGGGGCAAGCAACCGTGGTGGGCGAAGCCGTTCAGGTTCGCCTGAGCGGAGCAGGGCCATGTAACTTCACCGCCCGCTATGACGGCATTGAATTGCGCTTTTCCGGCGTCGTTGAAGAGGGATGTGCGCGCTATTGCTCTGACAGGGCGAGCCTATCAGGCACGCATTATTTCATGGTCGAATCGGACGACGCCGCAGCGCGTAAAACGCTTGGCCGCGATATTGAACGACTTTGCGGATAATCTCAGGATTTCGGGACGGGTAAACAGTCCTGGCCCGACGCTTTTACCTTTGCGCACATGGTGTTGGCCGCCGACTTGCTAGCAAATGGACCTGCCTGCAGCCGTGTGATAGCACCACTTGCTTTTAAATAAGGCTGAAGCCCGCTGAGGCTCGATACTTTACGCTCAAGGTCAATCCACAGTTTCTTGGCATTTGCTTCATTGCCAAAGGCACCCAGTTGGATTCGCCACGGCCCATCCGCTTGAGTGTTCACTTTTGTCGAAACCGGCTCGAATGGTGCAGGATTTACTGCCTCAGCCCGGTTAGGTGAAGCTGACACGGGAATGTCTGCCGGAAATCCTGGCGCCTTGGTCGTGGCGACGCGCGATGGTGGTACGGACACTGGACCCGCCAATTTCGCTGGCAGCGCTGTATCAATCGGAAATCCAGCGACTTGCGCGGAACGGTTGCGCGCGGCGCGCTGTTCCAGCTCGCCCGCCAGCACTGTCGCCGCCTGTCGTTGCTCAAGGGGAATAAACTGGTCCATTTGGGCGAGGCTACGTGACGCCGGCGCCATGCCCGAGGAAGATGCGCGCGTCATAAAAGCATAAGCGCGCACCCAGTCTTTCCCGATATGCACGCCATTGAACAATTCGGTCGCCAGCAAATATTGCGCACGCGGGTCGCCGCGATCGGCTGACGCTTGCAGGAAAGGCAAGGCTTCGGGAATCTTCTGCTGATAATGGAGCAAATGACCGCTTGAGTCTGCAGCCTGCAAATGGCCTTGCGACGCGGCCTTGCGATACCAGCTTAATGCAACATCCAGATCGGTTTTAACGCCGCGCCCCAGCTTGTAGGCTTGCCCTAGATTGAACTGCGCATCTACGTCACCCTTTAACGCCGGTTCGCGCCACTGCTTGACCGCATTTTCATAATCACCGCGAGTCCATGCATCCACACCCGCTTTAGTGTCCGCAAGGACAGGGGCAGCACCCGCCGATAGTGCGAACGCCATCAAAGCCAGCTTTAAACCATGTGACCGCAGTGCCATCTCTACTCACTCCATTTACACAGGCGCATCGCCTCATGCTGCCTTATTTCACAGAAACTGACATTTGGTAAAGATGTCATGCTAATAGCTTAACCAACCCGGTGGATTAAAGGCCTGCGTTTCCGGTGTATAAGGCATTAAGGAATTTGGCGGGGCAGCGCCGCATGCGCTTTTCGTTTCGCTGACTACGTTAACGTATTTTTAGCCCTGTTCTGTCACATCCCTGTTTGAAACATTTACAAAGGGGAATGATGTGAGGGTTCTCGCATTGGCATCACAGAAGGGCGGATCAGGCAAAACGACTCTGTCCGGCCATTTGGCGGTTCAGGCGCAACTTGCGGGCGCAGGTCCGGTTGTGCTTATCGATATCGACCCACAGGGGTCACTTGCAGACTGGTGGAATGAACGCGAAGCTGAATTGCCCGCCTTTGCGCAAACGACGGTCGCACGGCTGGCGGCAGATCTCGCTATTCTGCGGCAGCAAGGTTTCAAGCTGGCCGTTATTGATACGCCGCCTGCCATCACAATGGCGATCCAGAGCGTCATATCGGTGGCCGAGCTGATCGTCGTGCCAACGCGTCCCAGCCCACATGATTTGCGCGCAGTCGGGGCAACCGTTGATCTGTGTGAACGGGCTGGAAAGCCGCTTATCTTCGTTGTGAACGCGGCAACTCCAAAGGCCAAGATTACGTCGGAAGCCGCGGTTGCACTATCGCAGCACGGCACGGTCGCCCCTATTACACTGCATCACCGGACAGATTTCGCCGCGTCGATGATTGATGGACGTACTGTTATGGAAATCGACCCGAACGGTCGTTCCTCGCAGGAAGTCATCCAGCTGTGGGCCTATATTTCCGACCGTTTGGAGAAAAACTTTCGCCGAACCGTATTCAGTGCCCCTGCTGCAACAACGCAGCAGATGTCCGCAGCACGACCCATGGGTGGCTTCGGCCGCCGGGTCGTAGGTTGAGCGAAGGAAGGGCCTGAACATGGGTGAACCAAAACCAATCGCGTCCCTTTCCGGCATATTGCTGGCCCGTAAGGGCTTGGCGCGCCCGGCCATGCGTCGGCCATCAATGCTGGGCACCAATGGCAATACTGCCATGTCGCAGGATGACCTCGGCTGGAACGACATGGGATATGATGTCGATCCTGATCCGACGACCCCGATGGACTATGACCATGGCTTTCACGGCACCAACCCGCTCGCTGCGGCTGTGCCAGAGGTCAAGCAACAGCAAGAACGAATAGCCGAAGCTATGGAGGGGAAAGCCAATGTCAGCATCGGCTTTGATAGCTTTGACGCCGATGAACCGTCGGTTTCAGACGCATTGACCGTCGTTACCATGACACCTGAACCGGAAACCCGCCCCATCTCGCGCCGCGGGAAAACGGATGCACCACGTTCGCGAGCGCGTTCAAAGCCTGGCATGAAGGACAAGGCAGCATTTACGCTTCGTCTTGATGCCGAACGTCATTTGAGATTGCGTCTCGCATGTGCCGTTCGGCACCGGTCTGCGCAACAGCTGGTCACTGATGCGCTGGATGCGTTTCTCGAATCCATGCCTGAAGTCGGCCAGCTTGCTGCGCACGTTCCGGCAAAGAAACATTGATGCCCGTATTTAGCTTTTTTGAGGTGATGCCATGAATAGCAATTTTGTCGTGAAGCTGGCTTTGTCGACCGCATTTGTTGCGGTGCCCGCAATGACTGCATCGGCTGCCGGTACAGGCAGCACGACCAAGGAATCCGCGCGCAAGGCATCGCCCGAAAGAGCGTTCCTTTGGGCAAAAAAATCCGAACAAGCGTTGGCTAAGGGCAAGCACGACCGTGCGCTGAGCTATGCCGAACTTGCTGTGGGCGCTGAATTGCAAAACCGTGATTATCGGGCGCTATTGGCGCGCATATATATGGCCAAAGGGCGGTTTGCATCGGCAGAGCGCACATTAATGGACGTGATGGAGTTGGGTCAGGTTGATCCGCGCACTGTCATCAGCCTGGCGCTCACGCGTATTGCACAAGGCAACGTCGATTCGGCCGTCATGTTGGTTGATGCGAACCGTTCCATTCTTCCAGTAAGCGATTACGGCCTGACGCTTGCGCTGGCCGGGCGTTCGGCTGATGCGATTGGCATCCTGACCGATGCCGTACGTACCGATAGCGCAACGTCGCGGACACGCCAAAATCTTGCGCTGGCATATGCTCTGGAAGGTCGCTGGCGCGATGCACGGATCATGGCGTCGCAGGATATGTCACAGGACAATGTGAATGAGCGTATTGCGGAATGGGCGCAATTTGTCCGTCCCGGCGCGCATATGTTGCGCGTTGCGGGGCTTTTGAAGGTTCGCCCCGATATGTCGGACACGGGACAACCTGCTGCTTTGGCGCTCAACGGCGCTGCGCCGGTCGGTTTGGCACAGGCAGAATTGGCGCCGGTTGAAATGGCTCCGTCAGCAGATGCTCCGTCAGCACCGGCAGTGGAACTCGCCGCAGTTGGTCCGGCACCAACATCCGACAGCGTGGGCTTTGCCGCCGTGGAAAATGACGTCAAACTCGCGGACAGTGTGGTAAGCGTGCCAGCTTATGAAGCGCCTCTGATCAAGGCGTCGGAAGGCCCTGCAAAAACAGAAGTCGTAATGCCCGTTAAATTGGCGCTGGCGGACGTGCCCGTGTCCCGCAGAGCCGGGGTCAGCGGTAGCCATCTTGTCCAACTCGGCGCTTTTTCGTCGACTGCCAACGCGCAGGCAGCGTGGAATAAATATGCCAAACGCTTCGGTATTTTGAACGGTTTTGAATCGGCCAGCTCTACGGTGACCGTGAATGGCAAGAAACTGGTCCGTCTCGCGGCCATGGGCTTTGGCAATATCGCCACGGCAAACGCCGCGTGCACGCAGATAAAAGCACAAGGTGGAACTTGTTTCGTGCGTTCAGTCAGCGGTTCACAGCCGGTACGCATGGCCAATGGTAACGCGCGCAAAGTCGCCGCGCGCTAGCCACATCATCGTGGCACGCCATAATGGGCTGCGTGTCTAAATGACCTTGCCGCCCTTTAACATATGACGGACCCGCCCTTGAACCGGAATTCGGTCAAATGGCGTATTCCCGGCAAGAGCGGCCATACGGTCGCCATCGACTTGCCACGGAGCGTCCGGGTCAATCAGGATCAAGTCGGCCTCATAACCCTCTGCAATGCTGCCTGCGTTCAGGCCAAGTATCTTCGCAGGGTTAGTGGCGAGTAGTTCGAACAAACGGCCAGTGGAAATCACATTTTCCCGGACGAGATTGAGTGCCAACGCCAACAAGGTCTCTGCGCCCGCCATACCAGGGGCAGATTCGCTGAACGGAAGCCTTTTATCTTCGGGCCCGCGCGGATCATGGCCCGACGCGATGACGTCGATGGTGCCGTCTGCAACAGCCGCAATGCACGCAAGCCTGTCGCTTTCGGACCGCAATGGCGGCGACAAATGCGCAAAAGTGCGGAAATCCGAAATGGCGTTATCGGATAGGAAAAGATGCCCGGGGGTAATGCCGCAGGTCACGCGTAGCCCGTTAGCCTTGGCGTTGCGAATGAGGTCCAGTCCGCGTTCTGTGGTCACTTGGCGGAAATGCACATGTGCGCCGCTTTCTTCTGCCAGCAAAAGGTCGCGGGAAAGCGCGAGCGATTCGGTGATGGGTGATGCACCTGTCAGCCCCAGCAGAGTGGCGGTTTCGCCAGCGGTAGCAACGGCGTTTCCGGCGAG
>Ga0105050_10010320_pt1 | contig 10251 bp, 8 predicted proteins | sample FRY01_FD_78088 | JGI IMG/M metagenome (GOLD analysis project Ga0105050, IMG submission 78088) | Freshwater microbial communities from Lake Fryxell liftoff mats and glacier meltwater in Antarctica - FRY-01 | ecosystem: Environmental > Aquatic > Freshwater > Ice > Glacier meltwater ... | reverse complement strand
GTCTCTATAGTTCAAACTGCTGACTCTGTCGACAGACTAATAGTTAGAGTCAGTCTATAGCGTCTCCTGATGTCGTTGCACTAGTCTGAAAAATACTCATTTACAAAAGTAAACTGCGCTTTTTCTGTCCTTCGTGCGCCTAATCAGAAGCCTCTATAGTTTAAACTATTGACTCTGTGGACAGACGTTAATTAGAGTCTGTCTATAGCGTCTCCTGTGTCAAACATTATAAATATTAGTTTACTAACATCCGGAATTTATATAATTCGATTGACTGGCGTTTATGGGAATTATCAGCAAAAATAGATAAAAAATTAAGCAATACGGGCCTGTTTAAATGGTAGAATTTGAATTATAATCGAATGAATGAAGCATTTTCTTTTCTAGTTCAGCTAGGCAAGCAACACCTTTTTGGATATTTTTAAAAGTGACTCAGTAAAGAGCACCTTTTAGCATTGGTCACCGATCATCTCCAGATCTAAAGCCAGAGCGTAATTATTGAAATGGATTACACTGGCTTTGTCTTTAAACAAAATAGAAGGTTTGGGCAAAAATTAATGATTTCTTTTAAAGTAGCGACAATTGGGAAATTTGTGATAGATTGGCGATATGAAACAGTGGGAACAAAAGCGTTATGGGTAAGGCTAAAAAACACACACTGACACGAGAACCACCTTGACAATAGGTCAGAATGAATTTGTAATGGAGACTAGCAACCATAAAAAAGGGGGGAGGCACTGCTGAGCCAGACAAGTATAAAAATAATAGACTTAAATAAAGTGAAAGGAGTTTCAACGAATAATATTTTAGCATTTTCAATTTTATTTTTAATAACATTGACTCAGACCTCTTGCACATTCAATTTTAATCCTAGTGATGAACTGAATAGAATTGAGAAAATTATTAATAATGGTGAAGCTGACAGCGTATCTGGACATGATGATGAAGACAGAAATTATAAATACTGGATTAAAGATGGAAAAATAATTAAACTATATACTAATGCAGGAAATTATGAATGTGTTTTTTATGAAGAATATTATTTTAAAGAAGATGGAAATGTGTTTGCTAATAAAACAGTTGAAATATGTCCTCCAAATGCAACGGATTATAAAGCTTTAATAACTTTTAACGGCACTAGTATAGTAACTGAAGAATATTGGTTAAGTGATAGTATAGTTTCAAAATCAGATATACAAAAGACACTGAACCAATCATGGAATTCAATCGAAGAGAATATACTAAAAGACCATAAAACTAAAAAAATTAAAGGTATATTGAACCTCAAAGATTTTGCTGAAAGATTTAAATTTGAAATTCCAGAAAAAGGAGATACAAAAAATAAAATATCAGACACTCATGCAGACAATGCCTCTAAACAAAATCAGGAAGAAAAGACCTTGTTTTTTGAACAGCAATGGGGCCCATATGAAAATCAAAAAACCAGTTATCAATTCACTTTTAAAGGTATAAAAATAGAAATTCTTTACAAGTATTCAGATTATACATCACCAATAGTGAAAGCTGAACTAAAGAACGGTAAAATAATTACAGAATACGGGTACTCAGATAAATACGTTATGAACCTAAATAGCCTTTGTGTTCCCAATCCTGAAACAGATGAATCTGACTGTTATGCTTTCATTAGGTCAAAATCAACGGATGATATTGAAGCTGTTCTTAATCCTGGTCGAAAAGATAATCCAGAAAATCAAAGTATGGATAATAGTAATTCTAATCCCACAAAACAGTTTAATGATATACAATTAACTTTAACTGATGCAACTTATAAAAAAGCAAAAATATATTTAGGAGAACCTGATAAATACGAAAATGGTTTTGGGCATTTTACTAAAGGATTTGCTATATATTATAATATAGTTTCCAATCAAAATGGAAACCCAAAACATCTTGTTTTGTTTTTACGAATGAATGGAAATCAATGGGGAAATAATGCTGAAATTGAAGAAATTTATAGTATTGAAGATAACCAAAAAGCTTGTTTTGGGATTCATTGTTTACAGGTTGCCAACGGCAAAATTAAAACGAATGCGGCAAACTTAGATTACTAAAAAAACAAAGACTATTTAACTTGATTAGATAGAGTAAATCAATCGATGTCAAGGATTTTATGCAACAATATAAAAAAGTTGTCTTTTACCAATTTCCTACATATTTATTAATAACAAAATAAAAACTTAAAAAAATGACAAACGAAAAAGCATTATCCATAAATCTGGACACAGAAAACAATCCAAGTGTATTAAAGGAATTAGTGAAATACTGGCAAGACAAAGCTGTTTTATCAGAATACAAACTACTTTTATTTCGTGGAAACCTTTCCGAAGAACAAATTAATCTGTCGTTAAATATTGAACGAATAAAAGAAATAATGAAAGTGACGAAATAAAGAAGCCCAGCCCATAACAGTACCTAAAAAAATGCGGACGGAAGTATAAGTTTTTTGATTACAATAGGTCGCTTCGCGAAATTTTGTTATTTTTATGTAGGCAAAAAAAGTAAAGCATTTCGGCAACTAATAAATATTGTGTCGGTAGAAAACATTTCGGTTTCAAAGCCCCACTTCTTTTAGCTCCAAAACGTTAGCGGTCATTCTAAAAAGACAAACCAACAGAAAACCGACCAACAAAAAATGAAAAAAAGCCAAAACTTCGACAAAAACAAAAGAGGTGCAACCCCACCCGCAAGTCGACACACGGTTGCACCACATTTGTTTTTGCTCCACCCGCACACTCCTTTATGACATTGCATTAAACTAAAATAAAATTATGAAAGCAAAACATTTTCCTATAGTATTATTAATTCACTTATTGAGTTTTCAAAACGTGATTGCGCAAACTGTTTATTATGACAATGACATCAAATTATATGGGATTATAGACCGAACTGGAAAAAGTATTTTGAAACCAACATTTGAAGAAATGACAATGTTCGAAAGTGGATTAAGTAGATTTAAGAAAGATAATAAATGGGGATTAATTAATGAAAAAGGATTAATAATATTAAAACCTGAATTTGAAACAGAATATGGTTTTTGCAAGCGTGGATTTAATGATGGACTTATTTCGGTTGAAAAAGGAGGCAAGTATGGATATTATTCAGAAAAGGGTGATTTAGTAATCGAACATAAGTTCGATTGGACTGAGCAATTCTGTGAAGGAATTGCGTGGGTTAAAGTTTCTGAAAAGTATTCCTTCATTAATTTAAAGGGAAAATATATTACCGACAAATGGTTTGATGATGTGAAAATTATTGATGGAGTTACCTATGGTGAAGATGAAACACCAGTTTACGATAAGGATGGTAATTATGCACAAGGGTTAGCAACTCGTTTTTATAAAATAGATAAAAATGGGATGGTGGCTTTAGCTGAAAATCAAAAATATATTAGTGATTATAAAACTTATTATGTTCCGTATTGCGATAAATTCAAAAAAAATCCGCCAAATATATCTGCATTTAGGGATGAAAAAAAAAGGGCTTGGGGATATAAAAATAATAAGAATGAACTCATCGGAGATGCTTCGTATTATTATGCTTCTAATTTCAATGATGGAGTTGCACTTGTAATATTTAAGGATAAGAGCAAAAATTCAGCAGATGGCATGGCAATAATTAATGAAAAAATTGAAATTATTAAGGTATTAGATAAAAAATTCCAGGATGGTTGGGGGTTTGCAAATGGATTAATGCAATTAAAATATTTAGTAAGTAAACCCGATGATGAAATTCAAAAATGGGAATATGTTTTAGTTAATAGTAAAGGCGAAATAATAAAAAAAATGAATCGGGGAGTCTTCCCTGTTCCATCAGGAGGATGATTGTAATAATAAAAATAAAACAAATATGAAAAACAGTAAATTATTACTAATATGTATCTATACATCGCTCCTTACAACAAGTATTTGGGCGCAAACAAATGTTGTTAAATTTCAAGGGACAACTACGAAATCGGTAGATTCTAATAAATATTTGAGATTTGACCTTTATGCTTGTAAAGGTGATTCTATAATTGGTTTTAATGAAGATGGCTTTTGCTATTATTCATATAACAAAGGGATAGATTGGAGTTATTCAAATTATAGAAACCAGCTTGTTTTAGATGATGGTATTAATTGGGAAATCCTGCCTAAGAAATTATTTTTTCAAAATAACGATGTGATTATTTTCAAATTTGGTAAATTTTTTGTGTCGAAAAATTTCGGAAAAACATTCAGTCGAATCAGTACAAACAAATCATTAAATGCAAATGACAATGAGATTGGCAATAAAGAGATTAGTTTATTTGATGGTTATATTGGGGCAGGATATTATTTTGTTCAATCACACGAAGGGTTTTATAAATCCAAAGATTGTAATAAATGGGAAAAACTAAAAATTCCGGAAGGTGTTCAGGCAACGGAATTAACCTCATTTAAAAATGAGTTATATATAGCGACGTTAAAAAACATATATAAAAGCAATGATTACGGAAATAATTGGGAAAAGTTAGACTTTATTGTTTTTAAAAAACCTGTAGAAGTTATGAGAAGCTTAGGTGGAGTTGAAGAAATGATAGCATTTGATAATAAATTATATTTAGATCAGATTAGTACTAGTAATGCTTTTACTTATGTTTATGACATTTTAACTGAAACAGAAACACAAATTGAGAATATTAGATCAGTTTTTCTTAAAGAAGATACCTTATTTTTGCTTTCAAAAGCTAAAATGGAGGGGAATAAAATCGTTGGGAATGGAGAAATATTTTACTACGAAAACTCATTAATAAAATCAAATATTGACCTCTCCAATCTATGTTCTATTGATAATGACAATAAATATTTATGTGGGATAACACATTTTAAATTAACAAATAAGTATATAGTTTTAGATGGTAAGGCGAGTTTATCTATAACGAAAAACCCCATTAAATTAATGACTGGATGTATATCAGGCGATTGTGACCAAGGAAAAGGAACTTATCTATTTGAAAACGGGGAAAAATATGATGGTAATTTTAAAAATAGGAAATATAATGGTTATGGCGAAATAAATTTTGCTAATGGTCAAAAATATGTTGGCGAATGGAAAAATCATATGCAAAATGGGAGAGGGACTTATACTTATCCTGATGGCAAAACATTAACAGGCAATTGGGAAAATGGCAATTTTATTAGTAAATAAAATCACATACGTAATAATCAAATAATAGCCTTAAACATTAAGAACTATCCATACTCTATTATAAAATGAAAACAATTATATTATTGCTTTGTTTCTCGTCAAGTACAGTATTTACTACCGTAAACGCACAGAATGTAAAAAAAATTTTCAAGTATATTGAAAAAGGTAATATTGAAGACGCAGTTCTTGAATTAGAAAAAAAAACAAACTCAAATGAAAAGTATGATAGAAAAGAGATTCTTTTAATTCAATTAGGAAATTGTCTTATACTTAGTAATCAAAAATGTCAATCCTTTAAGCCTTATGAGGCGTATCAGCTTTTTAAATCGGTTTCAATCTCAAATTTAGAATCTAACGAAGTAGAAGATTTTTTATCTAAATATGATTTGAATTTAATCAAAGTATCTGATTTAATTTTTCAAGGTATTTTAATCGAAGCAAAAAAAATAAACAGTGAGGCGTCTTATGATGCTGCTCTGTATGTTTGTAAACCTTGCTACTATGATTTAGAAGTTAGGGATTTGAAATCTAAAGCTGCATATAATGAGTGCATAAATAAAGGAACAGTAGAAGGTTACAAATACTTTATCGAAATGTATGCAAACACGGAATACCTAAACGAAGTTACAGATCTCTTAAATAAGAAGGCATTTGATGAGGCATGTATTACTATGACAATTGAATCTATGAATAATTTTATTAATAATTATTCTAATAGTTTATTTAAAAATTCAGCAATTGAAATAAGAGATTCTTTAGCTCTGCCTAGCAAGCAAAAAAATTACACATCTTTATTGAAGTACACAAAACAATACCCTAATTCAAAATATACTCCAAAAATAATTCGAGAATTGCCTGATATTTTGTACAATGAGGCATTAACAAAAAATACAGTTGAATTATTAAAGAGATTTGTTACTGACTACCCAAATGATGAGAGAGTTATTGAAATCAAAAATAACTTGGAAATTGTATATTATAATATTCTAAAAAAATGTTTTTCAATAAAAGAATTTAACTCTTTTAAATCTCAATTTCCTAATAGCGCATATGTAAATGAATTAAACTCTATCAGTATTAAGCTAATGGAGAATAGCGATTTATTTAAGGAGGGGTTTAAAGGTGACGTAAAAACTGTCGAAACAAGTATTTATGATTATAGGGAGAAAAAAAACATATTTAGTTCTAAGAAAGAGTATAATGAATTTGGTAAAATAAAAACGTTTAATTCTACCTGGGATTTTTGGGATAAAATAGAAGATTTTGAAATGAGTTATATGCCAAAGGAATTCGATGATGAGTTTTTAATAGTGCTCCCATTTGGCAGAACAAAGAGCACACTTCACATTGGAAATAAAAAAGAATATGGGTTTGGCCGTTCAACTAATTTGTCTTTTATATATAATATTGAAGGTGGATTAGTCAGTGTTTATAATAAAAAATTCATATACGATGCGGATCGCAATCTAATTGAGAAAAATTACTACAATAATTCAACGCCAGGCGTTTATTCTTCAACTGTTGACGGTTGGGCAATTAATAAGATAAAATACAAATGGCGGGACGGAAAGTTAATTTCTAAATATGAATACAATGACAAAGGAGATAGGTATGATTATTTTTATGATATAGAATATACAGGTAATCAACAGAACATATATGTTAACTATGGTGGTGAATCAAAGTATACCCAAGTATATACCAATTCAGGTCAAATAATAAATGGTGTTGTGTCAAAGTATACCTTAGTTTATAACGCTTCAAATCAAATAATAAGTAAATCTTATGATTGGTATTGTTCGAATTACCGTGCCAATGATTCTAAGTTTAGGAATATATCTTTGAGAAAATTCGAATATACCAATGGTTTTTTAACAAAAATCACTTGTGTTGAAAATGAATACTATAACAATAGTTCTTTAGCTATAAAATTAGGTGAAAACCCTAATGAAGGTATAGTAAAGGAGACAAAAAAATCTCAATTAAATATTAAAAGAGATGCTAATGGCAATATACTCTACATAGATGAGGATACCTATGGTCGAAATCAATTTTCTCATAATACTGAATGGACTTATGAATATGATAATTATGGAAATTGGAATAAACGAACTGAGTTTGATGTAAAAATTGGAGATATAAAAATAATAAAAAAGACAAATGAAGTGACTAGAATAATTACTTACAATTAAAAATAAAATGATAAAAAAAAATAAATTCACGCTTTTGGGAATCATATTCTTCTCAAATTTTTTATGTGTCGCTCAAAACTCATTTATGGGTGAAACAAGGGATTTAAATCCCAACACATTTAAGGACTGGCAAACAGAAGATTTGATTTGCAAAGTATCGAAATTAAAAACAGTTAGATTTATACAAACTGAAAAGTTTGGTGAGGCCGTAGATATTGGAATAGATAGCGTATATGTTTTATTTAATAATAACGGTGATTATTTGAGTAAGTCTAACTATAGCTTAAATGATCAATGGTATTTAAATTGTAAAAGTCAGGGCTATCAAAATTGTTCATCGAACTATAAATTTTATGAATATTATGAGGGTTCTAATTGTTTGAAGGAAGAACGTGGTAGAAAAGCTGGAAATAAATCGTACTATGTCAATTATAAATGCACAAGCGGATTAAAACAAAGTTGTATTTGTTTCTTCGATAATATTGCTGCAAAAAAGTACGTTTATCAATATGATGCAAACGAAAATAATATAAGAATTGAGTTCTATAACATTGCTTCTTACAGTGAAGATGAAACGATTGAAACAATCTGGCTTTATGAGTATAACACTAACAAACAGATTATAGAAAGAAAAATATACAATGCTGATGGAAAAATGACAGATTCATACAAATATAAATATGATTTAAAAGGCAATTTAATTTCAAGGGAAAAATATAGTCATTCATATAAAATGGAGTTGAAAGAGCAGACAATGTACACTTATGACGCTAAAAATAATATTTTATCTGAAAATCCAGGCTCTAAGCCAAATTCTACTTGGTATAAATATATTTACAATCCAAATGGCACGATAAAACAAATAACAAAACAAAATTTATATTATACTGAATATACAATAAAATATATTTCGTTTGATAATAAAGGTAATTGGACAGAGAAAATAGAAACTAATTCATTAGATAATTCATTTAAAGTAAAACGTGTAATTGAATACTAATATTTATAAATAGAAACCACCAATTAATAAAAGAAAAACTAAATTTAAAATAATTGTATGACCGAAAAACAAAGACAAGAGGAGCATTCTTATTTTCTAAAAGCAGACAAGTGGCTCAACGGCAGACAAGCACGACCGAAAAAACAACGAACCCATAACAGAACCTACAAAAAATTGGCGGTTCAGTGGTTCGTATGACAGTTTTGTGGTTCAGCAAACATTCGTTCTTCGTATGAATATTTTTGGTGAAAATCCCCACATTCGTTAAGTTACGGAACGTTACTGGCAATTTGAAATTTTGAAAAATGAATCACCTAATTATCTTTTTGACAAATGACAGAAATTATGTTAAAAAAATGAAATCAGAATAATTGAACTGTGTTTTCATTATTTTAAAGAACTATGAAAATTCTTTTATGAATTAAAAGAAACTTTGAATCATTTGACGAAAGACATAAAGAACTGAAATATATTAATCATAAATAATTAACAGCAAAATGAAAGGTACTCTTCTGATATTAATATTTACAATCTCAAGTATTTTTGCGATCGGGCAGGCAAGATTCGGTTATTCTGTCAATGAAATTAAATCAGAATTTTCAGATAAAAAATATAATCTATCAGGAGACTATGGAGAAGATGGTATCTATCACCTAATTATTCAACTGCCAAATGCTAATATTATTTACTTATTTGATGCGGATAAGATTTGCAATACAACCATAGTTGGTCCATTCGATCAAAATGCTTTGAATTATTATGTTGAGTATTATAATAAAAATTATGTAGTTATTTCACCAACAGAATGGAGAATGTATGCAAAACAAGGATTTTTCAATGCAAAATTGGTTTTTCCCGCAGAAGGTGAACCTTTTTTCGTTTGGGAATAAACATGGCATAGATTCCTTGCTTAATTTGATTGTAACTACAAGTTTGAAATACAGAAATTAGAACATCAAAAGTTTGTTCTAACATTGTAAATTAATAAAAAGAAAGAATGGATACTCAAACTTCAAATGAAATATTTTTGCACAAGTCTTTGCTGTTAATCAATGAATTAGGTTCTCAGAGGAAGTTTTATAAAGTCCATCGAAAAGGAGATAAATTTCCAATGAAACTAGATATAATTTGTATTTTGAAAGATAAAACAACAAATTCTATAGAAGTCTATGGATTTTGGTTTAAAACCATTTATAGCTATAATCAAGATATTACAAAATTAATATCAATTCCATTAGACGAAATCGACAGGCCAATATTAATTGATGAACCAATATCAAACAAATATGCAGAATCCATTTCAAAGGACAGAAAGCGTATTTTTAATGAGATTATTGATTCTATAGAATCTCTTTTTCCAAATAAAAATTATGACTGGGTTAATAATTAAATTGCCATAATTTTATTATATAATTAACAAGCCCGATTATCTACCAACAAAATTCAAACAGCCAGTAACAGCTGCTTCGCAAAAGTGGCGGTTTGGTTTTCAAAGACAGATTTGTGGTGGCCGAAAGTTCATTACTCCGAATGAAGTTTAGTGGTTAAAATCCCGCCCTTCGGTTAGCTGCAAAAAGTGGTGTGCCTTGAATCCTACTATTTTATTTTCTACAGAAAATGAAAGAATAGGAATGCTGTATAGTACATGGAAGACCTTGAATGAAAATTGAAAGAATAGACCAAGCCGAGCGAAATGGAATTAGGTATTCATCAAGTCTTCAATTCGGGGATTGGTCTTCCACCTAAGACTGTCAAGAGTAGTGGGTAAACCGCATCATGCTGCATATATGCAAACATTATTGTGGTGAACGATGATGTTAAAAACGGGGACAATGATTCCCGAAGGTGGTCATGAAAGAGCTGAATAAATTG
>Ga0105050_10010318_pt1 | contig 10252 bp, 8 predicted proteins | sample FRY01_FD_78088 | JGI IMG/M metagenome (GOLD analysis project Ga0105050, IMG submission 78088) | Freshwater microbial communities from Lake Fryxell liftoff mats and glacier meltwater in Antarctica - FRY-01 | ecosystem: Environmental > Aquatic > Freshwater > Ice > Glacier meltwater ... | reverse complement strand
CAGCGCGAACAGCCGCTCGCAGAACGCGGCACTCTGCACCGACAGGCCAGACAGGTTCACCGCCACCGAAACCCCGGGTGCGGCCCGCAACGCCATCAACGCCTGCTCCATCACCGCCAAGTCCATCACCTCCGCCAGCCCCACCGCCTCGGCGAAGGTCACGAACTCCTGGATCGACCCCAGCGGCATCCCGGGCGTGGCGATCGGGCGCAGCAACGCCTCATAGTGATGCACCGCCCGCGTCTTCAGCGACACCACCGGCTGGAACGCCAGCCGGAACCGATGCCCGGCCAGCGCCGCGCGCACCGCCTGCGTCCGCATCTCCGCCTGCGCCAGGATGCCCGAAAGCCCGCCCGCCGCCCCCACCGCCGTCACCCCCGCGGTGCCCTCGGCGGTGAAGCGGGAGATGGCATAGCGCAGCACGCGGTGCGCGGTGGCGTGGCCCATGCCGACGCATTCCAAGGACATCTCGGTGCCATTCACCCGGGCGATGTTGCGCGCCGCCGAGCGTGACAGGAACTGCTCCAGCCGCCGCACCAGACCTTCCATTCCGCTATGCGGCAGCCCCAACACCCCGAACCGCCCCTCGGCCAACTCGCTGCCGCGCGCGCCGGGGCCGCATTCGCCCATCAGCGCGCCCAGCCCCAGGCGCAACCGCGCCTGCTCGGCCGCCGACAGCCGGCTCTTGACGTCGGACCAGCCCTGTACTTCCACCAGCCCCATTGGCCCAGTGCCCCCGACGCGCATCAGCTGCTCCGCCTCGCGGGCGAAATCGCCGGGGGACTGGATCGCGGCCGCGCCGTCGCCCTGCTCGGCTGCCGGCTGCGGCACCGGGTCGATCACGAAGCACAGCCGCGGGTCCGCTCCGCCCACCATCCGCGCCGCCACCACTGCCGGGCTGCGCGCGAGATCGGCCAAGTGCAGCACGATCGGCGCCAGCCGCCCGCGCATCGGCACCAGCGCCAGCGCCATCGCGAACGCCGCCTGGTCGCCAGGCGACAGCAGCCCGGCGATGGAGCGCCCGATCATCGTCTGCGCCGGCACGCCGAACGCGCCGAACTTGCCGCTGGCGAAGGTGATGGCGCCGGTCGGCGTCGTCTCCACCAGCATGTCCGCTGCTGCGAAGGCGAATGCCCGCAGCCGCTCGCGCGCCTTCGCCTCCGCGCCCTCCATCGCCAATTCACCGCCGGCAACGGCGGCCTCCGTCTGCTCGGGCGGCGCCGGCGCCGGCGCCACCGGGGCGTCGGTGGGGTCATTCTTCCTGGATACAGCCCGTCGGACCAGCCTGCCGAGCATTGGAGTCCCTGTTGAAACGTTCCCACCCTTCTGCGGCCGATGGGTTAAGGCCGGATGAAGGTCCGCTCCACCGCGCCACGCCGTGCCGGCGGGAACAAGGGGTGGCAACGAGGCAATCGGCTCCCTCCCGCCCCAGGTTGGCCTCCTACCACCCGCGAAGGCACTCTGCGGCGAAAATCCCGTGGTATGCCGATGCCCGCCCCGCCTTCCAGCCCTGCCACGCCCTGGTGGTGCGCACTCCCTGTCCTGGCCCTCGCCGTGATCCTTGTCGCCGCCCCCTTCGCCTGGCCGGACATCCCGGCACTCACCGACAACCCGGGCCACATGGGCCGCTACCGCATCGCCCTCGACCTCACCACCTCCGAGCACCTGCGCCGCTTCTACAGCTTCGAGTGGATGCGCCTCGCCCGCACCGGCCACCCCCGCCTGCGCGCCGCCCTGTTCGTGCCGATCACGCTCGCCATCTGGCTCGCCCACCCCATCGCCTGGGGCATGTTCGGCCTGCTCGCCTTCGCCGCCGAGTTCGCCCGCCAGACCGCGCGTGGCCGCCGCCCTGACCGCCCCTTCCCCCACCCGGCAAGACATGGTTTGCTCCGTCGCCCGCTGGCCGGGCCACCTGACGCGAGGAGACAAAAAGCTATGTTCAGCCACATGACGATCGGGAGCAACGACATCCCGCGCGCCAAAATATTCTACGACGCCCTCTTTGCCGCGATCGGCGGCAAGCCCGGCTCGACGGACCCCAAGGGCCGCGCGATCTACGTCCACAACGGCGCCATCTTGCTGGTCACCACCCCGATCGACGGCAACACCGCCACCGTTGGCAACGGCGGCACCATCGGCTTCGGCATGACCAGCCCCGCCATGGCCGATGCCTGGCATAAGGCCGGCGTGGAGAACGGCGGCACCGCGATCGAGGACGCCCCGGGCGTCCGCTCCGGCGGCGCCATGCCCCTCTACCTCGCCTATCTGCGCGACCCGGACGGCAACAAGCTCTGCGCTCTGCACCGCATGCCGGCCGCCTGAACCGCCTCCGGCCACCGGCGGGGCACCCTCCCGCCGGTGGTGCCGTATTCCCCCGCCTGCGAATCAGCCGACGCGCCGTCCCTGCGTCCGATCAGCACGAACGCATGCGCGCCTCCTCGCGGAACAATGGCTTAACGAACTACCCGTGCCATGGTCTCGGCCCGCGGTCGCTCGCTTCGCCGTGGCCCCCACCACCGTCAGCGCGCGCTGCCCGGCTCCCGCTGCACTGCGCGGCAGGGATTGTGGATCGGCCCCGTATTGATCGTCTGGGCTCATGGTCGCTCTCCTCGTGAAGCCGATGGAGGAGGGGGCCAGACATGAAAAAGGCCCCATCTTGGTCGGCGACGCCTGTGAAACGTCGCAGTCGGGGCGTTCAGCGCGGGCGCACCAGGGACACCCCATCGGGGTTCTTTTTGCCAATAGTCACGGCAGTGGTGCAGGGCGTGGCGCGGAACATGCTCCGGGTCCTAGCCCACCTTCCCGTCGCCTGGAACCCGTCGTCCGGCCAGCATCATCATCGCCCCGAACCCGCCCGCCAGCAGCGTCACCACCACCAGCAGCACCTGCAGCCGCCGCCCGATCGCGTCCGCCTCCAGCATCCGCCGCGCCCGCATCGCCACCCGCTCGGCCGCCAGCTTCGCCTCGAACTCCGCCCCCACCGGCAAGATCGCCGGCGCGCTGTCGCCCAGAAGCGGCCGCAGCCCCTCCAGCGCCGCCACATCGCCCGCCCGCCCTGCCGCCAGCGCCCGGTCCAGCACCGCCTCGCGCGCCACCGCCCGCTCCAGCGGCAGCCGACCCACCTGCGCCGCCAACAGCCCGGTCAGCCCCACCACCGCGAAGGCCATCGCCAGGAACCCGATCCGCGCCGAGCCGGGCGCCCCGTCTGCACCCCGCTCCCCGGATGGCCGCACACCGCCCTGCATCGTCCCGCCTTCCGAAGCTGCCCGCATCAGCGCGACATCGGCCCTCCATCCCCGTCCGTCAAGCGCCACCGTCACGCCGCGCCGGCGGCGGATCAATGCTTCGTTCACCGATGCCTGCCACTCTGCCCGCGTTTCTGCACAGGTCCCCCGCATGACTTTCGCCGCGCTGCGCAATTGGCTTCTGCGCGGCCGTCCGGGCCCCGGCGGGGCCGATCCAACCGCGGGGGGCGACCTCCTGCTCCTGGACCATCCCGCGCAGCCCTCCGACGCCGCACCCCCGCCGCGCAGCCCCATTTGGCCCGCGTCCCGCCTCGCCATCGAGGAGGAGCTGTGGGGCACCGGCTTCCTCAACCCCGGCGGCGGGCCTGAGGTGCTGCGCTATGCCGCACCAATGGGCCTGTCCGCCGCCGCCACCGTGTTGCTCCTCGGCACCGGCGCCGGCGGCCCGGCACAGATGCTCGCCACCGAACTCGGCGTCTGGGTCGCCGCCCACGAGGCCGACCCCGACCTCGCCGCCCTCGCCGCCCGCCGCATCCAGCGTGCCGGCGCCGCCCTGGCCAAGCGCGCCACGATCGCCCAGTGGGACCCGCACGACCCCGATTTCCGCCCCCGCTCCGCCCACCACGCCCTGGCGATCGAGGCCCTGCGCGACGCGACCGTCGAGCCTGTCCTCGCCGCCATCGCCGCCGCGCTGAAGCCGCACGGACAGATCGTCCTGGTCGAAACCGTCGCCACCACCCCGCCCGACCCCGCCGACCCCGCCATCGCCACCTGGTTCCGCCTCGAGGGCCGCGCCCCCCACCTGCCAACGCCGGAAACCGTCACCCGCGCCCTCTCCCGCCTCGGCTTCGACGTGCGCGTCACTGAGGACCTCTCCGCCCGCCACATGCGCCTGGCCGTCCTCGGCTGGCGCCACCTCGTCCGCCAGATGGCCCGCGAACGCCCCGGCCACGACCGCGCCATGGCCGTCGTCATCGAGGCCGAGCTCTGGACCCGGCGCATCCGCCTGATGCATTCCGGCCAGATCCGCCTGATGCGCTGGCACGCCATCGGCCCCACCCACCCGGTCGCCTTACCCAAGCTCGCTTGACTGACGCTAGCCCGCCTGGCTGGCCGACGCTTGACACGCGCCCCCCGCCCGACTACTCCCCGCCTCCTGTTCCCACAGCCCATCCGGGCCCTGAAAGCCGCTTCCCATGAAAGTCCGCAACAGCCTCAAATCCGCCAAGGTGCGCGACAAGAACTGCCGCGTGGTGCGCCGCCATGGCCGCGTCTACGTGATCAACAAGAAGAACCCGCGCATGAAGGCCCGCCAGGGCTGACATCCGGCCGTTGCTTGGCCTGAACGCGCCCCGGGGCCTCTCCGGGGCGCATTCGGCGTTGACGCCCCGCCCTTGCCGTCCACATCCAACACCATCACAGTGCCGTTCCCGTCCAGGAGGCCGCCATGCTGCCCCAGCCCGCCCCGCGACAGGAAACCCTCGCCCGCCGCGACGACATCGTCGAAGGCCTGCGCGCCCTCCTGCCCGACGAGGCCGTGATCGCCGAGCCGCTCCGCCTCAAGCCCTACGAAACCGACGGCCTCACCGCCTATCGCCAGGTCCCGCTCGTCGTCGTCTTGCCCGAAACCACCGAGCAGGTCGCCGCCATCATGGCTTTCTGCCACAACCAGGGCGTGCGCGTCGTCCCCCGCGGCGCCGGCACCTCGCTGTCCGGCGGCGCGCTGCCGATGGCCGATTCGGTCGTCCTCGGCCTCATGCGCATGAACCGCATCCTCGACATCGACTACCCCGACCGCTGCGCCACCGTGCAGGCCGGCGTCACCAACATCGGCATCACCCAGGCCGTCGCCTCCCACGGCTTCTTCTACGCCCCAGACCCCTCCAGCCAGCTCGCCTGCATGATCGGCGGCAACGTCAACATGAACTCCGGCGGCGCCCATTGCCTGCGCTACGGCGTCACCGCCAACAACCTCCTCGGCCTCAAGATCGTCACCGTCGAGGGCGAAATCCTCGACATCGGCGGCGCCCATCTCGACGCCGCCGGCTACGACTGGCTCGGCCTGCTCACCGGCAGCGAGGGCCAGCTCGCCATCGTCACCGAGGTCACCGTCCGCATCCTGCGCTCCCCCGAGGGGGCCCGCGCCATGCTCGCCGCCTTCCGCTCCAACGAAGTCGCCGGTGCCTGTGTCGACAGCATCATCGCCAGCGGCATCATCCCCGTCGCGCTGGAATTCATGGACCGCCCCGCCATCCACGCCTGCGAAGCCTACGCCAACGCCGGCTACCCCCTTGATGCCGAAGCAATGCTCATCATCGAGGTCGAAGGCAGCATCGCCGAGCAGGACTTCCTCCTCGATCGCCTAAAGGCCATCTGCGCCCGCCACGACCCCATCAGCCTCAAGGTCTCCAGCTCCGCCGAGGAATCCGCCGCCATCTGGAAAGGCCGCAAAGGCGCCTTCGGGGCCGTCGGCCGCATCTCGCCCGACTACATGTGCATGGACGGCACCATCCCCACCTCCCAACTCCCCCACGTCCTGCGCCGCATCGGCGAAATGAGCGCCAGCTACAACCTCCAGGTCGCCAACATCTTCCACGCCGGCGATGGCAACCTCCACCCGCTCATCATGTTCGACGCCAACGACCCCGCCAGCTTCGCGAAAGCCGAAAAATTCGGCGCCGACATCCTCACCCTCTGCGTCGAGGTCGGCGGCTGCCTCACCGGCGAACACGGCGTCGGCGTCGAAAAACGCGACCTGATGCACGTCCAGTTCACCGAAACCGAGCTCGACCAGCAACGCCGCATCAAATCCGCCTTCGACCCCGCCTGGCTCCTCAACGCCAACAAGGTTTTTCCCCTGAAGGGCCTCGCGGCGGCATGACCCCCACCGACGAACAGGGCATCGCCGAAGCAATCCTGGCTGCCCACGACGCCCGCGAACCCCTCGCCATCATTGGCCGCAACAGCAAGCGCGGCCTCCTCCGCCCCCTTGAGACGATCCGGGGCCAAGCCGCCCGCACCCTCAGCACGCAAAACCTCACCGGCATCACCCTCTACTCCCCCTCGGAGCTGATCATCTCCGCCCGCGCCGGCACCACCCTGGCCGAACTCGAAGCCGCAATCGCCGCAAACGGCCAACACATCATCGCCGAACCCCCAGATTTCACGGCACTATTCGGCCAAGCCCAGCCCCAGACCATCGGCGGCGTCGTGGCCGCCAACCTCTCCGGCCCGCGCCGCATCGCCTGGGGCGCCATGCGCGACCACGTCATGGGCGTCCGCGCCATCAACGGCACCGGCGAGTCCATCCGCTCCGGCGGCCGCGTGCTGAAAAACGTCACCGGCCTCGACCTCTCCAAACTCCTCACCGGCAGCCACGGCACGCTGGCCGTCCTCACCGAGATCACCCTCAAAGTCCTCCCCGCCCCCGAACAACGCGCCACCCTGGTCCTGCGCGGCCTCAACCCCGCCCGCGCCGTCGCCGCCCTCGCCGCCGCCCTCGGCTCCCCCTACGCCGTCTCCGCCGCCGCCTACCTCCCCGCGGCCCAGGCCGGCTTCATCCCCGGCATCGGCCCCGGCCCAGTCGCCCTCGTCCGCATCGAGGATTTCGCCCCCTCCGTCGCCTACCGCACCGCCCGCCTGCGCGCCGACCTCGCCGAATTCGCCCCCGCCGACATCCTCGACGACACCCAATCCCGCCTCGCCTGGTCCGCCATCCGCGACGCCGCCCCCTTCGCCGGCATGCAGGGCGCCATCTGGCGCGTCTCCGTCCGCCCCTCCCGCGGCCCCGCCGTCGCCGAAGCCCTGGAACAAACCTTCGGCGCCGCCTGGTTCCTCGACTGGGGCGGCGGCCTCGCCTGGATCGCCGGCCCCGCCACCGCCGAAGCCCACGCCGCCGTCGCCGCCACCGCCGCTCGCCACGGCGGCACCCACACCCTCTTCCGCGCCCCCGAAACCCTCCGCGCCGCCGTCGCCGTCATCCCCCCAGAGCCCGCCGCCCTCGCCGCCATCACCCGGCGCGTCAAGGCGGCGTTCGACCCCAGGGGCATCCTCAACCCTGGCCGGATGCACGCAGGAGTGTAGGAAAGCATGTTCTTTTTTGAAAAAAAGAACCAAAAAACTTCTACCCGTCCGAGCCGAGCCTATCCGGTTAACACCCGGCCAAGTCATGAAAGTCTTTTTGCTTCTTTTTCTACAGAAAAAGAAGATTCTTCCTTGGGGCACCCCTGATGCAAACCACCTTTACCCAGGAACAACTCCGCGACCCCGACACCGCGGAATCCAACAAGCAACTCCGCACCTGCGTCCATTGCGGCTTCTGCAACGCCACCTGCCCCACCTTCGTCCTCCTCGGCGACGAGCTCGATTCCCCCCGCGGCCGCATCTACCTCATCAAGGACATGCTGGAATCCGGCCGTCCCGCCACGGAGGAGGTCGTCCGCCACGTCGATCGCTGCCTCTCCTGCCTCTCCTGCATGACCACCTGCCCCAGCGGCGTGAACTACATGCACCTCGTCGACCACGCCCGCCACTACATCGAAAACACCTACCAGCGCCCCTGGCACGAACGCCTGCTCCGCACCGCCCTGGCCCGCATCCTCCCCTTCCCGAACCGCATGCGCGCCGCCCTCATGGCCGCCAGCCTCGCCCGCCCCTTCGCCGCCCTCATCCCCGGCGAGTCGATGTTCGCCAAGCGCCTGCGCGCCATGCTGAAGCTCACCCCCAAAACCATCCCCGCCCGCAGCCACCTCGAAGGCGCCCGAACCCACCAAGCCGAAACCCCCCGCAAAGCCCGCGTCGCCCTCCTCGCCGGCTGCGCCCAGCAGGTGCTGGACCCCGCGATCAATAACGCCACCATCCGCCTCCTCACCCGCATGGGCATCGAGGTCGTCGTGGCCAAGGGCGCCGGCTGCTGCGGCGCGCTGACCCACCACATGGGCCACCACGAAGCCGCCATGGCCAGCGCCACCGCCAACATCCACGCCTGGACCCGCGAGGCCGAAACCCAAGGCCTCGACGCCATCCTCATCAACACCTCCGGCTGCGGCACCACGGTGAAAGACTACGGCCACATGTTCCGCACCACCCCACTCGCCGAAAAAGCCCAAAAAATCAGCGCCCTGGCCATGGACATCACCGAATACCTCGCCCGCGCCAACTACGCCCCCACCCGCGAGCCCCCCGGCCTCACCGTCGCCTACCACAGCGCCTGCAGCCTCCAGCACGGCCAGAAGATCACCGCCCAACCCAAAAACCTGCTGAAGAAAGCCGGCTTCAAAGTGGTCGAACCCGCCGAGCCCCACCTCTGCTGCGGCAGCGCCGGCACCTACAACATCCTCCAACCCGACATCAGCGCCCGCCTGCGCGACCGCAAACTCGCCAACCTCAAGGCCACAACCCCCGACCTCATCGCCGCCGGCAACATCGGCTGCATGACCCAACTCCAGGGCGACACCCTACCAATCGTCCACACCGTCGAACTGCTCGACTGGATGGCCGGCGGCCCACAGCCCGCAAACCTCCCGAATAAGTAGGAAAGGGCAGGGCGCCGCCCTGCACCCGCCAGGGGGCCGAGCCCCCTGGACCCTCAACCTCTGCGATAAACTTCTCTCCCCTCGCAAAGCGGGGGGAGCCGGAGGGGGGCCGTCAACGCCACCCCAGCCCCCTACAAATCCATCCCGATCTGCGTCGCACCCGCCCCCCGCTCCCGCGGCGCCCGACGAAACCCCTCGCCCCGCCCCAGCGCCGGCAAACCCACCTTCATCCCCGCCGGCAACTCCCGGATCGTCACGATCTGTATCTTCGGATGTCGCCCGAAACTCGTCTCGAAAAACCCCGCCGCCGCCGCCTCGCGCAACATCTCCCGCGTCGGCTCCGCCAGCGTCACGAACAACCCCGCCGCCGCCTGCTCCCGCTCCACCGTGCCCTTCAAATCGCGCACCATCGCGCTGGTCACGTTCTCCCCGCCCTTCACGCTCACCACCACCTGCTCCACATCGGTCTGCTTCGGCCCCGTCCGCACCCACCGAATCCCGTCAATCCCCCGATCCATCCCCTTCTTCCGCACCCCACCCTGCGGCACCGCATCCACCAGCGACACCGCCCACCACTGGAACTGGTTCTTGTCCCGCGCCGCCAGGTCCCGCGCCCCCTCGAAATCCTTCGGCGTTCCCTGAACGTCGAACGTGATCCCCTGAAACGCATCCTTCAGCCGCCGCTCGATCAGGCTGATCGCCAGATGCGTGATATCGATCCCAATCCACCGCCGCTCCAGCTTCTCCGCCGCATGTACGGCCGTGCCGCAGCCGCAGAACGGGTCCAGCACGACCCCGCCAGCGGGACAAGAGGTCTGGATGATTCGTTCCAGCAATGCTTGCGGCTTCTGTGTCGGGTAGCCAAGCCGTTCCTGCGCTTGCGAATTAAGCGGCGGGATGTCTGGCCAAACATCGCTGAGAGGAATGCCTCGCTGTTCATCCAAATATCTCTTGAGGCGCGGAACCACTCCTGGGCGGTTCTGTATAACTAAGCCCCTCCGGTGCGCTTCCGTCATCCTCTCCCGGGTCCATCTCCAGACGCGGCTTACTCCAAGAAATTCGTATGTAAGATTCGGTCTATTTTGGTTTGGATTAATTAAATTATCGAGTTGATACATACGACCGTCCGGATCACGATGGCTATATTTTATCGCTGTCTTATCCGGCAGGTTTTCTTTGTCGTAGGCAGTGAAAATCGACTCGTCGTCCCAAAAAGCCCCATCTTTCTTCTGATAAAAATGAATGACATCATGATTGTTTGGCAGTTTCTTCCGCATAAGGCTTTTGCCTGTCGTCCTGACCCAAATTATCTCATTTTTGCAATTCTCCCCCCCCCCATATAGTATCTACTACATCCCGGCTGAAATATCGACCCCAAGTCCTCGATCACTGTTTGAGCGGTTTGCCCTCGTAAGTCCACTTAAACGGCTTGGCGAGGGTTTCGTTAAAATAGGCAATGAATGCCTCGATTTT
>Ga0105050_10010316_pt1 | contig 10254 bp, 7 predicted proteins | sample FRY01_FD_78088 | JGI IMG/M metagenome (GOLD analysis project Ga0105050, IMG submission 78088) | Freshwater microbial communities from Lake Fryxell liftoff mats and glacier meltwater in Antarctica - FRY-01 | ecosystem: Environmental > Aquatic > Freshwater > Ice > Glacier meltwater ... | reverse complement strand
CGGCGGCCACCACGCCACCTGGATCGGCGCCCACGCCCATATCGAGGAACGCGACGGCACCCGGCGCACCCACCCTGACGGTCGACCCGTCGAGCGCACACTATTGATCCCCCGCACCGACATGCAGGTCACCCCCGATTGGGACGTGATCGGCCTGCGCGGCACCGGCAGCGACACCTTCGCCATCGCCAACCGCTTCGTGCCCGACAACCACACCCTGGCGCGCGACACCGACGCCGAGCGCCGCGAGCCCGGCCCGCTCTACCGCTTCGTCACCAACCACATGTACGCCTCCGGCTTCGGCGCGGTCGCACTCGGCACCGCCCGCGGCCTGCTCGACCGCTTCGTGGACATGGCGCAGGACAAAATCCCGAGCCTCACCGGCCGCGCCCTGCGCGACTCCCAGGCGGTGCAGCGCGACCTGGCCATCGCCGAAGCCCGCTGGCGCGCCGCCCGCGCCGGCCTGCTTTCGGCACTCGACGACGCGTGGGACGCCGCCCACCTCGCCCCCCTCTCGCTCGACCACCGCATGGCCATCCGAATGGCCGCCACCTTCGCCATCCACCAGGCCCGCGAGGTCGCCGATTTCTGCTGGCGGGAGGCCGGGGCCACCGCCATCTTCGCCACCAACGGCTTCGAACGCCGCTACCGCGACATGATCACCATCACCCAGCAGGTGCAGGGCCGCATGATCCATTTCGAAACCGCCGGCCAACACCTGCTCGGCCTCTCCAGCGCCTCCACCCGCTTCGCCTGACCCGGGGAACGCCGCCATGCCGCCCACCGGAGCAGACGAGCGGGAAGGAAGCATGTTCTTTTTTGAAAAAAAGAACCAAAAAACTTTCACCCTTTTGCACCGTGTTCAACCGGCCCAGCGAGGTGCCAATGGATAAAGTTTTTTTGCTTCTTTTTGTTCACAAAAAGAAGACCCTTCCTTGATCCACCTCGAAGCCTTCTCCGCCTCCCGCGACCAAGCCCGCCCCGACGCCAACGAGGACGCCTTCGTCGTCCTCCCCGGCCGCGCCTATGCAGTCATCGACGGCGTCTCCGACCGCACCGGCGCGCGCTACGACGGCGAGCTCTCGGGCCGCCACGCCGCGCGCCTCATCGCCGCCACACTGGAACGCCTGCTGCTGGCCGCGCCGCCGCCGGTCGGGTCGATCGTCCCGACCCTGACCGCCACGCTGCACGAGGCCTATCTCCGCCACGGCACCCTGGCCGCCGCCGAGGCCAGTTGGGGCGCGCGCCTGTGCTGCACCCTGGCCCTGGCGCTGCACGACGGCGCGCAGCTGCATCTGGTGCTGGTCGGCGACAGCGGCATCCGCCTCAACGGCCGCCAGGTGCTGCAGATGAACAAGGACCTCGACCGCATCACCGCCACCCTGCGCAGCCACGCCTGGCACGCCGTCACAAACCCCGACGCGCGCGACGGCATCGCCCGCCAGGTCACCTGGAAAGGCACCGGCCAGAACCCCACGCCGCTCGCCCCGCACCTGACTTCGGAAAACCTCGCCGCCATCGCCGCCGCCGCCGAGGCCGAATGCCTCGCCACCCTGCCGCACGTGCCGCGCGCCGACATCGCCCACCTGCTCCGGCGCGGCATCGTCGGCGCCCAGGGCGACTACCAGAACGTCCCGGACTCCATCCTCGGCTACGCCTGCCTCGACGGCTTCGCGGTGCCGCGCACGCTGATGCACATCACCACCGTCGAGGCCCGCAGCATCGACACGCTGGAACTGTTCACCGACGGCTACTTCGCCCGCGGCGCCACGCCGACCCTGGCCGCCTGGGAACAGGCCCGCGCCGAGGTCGAAGCCCAAGACCCGGCCAAGACCGGCCGCTTCCGCTCCACCAAGGCGACCGACGACCGGACCTACGTGGGCGTGGTGGTGAGGTAAGGCCAGGGCGCTGCCCCATAAGCGCTAGGATAAGAAAGACGAGGGCTCTGCCGTCGCGGCGCGAAGCCGCGCCAGGGGACCCACAAAGGGTCAGACACCCTTTGATCCCATTATCTTTAGTGGCCGTGCCAGCGGCCGTCAGTCCAAGCCGTGTATCAATCTGGGGTTGCTGACGCAGCCAGGAAACTCTTAGCGTTCCAAAACTCTCAACTCGTTGTAATTATTAATTATTCTTGTAAATAAAGGTCCAGGGGCTTGGCTCCTGGCGGGTCTGGGCGGAGCCCAGCCTCCCTTATCCTAGCGCCTATGAGGCGCAGCCCTTGGACCCAGCCAGAGGCCGGGCCTCTGGACTCCCGATACGACCTCTCTCAGTCCAGCGCGGAGCCTGCGGTCGGGCCCAGGCCGCGGCCGGGGGTCCAGACGGGGTCGGGCGTGCGCCAGAGGATGGGGTCCGCCATGCCGTGGGCCAGGGCGGCGGCCATCGCGTCGAGCAGGCGTTCGCCCTTCTCGGCGGTGCCGGCGCGCGGGTCGCCGATGGTGCCGGTGATGGGCGCGCGTTCGGAGAAGCTCCAGAAGCGGCTGTAGCCGGGGCGGCCGATGATGGCGGCGGGAGCCTGCTGGACGGCTTCCTCCAGCTTGTCGGTGCGCACCGTGTCGGGGGCCAAGGCGAGCATGACGGAGGTTTCCGCCTCGCAGGCGTGGGCGGGACCCTTCTGCTTCTCCAGGATGGCGGCCACCGCCTCGGCGGCGATGTGCCAGGGGGTGCAGGCGACGATCGGCAGGCCGTATTCGACGGCGAGCTCGCGGGCGGCGACCGCGAGCGGGTCGATGTTGCCGCCGTGGCCGTTGACCAGGAGCAGGCGGGCGAAGCCGATGGCGCGCAGCGAGCGGGCGACGCCGGAGAGTACGCCGCGGAACTCGGCGAAGTTGAGCGTGATGGTGCCGCCGAAGGGCAAATGATGCTCGCTCATGCCGGTCCACATGCCGGGCAGGACCAACACCGGCATATCCCGGGCGGCGATCCTGGCTGCCCGAAGCGAGACTTCCAAGGCGGTGCGGGTGTCGGTGATCACCGGCAAATGGGGGCCGTGCTGTTCCAGCGAGCCGACGGGCAGGACGGCGAGCGCGCCGCCGCGCTGGGCGACGGCGCGGATCTGCGGGCCGGTGAGGCGGGTCCAGTCGACCTCGGTCATGGCGTTGGACTCCCTTGGCGGTGGGTCAGCGCACCGGGCCGCCGAAGCCGAGGAAGCCGGCCTGGGGCACCGGGGTGCCGGCGGCGGCGGCGGTGGTTTGGCGTTGGCGCGGCGGGGCGGCTTCTTGTGCGGCGGTGCGCGGCACGGCCGGGCGCTGGTCGGTTGGACGCGGGGCGGTGGGACGCGCGGCGGCCGAGGGCGGCGGCGGTGGCGGGGCGCTGACGGCGCCGCGCATCGAGAGCAGCAGGAAGGTGAGCTCGTTGCGGCCGAGGTCGATCGACAATTCGAGCGGGGTGAGGCCGAGGATGTTGCGGCCGTCGAGCTGCGCGCCGCGGCCGATCGCGTCGCGGGCGGCGGCGATGTCGCCGCGGTTCACGGCGTCGAACAGCCCCTCGTTGGGCGACATGTCGGCGGGCATGCGTTCGGCGGGTGTCACGACGCCACGGGTGCTGCGGGCGCCGGGCAGGCCGGTGGGCTTGCGCGAATCGCGCCGCTGGTCGGCCTCGGGGTTCTGGGTGAAGTTGCTGAGCCCGCCGCTCTGTGCCAGGGCGGGCGTGGCGGTCGCGAACAGCAGGGCGAGGGCCACCGGGAGGCGAAGCCCGATGGGGCCGAGGCGGGAGGGTCGCATCATGGGTGGCATCCGATCGCTGGTCACGGGTTCAACCACAGGAACCCGGCGTTGAGATACGTCGCATAGAGGCTCCAAAGCAAATACGGCAGCATCAGCCAGGCCGCACGGCGGTCCAGCGGCACGAAGGCGCGCAGGGTCAGCGCGATCAGCGGCAGCAGGGCGGCGAGGACGACGAGGCCGAGGATGGGGCTGTTGAGGCCGAAGAAGGCCGGGGTCCAGAGCGCGTTGGCCAGGAGCTGCCAGCCCCACAGGCGCAGGGCGCGGCGGTGCAGCGGGCGGCGCCAGGCGAGCCAGGCGGCGGTGCCCACCATGACGTAGAGTGTGGTCCAGACCGCGGGGAACACCCAGTTGGGCGGCACGCCGGGCGGGCGGTTCAGGGTGAGGTACCAGCCGCCCACGCTGTCGGCGGTCGCGGCCCCGCCGGCGGCGCCGACCAGCAGGCACAGGCCGATGAAGCCGACCAGGGCCAGCAGCGAGGGCAGGCCGCGCGGGTTGTGTTCAGGCGCTTCGAAGACACGTACCTCCCGTGATTAGGCGCCTTCGCGACGCGACAAGATCAAGCGCCTTCACGGCGCCATGCCATCAGGGCGAGGCCCAGGATCAGCGGCAGGGCAAGCCAGGAGGGCAGCAGCGGGTTGGCGGTAATGCCGGTGACGACGTGGTCGTGGCGGCGCTGCAGGCCGATCCAGCCGGTGCCGCTGGCCTCCCGGTTCGGTTCGGTGCGGCGCAGGGCGGGGGCGCCCTGGGGCAGGCGGGGGTCGTCGAGCCAGGTGGTGCTGCCGCCGGTGGCGCGGATTTGGGGGGCGAGCAGGGTGGCGGTGGCGCGCAGGTCGGCGATTTCCACCGGGTTGGCGGAGCCGGAGGCGGCGAAGGCGGTGCGCGCGCCGTCGCTGACGCTCCAGACCCCGGGGGCGGCGGCGGGCATGGAACCAACGGAGCGGCCGGGGCGGATCGCCTCTGGTGCCAGGCGGGTCTGGGCGCCGTCGGGGTCGGTGACGGTGAGCGGCAGGGGCGGCTCGTCCTGCGTGGTGCGGCGTTCGACGGTGAGCTGGCCGCGCTCGATGCGGGCGAGCAGCGCGGTTTCCTCCAGCTCCGGCTCCTTCATCAGCCAATGGGCGATGCGGCGCAGCAGCTCACCCTGGGGGCCGCCGCCGTCGTGCCCGCGCGACCAAAGCCAGATGTGGTCCGACAGCAGCAGGGCGGCGCGGCCCTGGCCGACATGTTCCAGCACGAGCAGCGGGGCGGGCTCGCCGCCCGGCGTGGGGGCGGCCAGGATGACGTCGCCGCGCAGGTTGGCCGGTTCGATGCGGCGGTACCAGCGGCCCCACGAGGGGGGCACGCCGGGGCGCACGCCGGGGAGGGATTCGGTGACCGGATGGCGCAGTCCCAGCGCGGTGACCTCGGGGCGGAAGGCGTCTTCGACCAGGGCGCCGACGGGGGCGGGGCGGGCGGGCAGGACAGCACCGAGCGGGGTTGCGGCGAGCGAAAAGGCCGAGGCGAACTCGGGGCCGGCGCTCATGAGCAGGGCACCACCCTCGCGCACGTAGTCGGCGATGTTGCGCAGATAGACCGGCGGCAGGGTGGAACGGTTGGCGAACCGGTCCATGATGATCAGGTCGAATTCCTTGATCTTCACCTGGAACAGCTCGCGCACCGGGAAGGCGATCAGCGCCAGCTCGTTGAGCGGCGTCATGTCGTCCTTTTCGGGCGGGCGCAGGATGGTGAAGTGGACGAGATCGACCGCCGGGTCGGATTTCAGCAGCCGACGCCAGGTGCGCTGGCCGGGATGGGGCTCGCCGGAGACGAGCAGCACGCGCAGGCGGTCGCGCACGCCGTTGATGGTGACCACCGCGCGGTTGTTGGCGTGGCTGACCTCCCCGGGCAGCGGATCGACGGCCAGTTCCACCACGGTCGGGCCGCCGCGGGTGATCGGGATCTCGACCTCGCGGGCCAGGCCCGGCGGGGTGCCCTGGATCAGGGGGGGCTCGCCGTCGCGCCGGATGGTCAGGCGGGCGGGGGCACCGCCGGCGCCGAGGTTGGGCCGGCCCAGATCCTCGACGGCGAGGCGCAGGGTGACGGACTTGCCGACGATGCCGTAGCCGGGGGCCTCGACGACACGGATGCGGCGATCCGCCTCCTCGCCACGGGCGGGGATCAGGACGTGGAGCGGGGCTTCGGCGATCGGGCTGTCGGGGATGTCGTGGGCCTGGCCGTCGGTGATGGCGACGATGCCGGCCAGGCGGGCGCGCGGGATGTCGGCCAGGCCGCGCTCGATGGCGGTGAAGAGCTTGGTGCCCTCGTTGCCGGCCTCCGGCACGGTGATGGTGCGCAGCTCCAGGCCCGGGATGTCGCGGGCCTGGGCCTCGATGCGGGCGCGGGCGCGCTCGGCGAGTGCGGCGCGGGTGCCGACCTGCATGCTGGCGCTGTCGTCGACAACCATCAGCGCGATGTCGGGCAGGCCCTCGCGGGTTTCCTCCACCACGCGCGGGCCGGACAGCCAGAGGAGAAGCGCCGCGAAGGCGAGGATGCGCCAGAAGGTGCCGCGGGCGCGGCGCCACACGGCGAGAGCGACGGCCAGGGTACAGAGGACGGCGAGTGCTGCGAGCAGCCAGAGCGGCAAGGCGGGCTCGAAGCGGATGGCGGCGATGGCCTGTTCCATCCTCATGGCGGGGACTCCGTGAAGGAGTCGTCTTTTTGTTCACAAAAAGAAGAATCGTTCACTGCCCCAGCCTTTCCAGAATGGCCGGGATATGCACCTGGTCGCCCTTGTAGTTGCCGGTGAGCGCGTACATCACGAGGTTCACCCCGAAGCGGTAGGCCATGGTGCGTTGGCGCGCGCCGCCGGGCAGGGTGGCGTAGGGGTTGCGGCCTTGGGCGTCGATGGCCCAGGCCGCCGCCCAGTCGTGGCCGCCGATGATCACCGGGGAGACGCTGTCGTTGGTGCGGTCCTGGGCGCGCTGGACCCAGACGGTGTCGCCGGCGAAGCGGCCGGGGAAGTCCTGCAGCAGGTAGAAGCTGCGGGCCAGGACGTGCTGTGTGGTGAGCGGGGCGAGCGGTGGGACGGCGAGGTTGCGGGCGAGCTGTTCCAGCGCCTGTTCGCCGCCGGCGTTGAAGCCCTCGCCGGTGCCGCCGTTGCGGGTGTCGATCAGGATGATGCCGCCATGGGCCATGAATTCGTTCAGCGCCGTCACCTGCGCGCCGGTGAGCGGGGGGCTGCCGGGAACGATCGGCCAGTAGAGCAGCGGGTAGAAGGACAGGTCGGTCTCGCCGAGCGTGACCGGGGCGGGCTCGCCGAGGGCGGCGTTGGTGCGGCGGTTCACGAAGTCGGACAGGCCGAGCAGGCCGGCGCGGGCGATGCCGTCCACCTGCTGGTCGCCGGTGACGATATGGGCGAGGCGGGTGACCAGGGCGGGGTGGGCGGGGGCCTGGGAGGGCACGAGCGTTTGTGCCCCGGATGTGGGCGATTGGGCCGGGGCGGCGAGGGCCAGCAGCAAGATCGCGGCGCGCGCGGCCACCCGGGCGCGGAACAGGCCGCGCAGGAACAGCGACACGACAAGATCGACGGCCAGCAGGGCGAGTGCTGCTGCGAGCAGCCAGGGGGCGAGGAGGCGTTCGGGCTGGGTGCCGGAGACCGGCTCCTGCCGCGCGCCGGCGATCGCGGCGGCGGCGGCCAGCGGGGGGTGGCGGTTGGCGAGGTTCAGGGTGCGGCGGCCGTTCTCGGGCCCGTAGATCCCTGGCGGGTGGCGCGGCGAGGCGGCGGTGGTGGCGAAGTCGCTGGCCGCGAGCGCGCCGGCGGCGGCTTGGGGGGGGCCTGCGGTGCCGAAGCCGTCCAGTGTCTCGACTGGAGCGAGGCGGGTGCCGTCGGCCTCCGTGATGCCCGAGATGCCGGCGGACAGGGCGACGAGGCGGCGCAGCATGTCGACGAACAGGCCCGAGAGCGCGAGGTCTGACCAGTCGGCGTTGGCGGTGGTGTGGAACAGGACCACCCGGCCGAGGCCGCTGGTGGCGTGCGTGACGAGCGGGGTGCCATCGGACAGGCTGGCCCAGGTGGCCTCCGTCAGGCGGGCGTCGGGCTGGGCCAGGACCTGGCGGGTGACGCGGACCTCGGCAGGCACGCGCAACCCGGCGAAGGGGGCGCCAGGGGGGAAAGCGTCGAGCGCGGCGGGCTGGCTCCAGGACATCGCGCCGCCGAGCTGGCGGTCGCCGGCCATCAGGCGCACCGGGAGCAGCGCGTCGGGTTGTTCGGCCATGCGCGGGCCGGCGAAGCGCAGGAGGAGGCCGCCCTTCTCGACCCAATTGGCGAGCAACGCCGCTTCCGGCCCCTCGGCGACGACGTGGTCGGCCAGGACCAGAACCGAAAGGTCGCGCGACAGCAGGGTGGCGAGGTCGCCGATGCGCAGCTCCACGTAGGGGTCGAGCGCGCGACGCACGTAGTAGAGGGAGCCGGTGAGCGGGATCTCGGCCGCTACCGCGTCGCCGGCCAGCAGGCCGACCGGGCGGCGGCGCCAGCGCTCGTCGAGCAGCACGACCCCGCCGGCGGAGGAGGGGCCCTCGATCACCAGGCGGGCGAGGCGGTTGCGCAGTTCCGGCGGCAGGACGATGGCGATCTCGGCTTCGGTGGCGCCGGGCGGGATCTGGGCGGTGGCGCGGGCCAGGGTGCGGGCATCACCGGATTGGGCCAGCACGGCGACCTCCTCGGCCAGCGGGCGGGGGGCCTGTTGCACGGTGGCGACGAGCCGGTCGGCTTCGGCGCGGGGGGGGAGGAGGAGGCGGGCGGGCGGCACTTCGTCGCGCAGCACGGTGACGGGGCCGACCGCAGCCAGGGCGGCGGCAAAGCCGTCCCAGCCCGGGCCGGCGAGGCCGTCGGCGACATAGGCGGCCCCGCCGCGGCCGGCCCAGGGGCGCAGGGCGGCGGCGGCGGCGGCGCGGTCCGACGGCCAGGGCTTGGGACGCATCGCGGCCAGGCGCGGGCGCATCTCGCTCGCCGCCATCGCCGCGGTCACGGTGGGAGCGGCAGCGGTTTCCGATGGCGCGGTGGTCAGCAGCGCCACCTCGCGCCCGGCGCGCTCGGCGCGGTCGAGCACGCCATTCGCGGCGGTGAGGCGGCGCGACCAGTCCGGCGCGGCGGTCCAGCCGTCATCGACCACCAGCACCAGCGGGCCGGCGCCTGCCAGCGAGGTGCCGGCATCGAGCACCGGGCGGGCGAGGCCGATGATCACCAACGCGGCCGCGAGGATGCGCAGGGCGAGCAGCCACCACGGGGTGCGGGCCGGCGTTTCCTCCACGGCGGTGAGGCCGAACAGCAGGCGGATCGCCGGGAAGGATTCGGTGTGCGGGCTGGGCGGGGTGATGCGCAGCAGCCACCACAGCAGCGGCAGGGCGGCCAGCGCCAGCAGGACCCAGGGGGAGGCGAAGATCATCGGCGCCCCGCCACGTTGCGCCCGATCTGCGGTGCCAGGGCGGTGTAGAGGCCCAGAAGCGCGGCTTCGGGCGCGTGGTCGGTGCGGTGGACGGCGAAGCCCCAGCCGGCGGCCGTCGCGATCGCCTGCAACCCCTGTTGCTGGGCCGCCAGCCGCTCCGCGTAGGCGCCGCGCACGCCCTCCACGCGGGGGATCAGCATGTCGGCCTCGCGCTCCAGCCCCTCGAACCGGACGCGGCCCTCATAGGGCAGCAGCGCCTCGGCGGGGTCGAGCACCTGGAGCAGGTGGCCGGTGACCGGGGTGCCGGCGAGGCGGGCGACGGTTCTCTGGATCTCCTCCAGCGGGGACAGCAAGTCGCCGATCAGCACCACGCGGGCATGGCGCGGCGTCGGCGCCTCGGGCGGCATGCCGCCACCCTCCGGCAGGCGGGCGATCTGGTCGGCCAGGCGGTCGAGCCCGACCCGTCCCGACAGGCTGCGCGGCTCGCCGCCGATCAGGCGCACCCGCTCCCCGCCGCGCACCAGCAGCGAGGCCAGCGCGAGCAGCAACAGCTCCGCCCGCTCGATCTTGTCGACCGGCGCGGCCTTCGAACGCCAGCGCATGCTGGCCGACCCGTCGCGCCAAAGGCAGACGGTCTGCGCCGCCTCCCACTCCGTCTCGCGCACATAATGCCGGTCCGACCGCGCCGACTGCCGCCAATCAATCCGCGCCGCGTCGTCGCCCACGGAAAACGGCCGATACTGCCAGAACGAATCCCCCTGTCCGACGCGCCGGCGCCCATGCACGCCCTGCGCCACCGTCGCCGCCACCCGCTCCGCCGCCACCTGCAACGGCGGCAACCTCGCACCCAACGCCTCGGCCCGCCTGGCGGATACGGTCATGGATGGGGGGAGCCCGAAGCAAGGAAGGGCCGGGGCTTTGCCCCTGGACCCCACCAGAGGCAGGGCCTCTGGACTCCCGAACCTTTTCCGCCTTCGGCGGGAGGGGCCATCTCGGCGCGCGACACAAACCCGGCCGGCCCCTCCCGCCGAAGGCGGAACAACGATTTGAGGGTGCAGGGGGCTCGGCCCCCTGCCGGGTCGAGGGCAGCGCCCTCGTCTTGCTTCCCCAGG
>Ga0105050_10010310_pt1 | contig 10256 bp, 5 predicted proteins | sample FRY01_FD_78088 | JGI IMG/M metagenome (GOLD analysis project Ga0105050, IMG submission 78088) | Freshwater microbial communities from Lake Fryxell liftoff mats and glacier meltwater in Antarctica - FRY-01 | ecosystem: Environmental > Aquatic > Freshwater > Ice > Glacier meltwater ... | reverse complement strand
TCGATCATGTTGGCGACGGGTGAGTTCGGTCCAGGCCATTGGGGTCTCCGTTCAGCTTCACACCGAACAGAATCACAACCTGCTGAACTCACTCAACTAGTTTTAAATCGGGCTCTGAAACAGGCTGCCACCGATTACATCACCGAAATGCGGCAGGTGCAGCCGCATGGCCCCTATATGCTCGGCGGTTTTTCGGGCGGCGGCATCACCGCTTATGAAATCGCGCAGCAGTTGACGGCGGCGGGCGAGGACGTGGATGCATTGGTTATGCTCGACACGCCCCTGCCGGTGCGCCGTCCGCTGAGCCGCGCTGACAGGATCGCCATTCAACTACTAGAGTTGAAGGCGGGCGGTGTCAGCTATCCGCTGCACTGGGCATTGCGCCGTGCGAAATGGGAGATCGAGAAGCGTCGGCCAAAGGCGGATGAAGACTTTGTCACGCCGCAGTTTCATGATGCGGCGATCGAGGCGGCCTTCATGGCGCAGGTGCGCAGCTATGATTTGCGACCTTGGGACGGGCCGCTTGCGCTGTTCCGCCCGGCGCTGATGGGTAAATGGCAGGTGGCACCGGGGCGTTGGGTCAGTTCGGAGCGCGCCTATGTCTTGCCCGATAATGACTGGACCGGCCACGCACCGCGGATCGAAGTGTTCGAGGTGCCGGGCAATCATGACTCCATGGTGCTCGAGCCCAATGTCCGCGTGCTGGCCGCGCGGATGCGACGGGTCATCGAAGCGGCAGAGCGCACGGGTCGCCTGGGCGTCTGGGTCGCGGACAAGGCAGCGGAATGATGGGCGCGCCGAGGTTGCTCACAGTGGTGCTGAACTGGCGCACGCCAGAGATGACCATGCGCGCCGTGCAGGCTGCGCTGCGCGAGATGCAGGGTAACGCGGGCGAGGTGACGGTGGTCGATAACGACTCGCAGGATGGCTCGTTCGAGCACATGACGGCGCATGTCGCGGCGCAGGGTTGGGCCGATGGCGCAAACCCGGTCCGGGTGATCCAGTCGGGCCATAACGGCGGCTTTGGCGCGGGCAATAATGTGGGTATCAGGGCCGGTTTTCGGGACGGGTCGCGGCCTGATTATGTTTATGTGCTCAATTCCGATGCCTTTCCGGGGCCCGGCGCGATCCGCCGCCTGCTGGAAACGCTGGAACAGGACCACGGCGCGGGTTTTGCCGGCAGCTATATCCACGGCGAGGATGGCGCGCCGCATCTGACGACCTTTCGCTTTCCCTCCATCGCCAGCGAGTTTGAGGGTGCGATCCGCTTTGGTCCGGTCAGCCGGATGCTGGCGCATCGCGCGGTGCCGGTGCCGATCCCCGCACAAAACCGCGATGTCGATTGGCTGGCCGGGGCAAGTCTGATGATGCGGCAGTCGGTGCTGGACCAGATCGGGATGTTTGACGAGCGGTTCTTTCTTTATTTCGAGGAAACCGACCTCTGCCAGCGCGCACGGCGAGCCGGCCATCGGATCATCTATGTGCGCGATAGCATGGTCGCGCATGTCGGATCGGTTTCGACCGGCATGAAGGAATGGCGGCGCGTGCCGGGCTACTGGTTTGACTCGCGGCTGCATTATTTCGTCAAGAATCATGGCGTTGTCTATGCGGCTATTGCCAGTTTTGCCCATGTCACCGGCGGGCTGCTGCATCGGATTCGCGCGCTGTTGACTGGCCGTCGCCCCGCTGATCCGCCGCATTTTCTGCGAAGCTTGCTGCAACATGATCTTGCCGCCATGTTCCAGCCCCGCAAGGCGCCGGAGCCCGCGCCCGTGACCCGTGAATTGACCGGAGTTTCCAGATGACCGCGCTGCGCGCAATCCTGATCGGGCATGAATCGCTTGCCATTCAATGCGGTAGCATGTGGCTGGAGGCGGGTCATCTGCTCGATACCGTCGTCACCCGTAACCCGGATGTGGCGCGCTGGGCGCAGGGTGCGGGGATTGCCGTGCAGGCCCCCGGCCCCGATCTGGCGTCGAGGCTGGCGTCGACCGACTGGCTGCTCAGCATCGCCAATCTCGACATCATCCCGGCGCAGGTGCTGACGCTTGCTGCGCAGGGGGCGGTCAATTTCCACGATGGCCCGTTGCCGCGCTATGCCGGGCTTAACGCGCCGGTCTGGGCGATTGCCAACCGCGAGGCGCAGCACGGGATCACATGGCATCTGATCAGCGGCAGCGTGGATGAGGGTGATATCATCGCGCAGCGAATGTTCGAGGTTGCGCCCCATGATACCGCGCTCAGCCTGAACACCAAATGCTATGCCGCCGCGATCGAAAGCTTTGGCGCGGTGATAGCCGCCTTGGTGGCGGGTGTGCCGGACCGGCAGCCACAGGACCTGACCCGACGCAGCTATTATCCGCGCGACAGACGGCCAGAGGCGGCAGGGCGGCTCGATTTCAGCCAGAACGCGGGGGCGCTGCTGGCGCTGGTCCGCGCGCTGGATCACGGCGAATATTGGAACCCGCTGACCTGCGCCAAGATCGCCATCGGAGGACGCGTCCTGCTGGTCGGTGCGGCAAAAATGGCCGAAGGGTCAGTTGCAGCACCCGGCACGGTGCTGGCGGTCAGTTCTGACAGCATAGCCGTGGCGACCGGATCAGAGCCGATCACGCTGACGCGCCTTCGCGATACAACAGGCGGGACCGTGGACCTTGCGACCGTCCTGCGTCTGGGCGACGTGCTCGACCCCCTGACCGATGCCGCGCAGTTGACCGAGGCGCTGGCCCGCACGCTGCAAGCCGAAGCGCATTGGCGAAAGCGGCTGGCGTCACTCGCGCCTGCGATGCTGCCGACAATGGGCGATGGGGCCGTGCCGGTACCGGTGGATGTGCCAGCCCACACCGCGCCGCAGACCCTATTCACGGCGATGGCCGCTCTGGTGGCCCGGATGGGCGAGGGTGGCCCGGTGGACCTATGCTGGGCCAACGCCGCGACTGATCACGGTGCGCCGGGGTATGTCTCGGGCTGGGTGCCGGTCCGTTTCGACGACGCCTCCGATTTCACGGATGAGATGGCGCGGGCGCAGCGTCTGGGTGGCTTTGCCGCAGACCTTCCCGCAAGGATGCCCGGAAATGCCGGGCTGACGCTGCCGCAAGTCGGCTTGTCCGATCAAGCGGGCCTGATCCCCGGCACGATCCTGACGCTGAGTGTGAGCGAAGGGCAGGTCGCGCTGCACCCCGATCCTGCGCGTCTGTCCCCGCAGGCGTTGTCGCTGATCGCTGCGCGGCTTGCGCATATCGTCGCGCAGATGAATGCGGGCGTGTCGCCGGTAAACCTGAACATCCTTCCTGAAACTGAACGCGCGATGATCCTGCAGGATTGGAACGCGACCAGCGCCCCCTATGACCGAGACACCTGCGTGCATGAGCAATTCGAAGCGCAGGCGCGTCGCACGCCCCACGCTGCCGCCCTGCATTTTGAGGGCGAAACGCTGACTTACGCCGTACTCAATGCCTCTGCTAACCGGGTTGCACATGTCCTGCGGGCGATGGGCGTGGCGCCGGGAGCGCTGGTCGGGCTGCATGTGCGCCGCTCTGCCGCGATGCTGATCGGGGCGCTGGCAATCCAAAAGGCGGGCGCGGCTTATGTCCCGCTCGACCCGGCCTATCCGGCGGACCGTGTCGCGCTTTATATCGAGGACAGCGGTGCTGCGGTCATTCTGACATTGGCGGACATGGTGGCGGGTCTGCCGCCGCATCAGGCACAAGTGCTCTGCCTCGACACCGACCCGCGCATCGCCGCAGCACCCGAGACGAACCCCGAGTCCGGAGTCAGCCCTTCCGATCTGGCCTATCTGATCTACACCTCCGGCTCTACCGGACGGCCCAAGGGCGTGATGGTCGAACATCGCAACGTCTCCAATTTCTTCACCGGCATGGACGCGCGGATTGCGCATGATCGGCCCGGCGTCTGGCTCGCCGTGACCAGCCTGTCGTTTGACATCTCGGTGTTGGAGCTGTTCTGGACCCTCGCGCGCGGCTTTGCCGTGGTGATCAGCGGTGACGAGAACCGGGCGCTAGTATCCTCGGGCCGGGTCAATACCACCGGGCGCGGGATGGAGTTCAGCCTGTTTTACTGGGGTAATGACGACGGCATCGGGCGCGACAAATACAAACTGCTGCTCGAAGGGGCGCAGTTTGCCGACAACCACGGCTTTGTTGCAGTCTGGACGCCGGAGCGGCATTTTCATGCGTTCGGCGGTCCCTATCCGAACCCCTCGGTGACCGGTGCTGCCGTTGCCGCCGTGACGCATAACCTTGCGGTGCGCGCGGGCAGTTGCGTGGCGCCGCTGCACCACACCGCGCGCATCGCCGAGGAATGGGCGGTGATCGACAATCTGACCAACGGGCGCGCGGGCCTCGCCATCGCGTCCGGCTGGCAACCCGATGATTTCGTGCTGCGGCCAGAGAACACACCGCCGCAGAACAAGGCTGCGATGTTCACCGCCATTGATCAGTTGCGCCGGCTTTGGGCTGGTGAAAAGGTCGATTTTCCCGCCGCAAGCGGGGCGATGTTCCCGGTGCTGACCCAGCCGCGCCCGGTGTCAAAGACGCTGCCGATCTGGGTGACCACGGCCGGAAACCCCGACACATGGCGCGAGGCTGGTGCCATTGGTGCCAATGTCCTGACCCATCTGCTGGGCCAGTCCGTCGCCGAAGTGGCGGGCAAGATCACCATCTATCACGACGCCCTGCGCGCCGCCGGACATGACCCGGCGGATCACAAGGTTACGCTGATGCTGCACAGCTATGTCGCACAGACCCGCGATGCCGCGCGCGAGATCGCCCGCGAACCGATGAAGGATTACCTGCGCGCAGCCGCTGGTCTGATCAAGCAATATGCCTGGGCCTTTCCTGCCTTCAAGAAACCGGCGGGTGTCGAAAACCCGATGCAGATCGACCTTGGCTCGCTGGCCCCCGAAGAGATGGAAGGCATCCTCGATTTCGCGTTTCAGCGGTATTTCGAGGAGTCTGGCCTCTTTGGCACGGTGGATGAATGTCTGGACCGGATCGAAGACCTCAAGCGCATCGGCGTCGATGAGGTTGCCTGTCTGATCGACTATGGCATCCCGGTGCAGCAGGTGCTCGACGGGCTCACACCGCTGGCCGAAGTGCTGCGACGGTCGAACATAGCCTCCGATGTGGCCGAAGATGATTATTCCATCGCCGCACAGATCATCCGGCATGGCGTCACCCATCTGCAATGCACCCCCTCGATGGCGCGGATGCTGGTCACCAATGACGAGGCACGCACGGCGCTGGGCCGGGTCAAACATCTGCTGATCGGCGGTGAAGTAATGCCCGGTGCGCTGGTGGCGCAACTGCAGGCGGCAAGCGGCGCCGGTATCGAGAATATGTATGGCCCGACCGAAACGACGATCTGGTCAACGACCCGGACCGCATCGGCGGATGTCGGTACTGTCGGCATCGGCAAACCCATCGCCAACACACAGGTCTATGTATTGGATGATGCGCTGGCCCCGGTGCCAGTCGGTGTCTCCGGCGAGCTTTTTATCGGCGGTGACGGTGTCGCGCGCGGCTATTGGCAGCGGCCCGATCTGACAGCGGAACGGTTCCTGCCCAACCCCTTTGCAGCGGGCCGCATTTATCGCACTGGCGATCTTGTGCGCTGGACGCCGGACGGCAGTCTCGATTTCCTTGGCCGTGCCGACCATCAGGTCAAACTGCGCGGCTACCGGATCGAACTGGGCGAGGTTGAGGCGGCGCTGGAGGCGCAGCATGGCGTCACGCAGGCGGTTGTCATGGCGCGCGAAGATGTGCCGGGTCTGGTGCAGCTGATTGGCTATGTCACTGGCAGTGCCGATGAAACGGCCTTGCGCGCTGCGCTGTTGGCGTTGTTGCCCGAACATATGATCCCCGCCCGGATCGTGCAGATCGACGGCTTTCCGCTGACCCCGAACAAGAAGGTGGACCGCAAGGCGCTGCCCGCGCCCGCCGCGCGCATCATGGCACCGGTCGTGGTGACACCGGTCGATGCAGGGTCATCCGAGGGCCGGATCGCCGCGATATGGTCGCGGATTCTGGGGGTGCAAGGCATTTCCGGACGCGACAATTTCTTTGACCTCGGCGGGCATTCGCTGCTCGCCGTGCAGGCGCACCGTGAAATCAGGGACGCGCTGGGGGCGACCCATCTGGGCATCACTGATATCTTTCGCTTTCCGACGCTGGCGGCACTGGCAGCCAAGGTGGACGAGGGCAAGGCGCCTGCCGCACCCATCGCTATGCCAGAGGACAATACTGACCGTGCGGCGGTGCGTTCTGACGCGATGGCCCGCCGGCGCGATATGCGGGCAAGGCGGCTTGGTCAGGGGTGATGACCGGACCCGATAGGCTAAGACAGGCTATCGCCACACTGGCCGGACCCGATATCGCGGTGGCCGTGCAGCATACGCAGCGACCTGATGGCAGTCTATGGCCGGAAGAATTCCCGGCCATAGCCCGCGCCGTACCTGCCAGACGGGCAGAGTTCACGGCTGGCCGCGTCGCCGCGCGGCAGGCGATGGCGGCGCTGGGTCTGCCTTTGGCTGCGGTGCCGATGGGTGCTGATCGCGCGCCGCAATGGCCTGCAGGTACCCTGGGGTCGATTGCGCATGCTGGGGGTGTCTGTGTGGCTGTGCTGGCCCGCAGGGGGGCCGTCCGGGGGATCGGGATCGATCTGGAACCGGCGGTGCCACTGGCCACCGACCTTTGGGACACGGTCCTGCGGCCCGATGAACGCGCAGCGCTGGCCCTGTTTGACCCCGCGCATCAGGGTTTGCAGGCCGCGCGGATCTTTGCCGCAAAGGAAGCCGCTTATAAGTGCCAGTATCCGCAGAGCCAGACCATTCTGGACTTTGACGCAATGCTGATCAGGCTGACCAACGCGCGCTTCACCGCCTCATTCACCCGTGACATCCCGCCATTCCGACAGGATGACCATTTCGACGGGCAATTTGGGCTCTGTGAGGGGTTCATCATCGCGCTCGTGGTTCAGCGCGGCGCGCAAAGCCTTTGAATTGCGGCAGAATTGTGGCGGTGATCCCGAAAATGGAAACCCTGCGTTTCCTTTCGCGCGCGTCGAATGACAGATAAATGATGGCGGATTTGCAGCAATTTCCTTAGAATGTGACATGGGTGTGGCAAGAATTGGGCAGGTCGGGCGCGCGCGGAGCAATGGCTCTGTCCGCGGCTCGTTCTGCGTAACCGTGGGTGCGTGCCGTTCGGGCCGGACCATGTAGGAGACGACGCCGTGAACCTGTCTGCCCTCAGGTCAAACATCTTTGCCTTCCTGCGCCGCCGCAGTTGGATCATTGTGCTTGTGTTGATCATCGGCCTGCCCGCTGTGGTTATTTACGCGCTCAGCCGTCCGCTGCTCTTTGAAGCGACGGCGGTGATCCAGATCGAAGCGCCGCAGGTCACGCCGACCCTGACCGGTGCGGCCGCCGCGACACCGACGCAAAACCGACTTGAACTGATCGAGCAAAAACTGATGTCGCGCGACAGTCTTGTTGCGATGATCGACGAATTCGGACTGTTTCCGCCTGTCGCAGGCGAAGAAGTCTCGCTGACGGAACAAGTCTCGACCTTGCGGGAATCTGTCAGCATTATCAAACTGGTGGACCCGACCCAAAGCTGGCGACCCGATGTGCAGCCCTCGGGTCTGGCCATCACTGTGCGGCTGGGCGATCCGCAGCAGGCGGCTGATGTGGCCAATGCCTTTCTGGCCAATATCCTGAACGAAGCGCAAAGCCGCAGCGAAGGCCGCGCCGCCCGCACGCTCGATTTCTTTGTGGTCGAGGAGGCGCGGGTCGGAGCCGAGATTGCGGCGCTGGAAACCAGTTTTGCCCGCTTCAAGGAACAGAACGCCGCAGCCCTGCCCGGCGGGCTCGAATCGCAGCGCACCCAAATGCTGCGTCTGGTCGAATCGCGGATCGCCATGGACCAGCAGATCATTGAACTTCAGACCAACAGCGACCGGCTGCGCGTCGAAGAAGTCACCCGCCAGACCACCCTGCTGGAACAACAGCGCGCCCTGATTGCGCAAAACATTGCCGCGATTCAGACCGCACTCGATGCCGCCCCCGAGGTTGAGCGGCAGTTCAGCGCATTCGAGCGCGAATTGGAGCAGTTGCAGGAAGAGTTTCGCATGGTCACCGCCCGCCGCAGCGACGCGGCGATGAACCAATTGCTGGAAAGTCAGGATCAGTCTGAGCGGTTCGAGGTGCTGGAAACCGCTTTGGTGCCAGAGTTCGCGGTTTCGGCCAGCCGCAAGAAACTGGCGGCGGCGGGCGCTGTCGTCGTCGGCATCGTGGCACTGTCACTGGCGCTGGTGGTCGAATTCCTCAATCCAGCGATCCGCACTGCGGCACAGCTTGAACGGCAACTTGGCGTGCAGCCGGTTGTCGTTATCCCGGTATTGCGCACGGTCGAGACGGTGCGGCGGCGCAGGCTGCTTTGGCTCAGTGGCCTGATTGCGCTGGTCGCGGCGGCTGTGATGGCGCTGCGGGGCCGGTTGAGTAATCTGCTCGACTCGTTGCCATTCCTGCAACGCAGCCCGATCCCGGTGCTACAGGACCGAAAACGTCAATAACTGTAGTCGTCCACACCTTCACCCTCGGCCTTGTTCAGGACGATACCGATGACGGGTTTGTCCTCGCCCAGACGGCGGATGGATTCGCGCACGTCGCTGGCTTTGGTGATGCCGCCGCCGACGACCATCAGGATACAGTCGAAATGCGGGCGAAAGGCGATGACATCATCCTGCGCCATCGCGGGCGGCAGATCGAACAGCATGACATCGGCCTCGGTTTCCTCTTGCAACCGCGCGAGCACGTCGGTGGTGCTCTGTTGCTGGAACAGCTCGGCTGCATAGGGCTCGATCCGGCCATTGAGGCCAAAGGCCAGATTGCCGCCGATGTTCAGGTCATTCGGCGCCAGACGCCGCAGGAACGCCTCGGTCGGAATCTGACCGCGCAGAAAATCGCCCATCGGTTGTGGGGCATTGGCGCCGATCCGGCGCGCCAGAGTCGGGTTGCGCAGGTCCATATCCATCAGAACCGTGCGGCAATTGTCATAGCGTGACAGTGTGATCGCCAGATTGACGGCGGTAAAGGTCTTGCCACAGTCGCGCGTGGGCGAGGTGATGCCGACCCGCCGCCAGCCATGCTCGGCCAGTGCCTGCACCAGCCGCGTTCGCAAAACGTCAAAGGCAGCATGTGCCGGATCTTCGCGGCTGGCGGTTATCACCAGATTGCGGGCAAGCGTGCGCGGATCGACCGGAATGGTCAGCAGATTGGACCAGACATCGACGACGCGGGGCAATTCCGCCATGTCCGCTGCATCCCCGATCAGCGCAGCACGGGCGGCCTGTTCGGTGGCGGTAATCTCGGCTCGGTCGCCCGATATCGGTGCGGACCGGGCTGCTGGCGCGGGCCGCGGCGGGACAGTGTCAAACTTGGCAATCTCAGCCAGAAGACGCGCGCGTTCGTCAGCCCCAAGCCGGGGCCGCCTCTGGCGCTGGTTCTGCGGATCGCTCATTGACCGGGTCCTTGGATCACTGTTTCTGTCCATGCATCAAACCACAGGAATCTGGCGGAATTATGCCTGACTTGCACCGGCTCAGAACCCCAGCAAATTGGCGCGGGTCACTGCGGCATCCAGAAAACGGTCTTGGTCTGCTTCGGGCATCCAGTTCAATACCGCCTTGGGTCGGCTATTGTCGAGCCGCGACAGATGCGCCCGCGACTGCCAGTCACTCAACGACGGCCGGATCGCATCGGCGCGGCCCATCACGTGCCGCTTGAGCAGATATTTTGCCCCATCCGCCAGCCAAAGCAGGCGCAGCGAACCTGATGTGACCTGCAGCCGCGCACCTAACCGCAGGTGAACCGCGTCGAAATAATCCCGCGCGCTCAGCATCGGATCACCGATCAGGTTGAACGACTGGCCCAGCACGTCCTCGGCCTCCATCATCCGGATCAACCCGTCGGACACGTCATCAACCAGCACAAACGGGAGCGGATTGCGGCCATTTCCCCAAAGCCGGACGGCCCCCGCGCCATGCCAGCGACCGATGCCCCAATGCTGCAACGGCCCGCCTTCGCCCAGCACGATACCGGGCCGCGCGATGACCAGCGGCAGACCCCGGTCACGGTGCAGCGCCATCAATCGCGCCTCGCATTCGGCCTTGGACCTTGCATAGATGTTGCGCGCGGAGATATCGCCAAAACCAGTCGCCTCGGTAATCACCTGTGC
>Ga0105050_10010302_pt1 | contig 10261 bp, 7 predicted proteins | sample FRY01_FD_78088 | JGI IMG/M metagenome (GOLD analysis project Ga0105050, IMG submission 78088) | Freshwater microbial communities from Lake Fryxell liftoff mats and glacier meltwater in Antarctica - FRY-01 | ecosystem: Environmental > Aquatic > Freshwater > Ice > Glacier meltwater ... | reverse complement strand
CGCCATGGCGATGTTGGCGTCGAACTGGACCATCAGGCCGCGCAGATAGGTGGTGCCAAGAAGCACGTTCAACGCCGGGTCGCGCGTCAGCGCCGGCAGCGGGGCGGCGATGCCCAACCCCCGGGCCACGTTGGCGGCGGTGGCGGGCATCAGCTGCATCAGCCCGCGCGCCCCCGCCGGGCTTACGGCCGCGCTATCGAAATTGCTCTCCTGGCGGATGATCGCCAGCGTCACCGCCGGCTCCACGACGAGCGACTCGCCGGCCAAGGACGTGGGCCACCCGGTCTCCGGCAGCATCACCCCGTCCCGCCCCGCGCGCCGCGCGATCGCCACCGCCGTATCGGTCAGCCCCAGCCCCGCCGCCAGCCGCGCCGCCAGCGCCCGGTCCGGCGGATCGGGCGAGACCTCGTACAGCTGCAACAGGAACGGCATCGCCCGCCGCGGCTCGCCCCAGGCCACCAGCAGCGCCGCCGCCCGCGCCAGTTCCCGCCCGGCGAGGTCCAGCGCCCGCGTCGCATCCGCCGCGGGGTCGCGCGCCGCGGCTACCCTTGCCGCGAAGGCACGGGCGTCGGGCTCCAGCTTGAAAGCCGCGAGCTGGCCATAGAAGGTGCTGGTCCAGGAAGCCGCCCGCCGCCACGCCGCCTCCCGCACCGCCGCCTCGGCCGCTGCCCGCCCCAGCCAATATTCCGCCCGCCCCTGGGTGATCGCCGAGCGCGACCTGTCCGCCAGCGCTCGGAAATGCGCATCGGCCGCCTTGGCGTCCTTCAGTCGGCGCAGCGCGATGAAACCCGCCAGGAATTCCGCATCGAGCAACTGCTCGCCCACCTGCGCATGCCCGGCCGCGATCGCATAGGCCCCGGCATCGTCGCCCTGGCGCAGCCGCCGCCGGGTCATCAGGTTGCGCTCGTCCCAGAAGCTGCGGCGCCATTCCGCCGGCGCCGCCCGCTCCGCCGCCCGGCCATTGGCCCGCCAGAACGCCGCCGCCTCGTCGTCGCGCGATGCCCGGCGCAGGAAGCGGGCCTGGTCGAGCATCAGCCCGGCATCGCCGCGCAGCCCCGCCGGCACTCCGCCCGCCAGCACCAGCGCCGCCGGATCGTCCCGCCGCAGCGCCAGCCGCGCCTCGATCAGCAACTGGTGCCCGCGATCCAGCCGGTCCGCCTGCCGCCGCGCTGCCGCGAGGTCCAACCATGCCAGGCGCTCGAACCGCGCCAGGTGATCCGCACGCGTCAGCACGCTCGCCCAGCGCGCGATGAACCGCGTCTCCCACGCCGCATCGCCCGGCGCCGTCGCCCAGGCGGCCTTCAGCATCGGCGTCGCACTCTCGCCCGCCGCGACCAGCGCATCGGCGCAGCGCAGCAACGCACCCGTCAGCGTGGGCGCGATCCGGCGGCATTCCGCCTGCACCAGCCCGAGGTCGGGCTCCAGCGCCAGCGCCTCGTCGCGCCGCCGTGCCAGCAGGGCGGCCATCGGCCAGTCGGGGTTGGCCGCGGCGAAGCTGCCGATCTCGTCCGCCCGGCCCGCCCCCGGCGCCACCAGCCGCATCCAGGCCACCAGCTTGCGCGCCACCGGGTCGGGATGCGCCTGCACCGCCGCCGCGGCTTCCGCCCAGCGATCGGCGCGCACATGCCCCATCACGTCCTGGGCGGAAGCTGGCCCCGCCATCGCCAGCGCGGCCACCAGGAGCAGGGCGCGAATCGGAACCGATACCCAATACAGCATGCCGCATCCTATCGCGTCCGGCCTTGCCCTGCATCCCCCGCGGCACTAGCTTTCGTCGCTTCATGCCGACCGGCCCCGGGAACAGGTGGCCGGGCTCAACGACCCCAACCGGAGGACGCAGATGTTCAAAGGGTCTTTTGTCGCCCTGATCACGCCGATGCGCACGGATGGCTCGGTGGACGAGAAAAAACTCGAATCCTTCGTGGACTGGCAGATCCGCGAGGGCACGCATGGCGTGGTGCCGGTGGGCACCACCGGCGAATCCCCCACGCTGACCCATGACGAGCACAAGCGCGTGGTCGAGCTGACGATCGGGGTTGCCAAGGGCCGCGTCCCGGTGATCGCGGGCGCCGGCTCGAACAGCACCGCTGAGGCGATCGACTTCACCCAACACGCCAAGAAGGCCGGTGCGGATGCGGTGCTGGTGGTAACACCCTATTACAACAAGCCGACGCAGGAGGGCATGTTTCTCCATTTCACAGCGATCGCCGATGCCGTCGATATTCCCATCATCCTCTACAATATCCCCGGTCGGTCGGTCGTCGACATGACACCGGAGACGATGGGCCGCCTTGCCAAGCATCGGAACATCGTGGGTGTGAAGGATGCCACGGCGAACCTGGTGCGTCCGCTGCACACCAGCATGACCTGCGGCGATGATTTCTGCCAGTTGTCGGGCGAGGACCACACAGCACTTTCCTTCAACGCCGCCGGCGGTGTCGGGATCATCAGCGTGACCGGCAATGTGGCACCGCGTATGATCAGCGAGATGCAGACCGCCTGGGCCGAAGGCCGCCTGAAGGACGCGATGGCCATCCAAACCCGCTTGGTCCCGCTGCACGACGCGCTGTTCAGCGAGACCTCACCGGGACCGGTCAAATACGCGGCCTCGCTGCTCGGTTATACCGCGGACATGTGCCGGCTGCCGTTGGCGCCCGTGGGCGAGGCGACCAAGGCACGGGTGCGCGCGGCGATGACGAGCGCGGGGCTGTTGAACTGAGGTAAGGAAGGCCAGGGGGCCGAGCCCCCTGGACCCTCAAATTGAAGGGATCCAGGGGGCTTGGCCCCCTGGCGGGTCCAGGGCAGCGCCCTGGCCTTACTCTTTCTTGGAGACTCCCATGGCGCCCGCGACGAAGAAGAAATCGGGCCTGATCAGCCACGGCATCGCGGCCCAGAACCGCCGCGCCCGCTTCAACTATGCCATCAAGGAAACCCTCGAGGCGGGCATGGTTTTGAAGGGGCCGGAGGTGAAGTCGCTGCGCCACGGCCGCGCCACCCTCACCGAAGCCTGGGCTGGCGAGCGCGACGGCGAGCTGTTCCTGTTCAACTGCTACATCCCGGAATACCAGGGCGGCGTGCTCAGCCGGTTCGAGCCGCGCGCCCCGCGCAAGCTGCTGGTCAAGGCCAAGCAGCGCGACCAGCTGCTGGGCGCCATCGGCCGCGACGGCATGACGCTGGTGCCGCTCGACATCCACTTCAACGAGCGCGGCGTGGCCAAGGTCCAGCTTGGCCTGGGTGCGGGCAAGAACAAGGCCGACAAGCGCGCCTCCGTCGCCGCACGCGACTGGCAGCGCGACAAGGCCCGCCTGATGCGCGACCGGGGCTGACCCGCGTGGCCCCGGCCGGCCGACGCCGATGGGCTGCCCCCTGGCCGTGGCTCGGCCTCGTGCTCGCCGTTCTCGCCGCCTGCGCTCCAACCGAGGCCCCGGGGCCGCAGCAGCGGCGCGCCGGGCCGGCCGACCAGGCGGTGGGCAGCTGGGCCGAGCAGACCCACTGGCTGCCGGTCGCCGAGGCGGGCGGGGCCACAAAATTGATCTTCGCGCGCACCTGCCGCCCGCCGGGGGAGCAGGCGCGGCGCCTGGTCGTCATCAACCACGGCAAGGCGCCCCAGCCGGCCCAGCGCGCCGCCTACCGCCCCCCCACCTGTGACGCGGAGGCGGTGCGCTGGTTCCTCGAACGCGGCTTCGCGGTCATTCTCCCGGTCCGCCGCGGCTATGGCCCATCCGGCGGCATGCTCGCGGAGCGCTACCCCGCCTGCGCCCCGTCGCGCGATTACGCCACCGGTGCGCTGGAAACGGCGCGCGACATCCAGGCCGCGATCGCCTATGGCACCGCCCTGCCGGGCATCCAGCCCGACGGGGTCGTGGTGGTCGGCCAGTCGGCCGGCGGACTGGGGGCGATCGCGCTGTCCAGCCTGAACGTGCCGAAGGTCGCCGCGTTGGTGAACATGGCCGGCGGCGATGGCGGCCACCTGAACCAAGTCCCGCACGCGGTCTGCCAGCCCCAGGCGCTGGTGCGCGCCACCGGTCGCTTCGGCGCCACGGCGCGCCTGCCGATGCTGTGGATCTACACCGCCAACGACAGCTATTTTGGCCCGGAACTGGCCGGCTTGATGCATCGCGCCTATGTCGCCGCCGGCGGCCGGGCGCAGATGGCGCAGCTGCAAAACTGGGGCACCGACGGCCACGCGCTGTTCTTCGGCCGCGGCGGCTCGGCGGTCTGGGGTCCGTTGGTCGAGGGCTTCCTGGGCCTCACGCCACGCGCCGTCGCCACCTCCGCCCTCGCACGGCCCTGACCGCGCCCCATATCCCCGCCACGGAGGTGCCGATGCCCGACGATCCCGCGCTGGGCCCGAAAGGGGAGAAGCTGCTGGCGGCCAAGCGCGGCTGGGCCCGCGACGGCCGGCTGCTGACCGGCACCGAAGCCGACCCCGCCGCCCAACGCCTGCCGCCCGGCCAACGCCTCACCACCGACTGGCCGGTACTCGACCTCGGCGCCCAGCCGGATGTCACGCCCGCGCGCTTCCGTCTGGACATCGACGGCGCCGTCCGCCGCCCGCTGAGCCTCACCCTGGCCGAGTTCATGGCCCTGCCGCAGCAGGACAGCGTGTCGGACATGCACTGCGTCACCCAATGGTCGCGATTCGACAATCGCTGGCGCGGCGTGGCGGCGCGCACCGTGCTGGAGATGGTCGAGCCCCTCTCCGCCGCCCGGCATGTCGTGCTGCACGCGCATGACGGCTACGCGACCAACCTGCGCCTCGACCAGTTCGACCAGCCTGACGTGTTCCTCGTCCACAGCTGGGAGGGCGCGCCGATCAGCCGCGAACATGGCGGCCCGGTGCGCGCCCTGGTCCCGCGCCTCTACCTGTGGAAGTCGGCCAAGTGGATCCGCCGCATCGAGCTCGCGGACCGCGACAAGCCGGGCTTCTGGGAGCGCAACGGCTACCACAACAACGCCGATCCGTGGCGGGAGGAGCGCTATGGCTGATATCGTGCGCCGCGCCCTGCTCGGTTCGGCCGGCGTGTTCGGCGCCGCCGGTAGCTGAGGCTTCACGCAATCGTATCAACACGTTGCTGTCGCGGATCGCGGCTGCCGCGGCGCCTACGGGTGTGTTACTCGTTGCCAGGGAGGATGGCCCCCACGGCACTTCGGCGCCTGGGGCCGTTCTTCCGACCGGGGCGATGCGACCGGAGTTGGGCCATGGAGATCGACGCGCAGATCCGTGCCGCGCGGGTACGTGCGGTGTACGACCGCCTGGGCGTCACCCTCGCGATCACGATGGTGAACGGCGCGGTGGTCACAACCGCGCTGGCGGCCGGCGGCGCGTCACGGCTGGCGTGGGCCTGGTTCGGGCTGGTCCTGATCCTGGCCGGGCTGCGCCTGGCAGCGCTGTCGGCGTTCCGGCGCGATGCCGCACTGGCGCGGATCAAGCTGTGGGAAGGGGTCGCAATGGGCGGCGCGCTCGCCTCCGGCCTGCTCTGGGGCCTCGGCGCTGCGCTGCTGCCATCTGTCGAGACATCGGACCCCGGCGCGCTGGCCGGGCAGGTGGTGATGCTGCTGCTGCTCGGCGCGATGTGCGCCGGGGCGGCCACCGTGCATGGCGTGCATGCCCCGACGGCACTGGCCTTCATCATACCGGCCGGGGTGCCGCTGGCGCTGCGCCTGACGATGCAGGCCGATGGCAGGCACCTGCTGATCGCGGCCATGGTGCTCCTTCTTGTCGGTGTGCTGGCCATCGTCGCGCGGCGCTCCGGCCGGCAGTTCGACGAGACCTTCCGGCTGCAGATCGCACTCACCCAACGCACCGAGGAGCTGGACCAGGCCAATGCCCGGCTGCGCACCGAGATCGAGGACCACCGCACGACCGGCGACACGCTGCGCCAGGCACAGCGGATGGAGGCGATCGGCCAGCTTACCGGCGGGGTCGCGCACGACTTCAACAACGTGCTGGCGGTGATCGGCGGCAACCTCCAGCTGATCGCCCGCCGCGCCGAGGGCCATCCCGACATCCGCCGCCTCGCCGCCGCCGCCGAGCGCGCCGCCGAGCGCGGTGCGAGGCTGACTGCCAGCCTGCTGTCGTTCTCGCGCGAGCAGCCGCTTCGCCCGGAGGCGGTGGACCTCAACGAGCGCATCCGCGAATTCGCCCCGCTGCTGCGTCGCACGCTGGACGGGCGGATGGAGTTGGAGCTCGACCTCGCACCCGGCCGGCTGGTGGCGCTGCTGGACCCCGCGCATTTCCAGGCGGCGCTGATGCACCTGGTGATCAACGCTCGCGACGCGAGCCCGGCGGGCCGGCGGCTGACCATCGCGACCGCCTTGGCGCCGTGCGACGATGCGGCCGGTGAGGACGGGCATCCCGGCCCCTTCGCCTGCGTCCGCGTCATCGACACCGGCCCCGGCATGGCGCCCGAGGTGGCCGCCCGGGCCTTCGAGCCGTTCTTCACCACCAAGGAGGTCGGCAAGGGCAGCGGGCTGGGCCTCTCGCAGGTCCATGGCTTCGCCCGCCAGTCCGGCGGCAGCGCGCGGATCGAGGCAGTCGAGGGTGCCGGGGCGGCGGTTTCGATCCTGCTGCCGGCCCAGGTGCCGCAGCCCGCCGCCGACGCGCCGCCCCTGTCCGGCCTCGTTGCGGCCGGGCGGGTGCTGCTGGTGGAGGATGATGCTGACGTGCGCGATGTGCTGCAGGAAAGCCTGACCGCCAGCGCCTGGCAGGTCATGCCGGCGGCGGACGGTGCGGCGGCGCGGGCGGTGCTGGAGTCAGGGGTGCCGTTGGACATCGTGGTCAGCGACGTGGTGATGCCGGGCAGGATCAGCGGCGTGGACCTCGCCCGCATCGCGGCAGGACTGCGCCCGGGCCTGCCGGTGCTGCTGATCTCCGGCTACCCGACCGCGATTCTGGCCGCGCAGGGGGCGGATGAGAGCTCGCTGAACCTGCTGCGCAAGCCTTTCACCCACGCCGAGTTGCTCGCCCGCATGGAGCAGCTTCGCATGATGGACCGCCCCGTCTGCAATGCCATGCAGGACGTCCGGGCGGCCGGGGCCTGAAACCCCGCCGCCGCTCGTTCAGCCGAACTTGCCGGATTTCGGGAAGCCGTTCGGCGGCAGCCGGCCGGCCTGGGCGCGTTCGCCGATCCAGTCGCGCAGGGTGTTCTCGGTGCGGGTTTTTTCGCCCAGGCGCCAGGTGAGGCCTTCGGCCAGGGCGAAGGTCTTGATGTCGGCCATCGTGCCTTCCTTGTATTTCTGCAGCATCACGCCGCCGCCGCGCGCCATCTCCGGCACCTGGTCCAGCGGGAAGACCAGCAGCTTGCGGTTGCTGCCGATGACCGCGACGTGGTCGCCGTGGACCGGGGCGCAGAACGCCGCCTCCTCGCCGGGCTTGAGGTTCAGCACGGTCTTGCCGGTGCGCTTCTCGGCCAGCATGTCGTCGGACTTCGCGACGAAGCCGCGGCCGGAGTCGCTGGCGACCAGGTATTTCACGCCCTCGCGCCAGATGAACAGGGCGGTCACGTCGTCCTCGTTGGTGAGGTCGGCGATCACGCGGATCGGCTGGCCGTCGCCGCGGCCGCGCGGCAGGTCGGCGGCCTTCAGCGTGTAGGCGCGGCCGTTGGTGGCAAACAGGCAGAGGCGGTCGGTGGTCTCGCAGGGGACCAGCAGCTTGAGGCGGTCGCCCTCCTTGAATTTCAGCTCATCGGGGTTGGCGACGGTGCCCTTGATCGCGCGGACCCAGCCCTTGTCGGACAGGATGACGGTGATCGCCTCGCGCTCGATATAGGCGTCGGGGTTGACCTCGATCTCCTGCGGGGCGCCGGCGAGCATGGTGCGGCGGGTGCCGAGCGGGCCGGTGCCGAACTTCGTCTGGATGGCTTGCAGCTCGCCGGTGATGTGGTCCCACCGCCTGGCCTCGCTGGCCAGCAGCGCCTGGACCTCCTTGCGCTCCTTCGTGAGGGTCTTGTGCTCCTTGCGGATTTCCATCTCCTCCAGGCGGCGCAGGCTGCGCAGGCGCATGTTGAGGATGGCTTCGGCCTGCATGTCGGTCAGCGTGAAGGTGCGGATCAGGAAGGGCTTGGGCTCGTCCTCGGTGCGGATGATGCGGATGACCTCATCGAGGTTGAGGTAGACGGCGAGGAAGCCGTCGAGGATTTCCAGGCGCCGCTCGATGGCGGCGAGGCGATAGCGGCTGCGGCGGAGCAGCACTTCCTGGCGGTGGGCGAGCCACTGGGTGAGCAGGTCGCGCAGGCCGAACACGCGAGGTGTGCGGTCGGCGGTGAGCACGTTCATGTTCAGCGGGAAGCGGGATTCGAGCTGGGTGGCGCGGAACAGGGTCGCCATCAGCGCCTCCGGCTCGATGCCGCGGACCTTGGGTTCGAGGACGAGGCGGACGTGTTCGGTGGATTCGTCGCGGATATCGCCGAGCAGGGGGAGCTTCTTGTCCTCCATCAGCTGGGCGATCTGCTCGATGAGGCGGGATTTTTGGACCTGGTAGGGGATTTCGGTGACGACGATGGACCAGGTGCCCATGCGGCCGGTCTCCTTCTCCCACTTGGCGCGCAGGCGGAAGCCGCCGCGGCCGGTTTCGTAGGCCTGGAGCAGGGCGGTTGGTTCCTCGATCAGCAGGCCGCCGGTGGGGAAGTCGGGGCCGGGCATGTGGGCGAGCAGGTCGGCGGTGGTGGCATTCGGGTGGCCGATGAGGTGGATCGCGGCGGCGCAGACTTCGCCGGCGTTGTGGGGGGGGATGGAGGTGGCCATGCCGACGGCGATGCCGGCCGCACCATTGGCCAGCAGGTTGGGGAAGCTTCCGGGCAGGACGATGGGCTCGGCTTCCTCGCCGTCGTAGGTGGGGCGGAAATCGACGGCGTCTTCGTCGATGCCGGCGAGGAGGGATTTGGCGACCTCGGTGAGGCGGGCTTCGGTGTAGCGCATGGCGGCTGCGTTATCGCCGTCGATGTTGCCGAAATTGCCTTGGCCTTCGACCAGCGGGAAGCGGGCGGCGAAGTCTTGCGCGAGGCGGACCATGGCGTCGTAGATCGAGGCGTCGCCGTGGGGGTGGTACTTGCCCATGACGTCGCCGACGATGCGGGCGCATTTCTTGAAGCCTGCCGTCGGGTCCAGGCGGAGCTGGTGCATCGCGTAGATGAGGCGGCGGTGGACGGGCTTGAGGCCGTCGCGCAGGTCGGGCAGGGAGCGCGAGGTGATGGTGGACATGGCGTAGGCCAGGTAGCGCCGGGAGAGGGCCTCGCGCAGGCTGGTGTTCTCGACGTTGCCGATTAGGTCGTCAGGCATCGGGGGCTTCCTTGAGGGCGGCGACGCGGTCGTAGAGGGCGACTCGGGCGTGGGGCAACGGCTTGTGCTGGAGGCCGAAGACGTCGCGGGTGAGGAAATGGGCGGTGAGGCGCAGGCCGTCGGCCCATTCGGCGGGGGAGCCTTCGGTGGGGTGGAGCAGGAAGGGGGGGAGCGGGAGAAGGCGTTCCTTCCATTGGCCGGCGGCCTCCCGGCTGACGGCGCGGCCGGTGCGGGGGGAGACGTAGGCGAGGTTCTCGGTGGTGCCGGTGATGGCGCAGATGGAGAGGTCGAGGCCGTAGCCGAGGTCGCGCAGGAGGAGGGTTTCCCAGCGGATCAGCTCGGCGAGTTGGCGTTCGGCCTGGGGGAGGCGGGCGAGGAGGTGGAGGAGGGTGTCGAAGATGGCGGGGTAGGGCTGGCGTTCGGGCAGGGCGCCTTCGGCTACGGCGCAGGCGCTGGTGAGCATGGACAGGGCGAGTGCGTCATCCAGCACCAGGGCGGCGGCGGGGTGGATCAGTTCGGCGGTGAAGGAGCCGAGCTGGTCGGGCAGGCGGCCGACCCAGCGGAGCTGGATGAGGTTGCCCTGTTGCCAGAGGGCGGCGCGGGTGCGGGACTGGGCGCCGCGGGCGAGGCCGCGATGGGCGCCGTGGGGCTCGGTCATGACGGTGGCGATGGCGTCGGCTTCGCCGTAGGGGCGGGCGTCGAGGATGATCGCGGGGGCTTCCCAGTCCATCGGCGGGTTCTGGGGGCGCGGGCGGTGGGGCGCAAGGGGGTGGCGACACTAGAACGTTATGATATCGTAACAAAATGGACGTACGGCGGTAGGGCGGGTCAGGCAGGTTTTTCGCGCCAGGCGCGAACGGCGGCGCGGACATAGGCCGGGAGGGGGCGGTCTGGGGTTCCCGGGTGCGGCGGGGGTGGGGGGGCGGCGCTGGGCGCGGGGACCGGGGCGGGCCGGGGGCGCGGCCGGGGTGGGGGGGGGGGG
>Ga0105050_10010299_pt1 | contig 10262 bp, 7 predicted proteins | sample FRY01_FD_78088 | JGI IMG/M metagenome (GOLD analysis project Ga0105050, IMG submission 78088) | Freshwater microbial communities from Lake Fryxell liftoff mats and glacier meltwater in Antarctica - FRY-01 | ecosystem: Environmental > Aquatic > Freshwater > Ice > Glacier meltwater ... | reverse complement strand
GAGCCTTTAAGTGGCTATGAAGAAGCTCAACCATTCATACCTGTCCGCCGAGGTGGAACCCCGTGTGCAGTGCAGCAAATAACTTACTGCCCTACGGCTAGAATTTATAAGAAAATTAGGCTACCGGTGTAATTGCGGATATATATATAAAATATTTACTTCAACATTCCGATCTGGTGAAAAGTTAAAACTTACAAAAGCTTAATTCGAAAGTATGTGTTGGTAGATCTATTTGGACCTATTGAAAGACTTGTTCAAATTAAAATCTTCCCGAAAAGGCCTTTAGTCTGACGCTCAGCGAGGGATCTAAGACCTAATTTTTCTTTTTTTAACTCCTTAGCCCATTTTAAGTATTTTTTTGATACCTCCTCCTGTTCTGCCAGATAGCATGTGAGTGATTGGAGGACAAGATGATTTGAATACCAAGGCTTGAGATTATCTCTCAACTGCTCCATTTCTTGATGAATGTTGGTAACAAAAATTGTATTAAACCCCAGATGTATTAACAGGTTTTCATAAATGATTATTTTCTGTAATCCTTCGAAAACATCTCGAAGCGCTGTACATCCTATTGGCCTTTCCGAATTGATATCTAAGTACTCGAGTTCCTCCTGTATCATCTGATTTATAGCGGTATTGACCATTAGGGGTTTAATTCCACGACTCGACTTCTCGGATGTTCTGTAAAAGTCTTCCCAAGTTTTGAGGGAGCTTCCGATCACCATATCAAAAGTCTGCGTATAAAGCAGCTTCTTTTGATTCACCAAAAAGTCTCGGTATCCACCAAAAGTTAAACCGGATTTAATCTCCTTTTCAAGTAAAGATTTTTCCACCAATTTGAAATGGTGAACTTTCCCAAGATTTTTTTTTATTCGCTTGAGTTCTGAGAAAATATCAAAATTTAATCCCTCTTTTTGGAAATGAATCTTTGCAAGTAGATCTGAGTAAATCTCCAAAAAACCCATTTTTGCAGCTAAAGGAATTGCTTTTTTGGATTTAATCCGTTTTCCAAGGTCTAAAAATAGACTTTTAGCTTCGGTAAACTGCTGCTCAAAGACTTGAAAAACTGGAGAAAGACTTCCTGACATTTCTTAAGAGATTCGCACAAGTGTAGCTCCGTAGCCCCAATTATCTTTTTGAGTATCCTGGAAGTACTTAATATTTTGCATTTGACTGAGTCGTTTATGAATTTCTTTTCTCAATACGCCATTACCGATGCCATGTATGAACGTGATTTCATGCATTCCAGAAGCAATCGCTTTATCAAGATTTTGGTCGAATACTTCTAACTGGATCCGGAGCATTTCCGAATTACTCATCCCTTTGGAGTCTTTCACTAGATGCTCTATGTGCAAATCTAACGAAGCAGGTGGTCGCTTCGCGGAGTGAGGTTTCACTTGTGTACTGATTTCATTTAGCTCCTGATTCAAAGCGCGAATATCAAGTTCAACAGTCGTCTGTTCCAAACTAAAAACATAAGCATTTTTATCTAATCGAGGGGCCTTACTTAAATGTTTGAAAAACTGTGTTGGCTTCATCTTCAGGGTTCGCTCAAAAGCCGGAATGGCTTTATCCAATTTCTGTTGAATTGGAATAAATCGAAGCAAAAATGCTGGCCATTCATCCATTTCTTTGAGTAGACGATCATCAAATTTCTTCGCTTCTCCAGCTTGGAGTTTTTCAGCAAAAAGGGTTCGGTGATTCGATCCAAAGACTTCAGAAACATGAGCTAGATAGCTATGATTACTGTCATTGATCAAGTAAAGGCTTAAACTCTGATCATTGATGGGTAAAAATGTAAAATACAGGCCTTGATCTTTTGGGGCCGAAATTGGAAGTGGGGTGTCTGTTTTTATAAGCTCCTCAGTTTTGCCGCCAAAGTATTTTTTCTCTGACTCATTAACTAGGACAAGCTCATTTCTATGAGCCGGTATTATAAAACCATCTTCGATTTCTACTTCTATTCTTCCACTGGAGGAAATCTTTCGAATCCTTCCTTCTTCGTTGCCGTGGAGGAGCCGTACTCGGTCGCCGATATTCATGAGTTTAGTGCTGATTTGTAAGTATCAATTGCTCGTTGTCTGGCAAATTTATGATCTACTATTGGTTCTGGATAATTTTTTGTCTGAAATTCTGGTACCCATTTTTTGATGTACTTCAAATCTTTATCAAATTTCTCTGTTTGAGAAGTTGGATTAAATACTCTGAAATAGGGTTGAGCATCTGTTCCAGTACCTGCGGCCCATTGCCAGCCGCCGTTATTTGAGGACAATTCATGGTCTAATAATTTCTTCCCAAAATATGCTTCGCCCCATCTCCAATCAATTAATAAGTGCTTAGTCAGGAAAGATGCGACAATCATTCTAACCCGATTATGCATGAATCCGGTCTTATTGAGTTCGCGCATTCCAGCATCTACAATAGGATATCCTGTCATCCCTTTACACCAAGCTTCAAATTCATTTTCATCGTTCCGCCAGGGAATCTGGTCATAGGCAGGTTTAAAAGCCCGGTCGACAACGGTAGGATTGTAGGCTAAGATTAACATGTAGAATTCCCGCCACATCAATTCGGTCAGGAAAGTTTTATTTAGCGAAGCGGCAGTTTTGGCTAGTTTGCGAATGGAGATCGTACCATAACGAAGATGAATACCCAAGCGTGAAGTTCCTTTCACCGCGGGGAAGTTTCTTTTTTCATCGTAGTGGCTGATTAAGTCTTCATCAGCTGTTTTGGGCGGAATAGGAACTTCGGAATGGTGAAATCCCATATCTGCCAAACTTGGAATTGGAAGTTTTTTAGATTGGAATAAATTTACCCAATTCAGTTTATCGAGTGGACTAAAGTCAGTTTTATTATACTTTTCAAGCCAGACTCTACTAAAAGGTGTGAACACTTTATAAAATTCTCCTGATCCGTTAAGAACTTCTCCAGGCTCGAAAATCATCTGATCTTTGAATGTAAAAAATGAAATATCTTCAGCCGTTAGTAGCTTTTCAACGGCGGCGTCTCTTGACTTTGTGTAGGGCTCATAATCCCGATTAGTATACACACTTTCAATATCATAATCTGCAAGAAGTGATTTAAATATTGCCTCGGGCTCTCCGTATTTCACCAAAATACTACCTCCGTTGGACTCCAATTCAGCTGAAATTTTGGTGACCTGATCGTGGACAAACTCCACGCGGGCATCTGCTTTTTCCTCAAGTTTATCTAGAATAATTTTATCAAAAATAAAGATTGGAAGCACATTTTTTTCTTGCTGTAAGGCATAAAAAAGTCCAGTATTATCATCGAGGCGGAGATCGCGTCTAAACCAAAAAAGAGATATTTTTTCCATAAGGTAATTTTTAAAACAAGACGCTTAGAGACGTAATTGTTTAGTTTTTTTCTTCCGAATCAGTGAATCAGGTTCTGCAATGGGAGGAGGTGGGAATCGATCTAGCGAATCTATACGATTCGATACAGGAGCCAGATCAATGGTCTTCCAGCTATCGTTTTTGTAGAAGTTATACCTTAGAAAATCATCCGAATCATTGATTCTTAGTTTTTTCTTTTTGTTTCCGGTGATTTTTTGAAATAATTCTGAGAATGAATTGAAGGATACGTTTTGAGATAATGACACGCCATAAGTAGCGACGTTTTTTGATAACGAAAGAGCGGTAAAGGTATTGAAATTATTACGATTGAAGATTCTCATTCGATACACACCGTCTTCAGTGATCAGGTATTCAGCTTGCCAATCCCCGATAATTGAAGCAGCTTGTGCATTTCCTTGATTATCGGTAAACCCCCCATCTCGTGAAACCCGAAGACGACCATCTAAGAATGTATAGGCTACACTCAACTGGAAAGTCTCCAAGGTGCTCTGATCAATTGATGCTAAGTCAAAATTTACTTCCAGGTTTTTATCTACTTGGCCCAGAAAGTTATTTAGCTGAGAAGAAAGTAACTGACCCAGACTAGAAGAAATAGTATTAGTTCCAGAGAATTGGCCTTCAGGTGAAAATCCACGGGTCATTATCACCGAGAAGACTTGTCTATTCATTTCCTGTTCATCATTTGCGACTTTATTTTGAAAGGCAGAAACAGTAGTTTGAAAGTTGCCACTGGAAGGGAAAGCTGAAAAATCAAATCCAAATGAAATATCAGGAGAAAGCAGTTCTCCATTGAGTTTCATGATCACATCTACTGGGTACCTTCGTGATGAGCTGGATTCACTGTCTTGAAGTACACTAGTGGCAAGCAGCGGTTGAATAGAGACATTTTCCGTGTAGACAGCGGTTAGGTTCATAATCCCCTGGTATGGGTCGCCATACCAGGTGATCCTGCCTTCTGGTCTAATGGTGAATTTCTTTTTGACAACATTGTAGAGTGAGAAATTATATTCTCCCTCTGAGATTTGATAAGTTCCGTTGAGCGTAAAATCTCCTTGGGTATCAATATTCATTGCCAGTACCCCACTTCCTCGTCCGGAGATTCCTTCACCGGTTTTTGGGTCTATAATGATCTCCAGATAGGCCTCCGGTGTAATGTCTAGATTGAAGTTCATCCTGATATTTTCAATCGCCAAACGTTTGATGTCCTCTGCGATCTGCTGAATTCGTATTGTATCTTGGACGTTAATCAAATGAATAAAATCCTCCTGAGCTTGTGTGTTCGAACTTGCAAGAGGGATAAAGATTTGTGTCCCCGACTTGCTAGTTGCATTGGCATTAATGTCCAAGTTGGATGTAGTGCCCTTGACTGTCAGATTTCCGGAGACAAAAGCAGTTCCATAAAATACATCATTATTCTTTTCAGTAGTATTTAACACTTGAAAATCAGTGAGTTTTGAGCTGATGTCCAATACGATATCACTAAATCCTTGGTGATTAATTCCCCCTTGTAGACTAGCAGTGTGATTGTTCTGGTCTCTAAGTGTTACTTCCTGAAAATTGATTTGGGTAGGTCTGAAAACAATGTTCCCATTGACTGTATAAGGGGTATTGAGGTAATTGACTCGAAGTTTTCCATTGTTGATCTGACCTCTTCCGTCTAGTTCAGGACTAGATAGCTTACCTCCAATCTTGATAGCACCACTGACGGTACCTCCTAGATCAGAAAGGTAATTAGACAGAAAAGGCTCAAAAACGATCAAATTTGCCTGAGTGAGCTTTGCATTCATCTCTAAAATCTGATCAGCTATTCTTATTTTCCCTTTCAATTCGATGGACTTGATGCCGTCATAGGTGTTTGTCAAAGAGACAAGAACTTCTTCAGGTCCCATAGTTAAGTCTGCCTCTATATTTCCTACAGGAAACTCATTGATTCCAAAATCTTGCAAGCTGAAATTTCCAGAGATCAACGGATTAGCGTACAGTTGCCTAATCTGAATTGTCCCATTAGCAAATCCTTCAAATCGCTGGGGCAATAAGGTATTTAGCAGGTCTACATTGACATTTGTGATTGATAGATTCAAGTTACTAGCATCTGATTCACCAATTTTGCCCTCCAGTGAAATAGACTGATTTTGATTGAATATTTTTACGTATTCAAAATTAATTTCCTCAGGTGTTAGTGTAATCAGATTGAGTGAATCGAATCGCCATTCCCTGCTTAGCACTTTTAGCAAAGATGGTTTGAACGCCAGCTTGGTGTTTTGAGCAGAAAATATGGCTGTTGCCTTAATTCTAGCTGCATTTTGGGTGGAGTCTTGGTCTAGACTGAAATCCAAGTCCATTTGATTTTCATTCCAAATTGCTTCAAATCCTAAGTTGATAAACTTAAGGTTGTTATTGAATCGTTGCTTTTTAGAAAAAACATAAAACGATGCAAGGATGTCCTCACTGTTAATCAACTTAGAGGTGTTGAAATCCACATTGGTAGCAAAGGCAGTTTTGCCTTGATAGCTCATCGTATCAATACTAGTGAAAAAATTAAAAATTGTATTTTCTGGTGTTTGGTAGAAAGCGCCTTCTAAAACTGTATTTCTACTGATTGAGAATTCTGGCTCAACTAATTGAATCAATGGATTCATGTTGATCATCCGGACATTTAAATCGAGATTGTAGGTCTCTGAAAAATTCTGAGTCAAATCCGCAATCGGCGGCTCCTCATTCAACACAATTCCCCGATATTGGGCAAAGAGAATCTGAAGATCTGCAGCCATTTGCTCCAGATTAAATTGTCCCGAAGCTGCGGCGACGATGTAATCTGAGTTGAGCGAAAGGGTACGAGTACCTCCAGCAAATAAGGACTGGAAGAAGAAATCTCCTACATCCAGGTATCTGCCGTCGTAGTCTATTTTGATGTCTTTAAATTTTGCGATCCCTTGGATATCATCGATTTTGATTCCGCTGCTCTCAATCTCCAAATTGCAGCTGAAGAAGTTTAGTTTGTCATCCAGCCCAAGCGAGGCAACCATTGCCGTGTCAACTTGAATTTGAATACGAACAGAGTCTGTGGCAGCTTTCAAATTAGCTAGCCCCACGGCTTTCATTTTTAGGTTGGGATCGTTTATCGCAAAACTCCCTTTGAAAAGGTCCAGTCCGTAAGTAGCATCCGTAGTGATATTCGTGTATTCGTAATCGCTCAGTCCTAATTTGGATATTTTAGCATCGACATCCATTAGAATATTTTCTAAGGTATTTCCTTTGAGATTGACATTCCCAGTCAAGCTTAACTTCTGGAGTAATTTTTGATCCTCTACCAAAACCCCCAAATTGAGCTCATTGACAATTAAATTAGAGACGATACTTGGGAGCTCATCCACTGTATCATAATTGACCCTTCCCTTAACTGACCCTATAGAAGTCTTGAATTCTCCTGTGGTGACAAAGCGATTCAGATAACCGGTAAAGTCAGTGGTAAATTGTATAGTATTGAATTTCTGTATTTCTTTTTGAATATACTGTGGAAGATAGGGTGAAAGATCTCGTGCTAGAACAGTTGAGTTCTTCAATGAAAGATTCAAGTAGGTATTCGAAAGTTCAGGTAATCCATCAAGCTCAAAACTCCCGAAAATTGCTGTTTTTTGGCCTAATTGAATTAAAAATTCCTCCGACTTCATGTCAGCTACTGGCCCGGTGATTTTTCCTGTCAGTTTGATTTGTTCATTTATTCCAGGAAGTGCCGGAGCAAATAATTTCAGGTCTTCGAGATGAAGCTTGGTCTCTTCCAAGTTTGCAATAATTACAACCTCATTCAGGAAGTTTGAAAATGCAACAGGCGAAGCATATTCAAATCGAAGGTAATCCTTGATTATACTTTTTGGCGTTCGCAAAGTAAGGTTTGCGAATTCCATATCCTCAGAAGAATATATAAAATCAGTCTTAAACTCTTGAATAGCTAGATTTGATCCTGACTCAATGGCATTTAATTCTTTGACAGAGAGACTGATTTGATCACCATTGATTTGGAAGTCTTCAGCATTGATATTCAGTTCTTTTAGTCTGATCCGGTTATAGTCAAACCCATCGGTTATCGGCTCGGAATTAAAATTGATTAAGAAAAATTCCGAATCTCGAATTGCTAAACTCCCTATTCCAAATAGGGTGGGGCTTCCACTGCTGGTTCCACCAAACCGTTTATTTAATTCATTGATCCATCGATTTATGTTGACCAATGAATCTCCGGTATGAGTTAATAAATGAACTTTTACTTTTTCGCCACGAACCTGATCAAGAGATGGCGCACCGGGTGGAACGATCAAATTAATCTGAAAATCAATTAAAAGAGCTTCTGCAGAGATCATTATACTGTCTCTGTTGTCAAGAATTTTGACATCCCGAAGCTCGAGTGCATCCCACCAATTAAGTCTGATCTGGCCTATCTGTGCGTGAAATGTCGAATCCTTATTCAGAAAGTCAGTAGTCTTAGTAATTGCCCAATTTTGTACCAAGGAAAATTGCAGGAGTAATGCGAGGCTTGTGAGTAGCATAACCAATGAAAAAACAAACCAAACGATGACTCGAAAGGCTTTGTGCAAAAAATCCGTAACTTTCGAGTTCTTTTCCAATGGGCACCAAAAATATCGTTATTCTAGCAATTGAATCCTCCTGCGACGAGACGTCCGCTGCTGTGATACTAGACGGCAAAGTACTTAATAATATTGTTGCGACGCAATCAGTTCATGAAAAATACGGAGGGGTAGTTCCTGAACTCGCCTCACGTGCCCATCAGGAAAATCTCATTCCAGTAGTGCAGGAGGCAATATTTTCGTCAGGAATCACAAAAAATCAACTCAGCGCCGTGGCATTTACCAGAGGTCCTGGACTTATGGGTTCATTGCTGGTAGGAACTAGTTTTGCTAAGGCATTGGCTTATGCTAGAGGGATTCCTCTGATTGAGGTAAATCACATGCAAGCTCATATTTTATCTCATTTTATTGATGCGCCACAGCCAAGTTTTCCTTTTATCTGTCTTACTGTAAGTGGAGGACATACCCAGCTGGTATTAGTCAAGGATCATCTGGATATGACTGTGATCGGAGAGACTCAGGATGATGCAGTAGGTGAGGCTTTTGATAAGACAGCCAAGTTATTGGGACTCCCTTACCCGGGAGGACCATTGATTGATCAGCATGCGAAAGAAGGTAATCCAAAAGCGTTTTCTTTTCCGATCACTCGAATGCCCGATTTCAATTATTCCTTCAGCGGGATTAAGACAGCGGTGCTTTATTTTCTTCGAGATAAATTAAAATCAAACCCAAATTTTATCGAGGAGAATCTTGTTGATCTTTGTGCGAGTATTCAATTTAGCTTGATCGAAATGCTATTGATCAAATTGAAACTTGCAGTCAAAGCGTATCAAGTAAAAAATGTAGCAATCGCGGGAGGTGTTTCTGCTAATTCAGGACTTCGGGAAACACTGAGCAAACTTGCGATTGAAAAAGATTGGAATCTGTACATTCCTAAATTTGAATATTGTACAGACAACGCTGCAATGATAGCCATGGCTGCACATTATAAGTACTTAAAAGGGGAATTCTCTTCTTTAGAGGTGACTCCGCTTGCTAAAATGAAGCTTTAAAACCATGAGTAAAGATTCTAAATTCGAAAAAATCATCAATATCAAAAATAGGAAAGCCAGCTTCCAGTTTGAGTTTGTGGATACGTATGCGGCTGGAATGGTTTTAAAGGGAACTGAAATCAAATCTATTCGTGAAGGAAAAGTTTCGCTCACAGAATCATTTTGTATTTTCTTAGACGGAGAATTATACGTTCGTCAAATGCATATCTCACCTTATTCGATGGCAGCAAGCTTTAACCATTTAGCTGTCCGGGATCGGAAGTTATTGTTAGCCAAAAGAGAACTTAAAAAACTTCAAACTAAGTCGCAGGAAAAGGGACTTACCATTATCCCAGTTCGTGTGTTTATAAATAATCGTGGTCTGGCAAAGATGGAGATTGCTCTGGGAAGGGGAAAGAAAACACACGATAAGCGACAGGATTTGAAGGAAAAAGATGCGAAAAGAGAAATTCAGCGAACTGCCTTTGACTGATTTTTTGAATTTGTAGAAATACGATACGCTACATTCACAAGCAGTCTGCTTTTGACTCTTCATTAACCACACAGTCACTTTTCGGAGAACGCTACCAACTATATAATCATAAGTGATGATCAGGAATGGCTCAACATATTACATGAAGATACAGGTAATAGTGGCTATACTTTTTCCATATTACTTAAAGAAATACCTGCTGTTGATTACCAATTTTGCCTCAATGATGATTTTCAAGTAGGCTCTAGTCAGCTTGCGGACATCGGTTATAAAAGTGCCATTTTGTTCTTGCTATTTGAAAGTAGGTTACATGTTTCTGATTTGGAGCTTTTCAATTGGAGAGACCATATTAAATTTACTGGTTCAGTTCGGAGTCATGCGATTGCGGCAGATCGAGCTCAATTGATTGATTTAGCGCTAAGGTTTGTCACTGTTGCCTTTCAGCTACGCGGTAGAAGCATAGTCGGATTGGATGAAAATCAAGTATTTCCCTCACTATTCGGGATAGCAGGTTTTCAGTGGAAATTTGACAAATTACCAGAGAGGATGAGATTGCACAGGAGGAATTTAAAGCTAGTGAGTCGATGTTACTTACCGAATTATACTGATAAAAAGTGTTTTGCCCCGAACCTCGGTGCAGAACAAGTAATGTAGATGGATAATTGGATGTATGTGACTGACTCTGACGTTTGATTGACCTTTTTGAAAAACAATCCTGCCAAACAGGTCGTTTTAGAATCTCAAAACTTATTTGAGAAATATGGAAAATAGGGTTTTAGTC
>Ga0105050_10010291_pt1 | contig 10265 bp, 9 predicted proteins | sample FRY01_FD_78088 | JGI IMG/M metagenome (GOLD analysis project Ga0105050, IMG submission 78088) | Freshwater microbial communities from Lake Fryxell liftoff mats and glacier meltwater in Antarctica - FRY-01 | ecosystem: Environmental > Aquatic > Freshwater > Ice > Glacier meltwater ... | reverse complement strand
TATGGCTCTCCGGTCTTTATCGCTCTTCCAACCAATTCTCTTAACCTAACAAGAGTCGCGGGAGTATGATACTTCCCGAAGTCTTTGTAGGGAGGAGGATCATCATTTAAATCTAGTCCAAAAATTTCTTTCATTATTGGTGTCCATTCAACTTTATCCTGAAGAATGTCCCATTTCCATCGACCAATTTTAGCAATTACTTCGGCCCGCTCAAGCTCTTTTTCTTTTTTAAAAAGCAAGTCTGCAGAGCGTTTACTTTCAGTAATATCTCTGACGGAGGCCTGAATCAAATTCTTACCTAAAGTTGTTATCGAGGTTAGCGTTACAATGCAGTCAAACTCCTCTCCATTTTTTCTGGTATGTCTCCACTCAAAAATATGCGAGCCTTCCTGCCTGGCCTTGGTCATCATCTCAACCCCTTTAAGCGAAGATTTGATCCCATCAGGTTGAAATTCAGGAGATTGATCGTCTGGACCAACTTCCAATAGTTCATCCTCCGAATCCATACCATAAATAATCAGAGCGGCTTTATTGGCAGCAGTAAAATGAGACGAATATTCAGGCATCATATGGAGTAGAGCATCAGTATTATTTTCAAAAAGAAGTCGGTATTTTTCTTCTGACTCTCTTAAAGTTGCAGACATTGTTTTAGTCAGCTTTTTGAGCTCCTCAGTTTTTACTTTAGTCTCTTTTTCTAACGCCAAATTAACCTGTCTTAGCTTCTCTTCATATTTCATGCGATCAATTTCGGAGCCTACCTTAGAGGCATAGATTTGCAGCAAGCTTCGAATTTCAGCAGAATCTTTTATGGTTTTTTTCGATAAAAGTGCAATCAGGCCAAGAGGTTTGTTTTGGATATCAAAGACAGGAATACCTAAATAACTTTTAACTTTCCAGTTTATCAGATGTTCATCTCTAGGAAATAACTCACAAAGACCATCATCGAAGATTTGCATAGTTCTGCCTGTCACAGTCATGCAGGGGCTTCCCTCAAGTGGATAAGTGATATTTTCTACTAATGTATTATCTTCAATAAAGGCAATGGTATTGATTTGCCCATGGTTGGTCTTATCTACAAGTCCAATAATGACAAACTCCATCTCAAGAAGCTCACACAAAGAATTTGCGGCGTTTTCAAAGCACTCTTGCCCTACAGAGATATCTTGTGACGCGCGAAGTAAGCCAGTTTTTAGAAAATCAGATTTCATCCAACTAGTTTCTCATAATTTTGAATTTTTTAAAGTCACAACCTATAACATTATTACTTGATATGTAGGATCGCTTTCTCAGAGAGGGTTCTTCCGCGTGGAGTTCTTAAAATTAGGCCTTCCTTAAGTAAGTATGGCTCGTAAACTTCTTCAATTGTTTGTTTGTCTTCCCCTAAGGTGGCCGAAAGGGCTTCAATTCCAACTGGCCCACCTTGGTAGTAATTTTTCATGACGGACAATATTTTGCGATCAACTGAATCTAATCCTAGATCATCGATATCAAGTAAGCTCAAGGCAGCTTTAACTTCGGTTAATCCCACAGAAACAGCCCTATTAACCAAGGCAAAATCTCTTACTCGCCTCAAAATACGATTGGCAATTCTCGGAGTTCCCCTCGAGCGCTTTGCTATTTGCATTTTAGCTTCTTCAGACATTTCAATTTTCATCTTCCGAGCATTGTTCATAATGATTTGAGCAAGCATCTCCGGTTCATAAAAATCAAAATTGAGATGGGCCATAAATCGATCTCTCAAAGGATTAGAAAGAAGACCAGATCTAGTGGTAGCACCAATTAAAGTAAAAGGGGCCAAATCAATTTGCATGGTTCTGGCCGAAGCTCCCTGGCCAATTAAAATATCAAGACGAAAATCTTCCATCGCTGAATAAAGAATTTCTTCAACTGTGATATGCATGCGGTGGATTTCATCAATAAAAAGAACATCTTTAGGTTTTAAATTTGTTAAAACTGCAGCGATATCACCTTTTTTCTCAATGGCAGGACCAGAAACTAAATGAAGTTCTGAGCCTAGAGCTTTTGCAATGAGCATCGCAAGAGAGGTTTTACCTAACCCTGGAGGACCCGATAAAAGTACGTGATCCATCGCCGTATTTCTCATGAGAGAAGATTTGACCATGAGGTCAATATTTTCAACGACTTTACTTTGGCCTATGAATTCTTTGAAATTCTGGGGCCTCAGCTGAGTCTCCTGCTCTCTCTCATTTACCGTAATGTCACCAGTAACTATTCGATCGGCCATGAATTACCTTAACTCTTTAAGAATGATTTTAACTAATTCCTCAGGTCTTGTGGCCAGACCTGCTTGGAGGTGCTTTTGAATCATAGGAAGTATTTCTTGATCTTTAAAGCCCAGTCCTTGGCAAGCAGCAAGGGTTTCTTTCACGAGCATGGCATCGTGTTTATTTTCCTCGGATACCTTTGCTCCTGTCTTGATTGGCTTCTCTTTAGTTGATAGACCAATTTCTAGTTTAGAAATTTTATCTTTCAGAGACAATATCATTTGCTCTGCACTTTTCTTGCCCACACCAGGTGCCGATTTTAGTAAATCAACATTTTCAAAAGTAATGGCAGTAATGATTTGCTGAACTCCCAAATGCGACACAAGTGAAAAAGCCGATTTCGGTCCAATTCCATTTACATCTAGTAGCATTTCAAAGAATTTTTTATCATCAGCTGATTCAAAGCCGTATAAATCCTGAGATGCTTCCCGAATGATATGAGAAATATAAAGTGCTATATCCCGATTGGGAACTAAGGGAGTAGCTGTACTCACTTCATAACCCACGCCTTGAGCAGTTAAAATTATGGATTTTTGAGAATCAGAATAAACAACCGTTCCAGAGATATAACCAATCATAGAGTCTTATCCTTAATTTTATGCGCCAATGCTCCAGCAAGCCCATTTCCATATTTTTTAGAAGTGGCTTTTTTTCTAGGTATATTTAATTTTTGAGTATTGTGATTAAGTAAGTGGCACAAAGCAATTGCTACAGCATCACTTTCATCGTGAGTTTTAAAATTTGTTAGCCCCAAATACTGCCCAAGTGCTTTTTGAATGCCTTCTTTATCAGTATGACCATGTCCCGAGACACTAGATTTTATCAAATTTGGAGAATACTCGTAGATTTTCCGGTGATACTTTTGGCCAAGGGCCGCGAGCATTGCCCCTCGAGATTGAGCGAGCTTTATAAGGGCCGTGGGACTTTTTACAAAAATCAAGGATTCAAGTGCGACTTCATCCGGAGCATACTCTTCCATTAACTGAAGTGTTTGATCATAGATATCTTTCACTCGGTGCAAAAATACATCATCGCCATTGAACTTTAAAATTCCAGACGTTATATAATTAATTTTGCGTCCCTCTTGTTGCAGAATGGCATAACCGGCGGTAACTGAACCTGGATCGATAGCTAAAACAATCATGTACGGAAATTGTACAGGAAGATATGCTGTGGCGTCTAGTTGTGAGAGCGACCTTTTACATAATTGCCCACATAGAAGACAAATGAACCAATAACTAACTGGGCCAATTCAAATTGACCGTAATCACCATTTCGAATGCCTGAAAAAAAACAAAGTCCTACTGAAATAAGACCAAAAAGCTGCATGCCTAAACCAAGATAGAATTTAGTTTTCATGCTCAACTGATACTGCAAGCAGAGTAAATAAGAAAGGACTTTTTATCTCTCGCCGACTATAGTTGAGTCCATCTATGACTGCAAAAATGCTCTCCGCTTCTCCTTTAGTAGAGAAGATTAAAAATGATTTAAAGTCTCGATGTGAGATGATTAAAAAATCCGGTACGACACCGTCCATGAGTGTGGTGTTAGTGGGAGATAATCCCGCCAGTTTGAGTTACATCAAAAATAAAAAGAAAATGTGCGAAGAAGTTGGAGCTCAATTTAATTTGTTGCAGCTGCATTTAGATATTTCTCACACTGAATTTCTAGATTTGATTAAGAAGCTCAATTTAGACCCTAAAGTTCATGGGATTATTATCCAGCTTCCTGTGTCTGAGCAGCTTAAGAAGCTGAATCTCTCCAATTTGGTTTTGCCTTCTAAAGATATTGATGGTTTTCACGGTCTTAATACTCAAAATATTTATACAGGCAGCACAGACCTTAAGCTTCTTATGCCCTGCACTCCAAAAGGAATTATTAACCTTTTGAAGTTTTATAATATTCCCATTGAAGGCAAGCATGCTGTGGTTATTGGGCGAAGTTTAATTGTTGGTAAACCACTTTCAATGCTTCTATCAAACTTCAACGCCACAGTGACTTTGGCCCACTCTCTATCAAAAAATTTGGTTGAGCTGACTCAATCTGCAGACATTTTAATCTCTGCCGTTGGAAAAACTCATTACATTAAAGCTTCTCATATTAATCCTGCCAGGCTTACGACTGTAGTTGACGTGGGCATGAACACTCTCAACAATAAACTCACCGGCGACGTTGACCCTGAAGTTGCGAAAGTTGCTAGCGCACTCTCACCTGTGCCAGGGGGAGTGGGGCCTATAACAGTGATATCACTTATTGAAAATCTTATTACTGCTACAGAAAATCAGTTTAAAGGATAATTATGTCTCAATTGTTTAGAACGCATCTTTATGATGAGCACGTTAAACTCGGTGGAAAGATTACTCCATTCGCCGGTTGGGAAATGCCTGTTCAATACACTTCAGTTAAAGAAGAAGTTTTGGCAGTTCGAAAATCTGTGGGCGTATTTGATGTCTCTCATATGGGGGAGTTTTTCATTGAAGGCAAAGATGCTGAGGCCTTCGCAGATTATTTAGTTACTAATGATGTTTTGAACGCACCAATGGGTAAGGCGATATACTCTCCACTTTGCCGAGAAGATGGAACCGTAGTTGATGATTTAATTGTTTATAAGCTCTTGCCTGGTAAAGTCATGATTTGCGTCAATGCCTCGAATATATCCAAAGATTTTAATTGGATCAAGTCAAAGCACGCTGGATTTGATTGCACGTTAAAAGATAATTCTAGCGAATTTTCTCTTTTGGCGCTTCAAGGTCCCAAAACTTTTGAAATATTAAAACCTCTTTTAAACGAGTTACCGGATTTAGAGTATTTCTCTGTATTTCAAACAACTTTTGGAGTTCATTCGGTGATTTTGGCCAGAACTGGTTATACCGGCGAAGATGGCTTTGAAATTTTCGCAACCCATTTGGCGATTACGGAATTATGGCAAAAATTGATGATTGCTGGAGTCACTCCTTGTGGTCTGGCCGCCCGGGACGTATTGCGACTAGAAGTCTGTTATCCACTCTATGGGCACGAGCTTAACGACGAGGTTAATCCCTATGACGCAGGCTTGGGCTGGACTGTTAAGCTTCAAAAAACAAAGTTTATTGGCAAAGATACTTTGGCGAGCAAGCCTGCTAAATACAAATTAGTTAAGCTTGTACTTGATAGAGGAATCCCAAGAGAAGGGTATCCAGTTCTGAATGCCCAAGGTGAAATGATTGGGCATGTAACTAGTGGGACAATGTCAGTCATCACCAATAAAGGCATCTGTTTTGCTCGCATTCAAATTGATAAAGTTCCCTCAAATGAAGTATTCATGATTGATATACGAAATAAGACCTATCCAGCTCAACTAACTAAAAAACCGTTTGTAACCGGAGGACATAAATAATGGCGACTAATATTCCAGCGAACTTGAAATACACAAAAGAACATGAGTGGACCTTAATCGATGGCGACACTCTAACTATTGGAATTACTGACTTTGCGCAATCAGCACTAGGCGACATCGTTTTTGTTGAGGTGCCTGAAGTTGGATCAGATCTTAAGATTGGCTCAACTTTCGGCGTTGTTGAATCAATAAAATCAGTAAGTGATTTGTATGCACCTGTTACGGGTGAAGTTATTGCAAAAAATTCTGAAATAGAAAGTTCACCAGAAAAAATAAATGAAGACGCTTACGGATCGTGGTTAATCAAAGTCAAGATCAAAAATAGCTCTGAAATTGAGAATCTTTTATCAGCAGAGCAATATCAAGAGTTTTGTAACTCTTCACACTAAGTCATACGCAGGAAGGCGTTACAATAAAATTTAAATTTTTATTTACCCTTCCTGCAATCTATAGCCTCCGCATAAATTGAACCTAAAAAAATTGCATTAACTTTAATTCAGTCTTTACGAAAGGCTCGCATATATAGATACTGCTACTCCACAGACATTGAAGACTTGAGGAATTTTTTTAATGGAATCTATTCAACTTTTAAATACGGCCATCATCAAAAGCAAAGAGAAAAAAGTGACTCAGTCTTTTGAAGAAAGATTGAATCAGGTTTGCAACTCTCCAATAATTGAAATTTTAAATAAAACTATTTCTCAGTACGCTGAGACTCAGAAAATTTCACGTGACCAAGCCGCACTTCAAGTGGTTGAAGCTATACGTGAACTTGATTCAATCTGGTCTGATTATGTTGTAATGGAAGGTATTGACCGTTTAAAAAATCTTTTGAGAAATCCTCACTAAGACTTAACTACAAATCCCCAATCGATTGTAGCTTTGCCATTAACTAATAATTCTTTTGGAGGATTAGGAAATGGACCGGCCTGATTAAAAGATTCAATCGCAGCATCATCCAACTCTTTCACGCCTGAAGCACCAAGAATTTTCACACCTATAATTTCTCCTCTCTCATTCAGAGTCACCTGAAGAGAAGTAATTAGATTTTCACTGGCCGGAAGACGGCGCCCTGACTTGAAAATAGAAGCAGCTTTTTCCTGAATACTTTTTCCCCAGAACTGCTCCAGTTTTTGGCGAATCCGGTGGTAGAAGCCGTAAAATTTATACTCCACTGTATTGAGATGAGTAAAATCTCCTAATGTTACTTCCTCTACATAATCGTTAGTAGATGAAAGCCCCTGAGAAAGAGAATCGCCGTTCTCCATTCCCTTAGTCGATTCACTTGCTGGCGAGCGCGCAATTTTTTGAGGAACCGGCTCACCTGAAGCCACTCCAAAATCAGAAAGTTTTAAATTCTTTATATCTGCTTTCTTTTTGAACTCAGCTTCTTTGGTTTGAGCTTTTTGTGTGACTTGAGCATTACCCTTGGCAGCTCTCTTGAAGTTATCGATATTTTTTGCAACTGTTTGTCTGTCAAAGCTTCTGTCTTTATCACTTAAAAATGCATCATTTTGCTTTATAATAGACTCAGAGTCTTCAGACTGAACGATTTGAGATTTTTGAGAAAGGGCCAACTTTTTAAGGGCTTCTTGAACAAGCTTCACCTGAAGAGATTTAACACTTGGTGTATGTGACACAGGAGCATGAATTTTAAATTTCATCACTAATAGTGCTGCATGAGCAAAAAGTATCGCACTGAATACGAGATAAAATGTCCGCTGGCCTCGGGAGAGAGAATCCATTCTTGCCTCCATTAGGAGGCTTATCGGCACTTCTTATAATTTTATTACTGGTTCATAAAATAATCGTCATCATCCATGGTTGGCGTACCAGAATCACTGGTTCCCTGAGTTTTTTGCTCAAATGCATTGGGATTAGAACTTGGGTCAAAACCATCCGCGAATGATTCTAAAAAGCCATTGCTTGATCCTGGCGGCAAGGCCTTTCCTGTTTCCTTATTCACCAGCATATTTACGATGCCGTCAGGGACTCTAAAATCAGGAGCGCCAAACTTCTCAATAGCGGCAGACATGTAATCAATCCAAATAGGAAGTGCTGATTTACCACCAGTTTCTCCGTATCCAAGAGAGCGGTTATCATCGAAACCTGCCCAAGTACCGACTACAATGTTGGCGGTAAATCCAACAAAGACTGCATCGACATAGTTATTGGTCGTACCGGTCTTACCACCAATATTCGGGCCCAAAGCTCTACCTGCTGCTGCTGCAGTACCTTGCTGGGCAACGCCTCTCAAAAGATTGGTCATCATATAGGCCACTCGCGGATCTAGAACTTGTGTGGGGTTTAAATTCTGAAGGAACGGATTACCTGGAGGCGCTTTCTGAACATCGCCTTCAGTTGCAACTACTTCATCTTTTGGTGCAGACTCTACTTCGTTATCTACCGGCCAAGATGGATCAGCGGCCGGAATAGTATAAGACTTTCCGTTTCTATCACGAATAGATGTAATGTGATGAAGTCTTACTGCTCTTCCTCCATTGGGAAAAATACCATAAGCTTTTGTAAGCTCCACCAGACTAATTCCAAATGATCCTAAAGCTAGACTCATGTCTTTGGGTATATCTGCATTCACATGCAAGCGGCTTACAAAATTACGAACTCTATTAACACCTAAATCTTTCGCTAGTCTCACTGCAGGAATATTTCTACTTACTTCTAATGCATTTCTAAAAGTCATTGGTCCTTTAAAGTCCCCATCATAGTTACTTGGCTTCCAACTTAAAGAATCGTCGACTCCGCCCAGTGCCTGGGGACTATCCATTAATATAGTTGATGGCGTATAACCATTTTCAAGGCCAGAGGCATATATAAATGGTTTAAAAGCCGAGCCAGGCTGACGAGATGACTGGATCACACGATTAAACTGAGATTTCTGAAAATCAATCCCACCAACCATAGAGATGATTTCTCCATTGCTTGGATTAAGCGCTATAAGTGCTCCTTCAGCTTCTGGTTCCTGGTCAAGAGTTCCTTGGAAAAACTTCTGTTTAGATAAAATTTCCTTTAGTGTGGCATCTTTGTATTTTTTAAAAAAGTCTGCATGAATCAGCTGATCTGAAGGAACTTGTTTTTTTGTTAATGAGACAAGAATCACGTCACCTTTTTTCACAATTTTTGAAGGAGTTTTTTGTGATGGATAATAAACTGGACTCTCACTAAATTTTCTTTCATGCGCCCAATCGAAACCAGAATCAGAGATAACGACGCGAGTCCCAGCTATCTCTGCCACAATAATTCTTTTAAGATCGCTTACTTCAGTCACAACTGCAGAATAACTTTTATAAAGTTGTAAAAAGTCTAAGAAAGGATCTTTTACAGAATTACCAATATCCACAAGGTTTTTAAATCTTTCATTAAGTTTTGATTTTTCATCTTCAAAGTATTTTACGTTGGAGAAAAATGCTTCATCCTCTTCGTGAAACTCATAAATATTTTTACCTGAGACGTCAAACGAGAAAAATGTAGATTGTTCTCTTAAGATTTTTTTTCTTTGATCTTTAATAAACTGATCTCTTTCATCTCCAGCAGCTAATTGTTTTATGATCCCTTTAAAACCCTGTCGTTTATCAATTTCTTTGACATTGTTTTTGACAATTTTCTCGGCTTTACTTTGTAAACCCCAGTCTAGGGTTGTAGAAACAGTAAACCCTTGAGTTAAAAACTCATCCGTTCCAACAGCTTTCATTACTTCTTGTCTGACCCAGTCAGTGAAGTGGCCACCTTTAAATTCATTGGGAACTCTTATGCGCATTTTAATATTTTCTTTTAATGCACTCGCGTATTCATCATCATTTATTTTTCCAGTCTCATGCATTCTTTTAAGAACATAAGTCTGACGAACTTTAGCATATTGAGGATTTACATACGGGGAATATCTTCCCGGTGCTACAAGCAGTCCAGCGACTAGCGCACACTCTGCAGGAGTCGCTGTTTCTAGAGACTTATCAAAGTATCCTTTAAAGGCTGACTTTATACCGTAGTATCCACCACCGAGATAGACTTGATTTAAATAAAGAAAAAGAATTTCTTCCTTGGAAAACTTCTCCTCAATTTTTCTGGCCAAAAGTAGATCTTTAATTTTTCTGGATATCGTTCTTTCTTTTGATAGTAAAAATGATTTGGCCACTTGCTGGGTAATGGTTGATCCACCCTGAACGAGTCTACCTTTTTTTAAATTCACCATGAAGGCACGCATAATACCGTAGTAATCAATACCTTCATGCTGATAAAAGTTATCATCCTCAGCGGCTAAAAATGCATCGACTACTTTTTTGGGCATTTGATCAAAAGGAACCACATCTCTGGTTTCAGTTCCAATTTCAAGCAAGACCTCATTGTCCCTAGACATAATCCGCGAATTCATCGGTGGGTTATAATCTTTAAGAGAATTAATTTGTGGCAAATCATGTGAGATATAAAAGAACATACCTACTAGGGCGAGAAGGCCAATAAAGCCTAGGGCCGCTAAGACGGCGAGTGTTTTCACTAAACGTTTCAAGAACAATCCTTCGTTTGGAACAGCTGTGAGGATATTTTAAAGCTTTTTGAGAAGAATGAAAGAACTACTCTTTATAATCAAT
>Ga0105050_10010289_pt1 | contig 10268 bp, 4 predicted proteins | sample FRY01_FD_78088 | JGI IMG/M metagenome (GOLD analysis project Ga0105050, IMG submission 78088) | Freshwater microbial communities from Lake Fryxell liftoff mats and glacier meltwater in Antarctica - FRY-01 | ecosystem: Environmental > Aquatic > Freshwater > Ice > Glacier meltwater ... | reverse complement strand
GCATCTGTCCAGAATGGGGGATTTTTTGAGGCATCTACTCCTGCGTCCAATGGGAGTCCAAAAAGCAGTCTCGGCGGAGCAACGTTCGTCGAGACTGCGCGCACCATTGGCGCGCTATCGACCAGAACAACCCTTCCCAAGTTGCGTCCCCGCAGAGCTTGAGTCGGTTTTTCCCGGCACTGACGAGAGTACCACGTTTCAACGTCTGCTGCCAAATCATTGGACGCAGGAGCGGATGCCTGCAAAAATCCGCCGCCCTGTTCCGAGGTCGAAAGACCGAAATCGAACCTCACCCTTGCCACTAAAATCCAAGAAGAACCATTTTTTTGCTCTGGAAGTTAACTTCGTTCAATCTTCCATTGTGGGGCGGTTCGAAAAACACCGCCCCACAATGGATGTCATCCATCGAGAAGACTATTCCTTTTTCTCAAAATCGCCACCAACGGCGGTGACGAGTTGATCAGGGCGAATGTATTCCTTGAGCGCCGCGTTCACATCGGCAACGGTCAACTCGCTGATTCGTTTTTCGTAATCCGCGGTGAACTGTAGCGTTCGTTGATTGAACATCGAAGCGAGAAGCTGACTTGCCACGCTTCCATCCTCAGCACGACGCACCTTCTCGTTTTGCAGATACGCTTCCTTGGCTTTGGCGAGTTCATCTTCGGTGATGCCACCCTCTCGAAGCTTGACCAGCTCCTCATCAATCACCTTCATCAACCGTTCAACGTTGCCGGGATTGGTGATCGCATAAAGCGTGAAGGTGGTGCGTTCGTCGCGGTGACTGGCGCTGACGCTTGAGCGGATGCCGTACGACAATCCTTCTTGCTGACGAACGCGATCGCCCAGGCGGCTGCTCAGCGTTCCTCCTCCGAGAATGAAGTTGCCGATGTCCAATGCCGCATAGACAGGTGCTTCGTCATCGAGGTTGAACTGCTTGCTGCTGTAAAGCATGGCATTGGACTTATCGGGCGTTTGAATCCGCTCCAAACTTGCCAGGATCGAAGGGTTCGCGGGACGATTGATGCGAGCGTATGGCTGCTTGTTTTTCCAACCAGACAACAACTCGGCCAACTGCTTCTTCGTTGCTTCGATATCAAAGTCACCGACGACCGAAACTTCGCCAACGCTTGCGCCGAGGAAATCGCGGTGAAGCGAGCGAATCTCTTCGACACTCACCTTGCGATACATTTCCATTTCCTCTTGGAGAGTCGGAACGTAGCGAACGTCATCCTTTCCGTAAGGCGACAGCTTGCGACTGACCGCAAGCGGCACGAGAGCCTGCGGTTCGGTGAGCGAGCCTTCGATACTGGTGAGCACTTGTCGGCGAAGCACCTCAAGTTCAACCCCGTCCAGCTTCGGCTTTTGAACAATTTCAACAATCAAGTCGATCACCTGCGGCAAGAATTCTTTCCTGGTTTTGACTTGCAATTGCAGTAATCCGGTGGTGCTGTTCATTGACAGTTGAGCGCGTAACGTTGTCAATGCATCCTGCAATTCCTGATACGACTTGGATTCCGTTCCACGCTGCATCAGCGCACCAACCAACTCTGCGGCCCCCACCTTACCACGCAGCGAATTTTCATCACCAAAACGAAGGGTCATCATTAAGTTGACAGATTCACCACGCGTCTTTTTCGGCAACATCGCATAACGATATCCGTCGAACAGCTCGCCGCGTTCCGTTCGTGCTTCAATGGCGAGGGGATCAATGTCGAAAGCTTCTCCCGCTGCAACGACCGCTCGCCCTTTGTAACCATCGAGCAACTTGGCAAGATCAGGTCGCTCCGGCACCGTGATCCGTTCTGACTTCTCGGTCGGGATGAACAAACCCACGGTTCGATTGTTGCGAACCAAGTATTTCTGCGCAGCCGCTTGCACTTGATCGACCGTTAACGCTTCGATCATGTCGCGATACATAAAGTACAACCGCCAATCGCCCTGGGCCGCCCAATCGCTAAGCGAAACCGCGATTCGATTTGACTCCGATGATTCAAGCTCACGAGCTTTCAGGATTTGTTGACGGGCGCGTTCGAGTTCCTCTTCGGTCACCGGGTTCTTTTCCCAAGTTCCTTCGATACCATCGATCATCGCCGTTCGAGCTTTTTCAATCGAACCAGCCTGAGGTACTTCGACGAAGATCATGAGCGTGCTTGGATCATGAAGTGCTGATGCCATCGCGAAAACGTTGCTCGCGATTTCGGTTTCGACGAGCTGCTTATAAAGTCGCCCGCTGGGTTCGTCGGCGAGAATGTAAACCAGTGCCTTCATCGCGGCAAAGTCAGGGTGACTGCTGGCGGGAACGTGATACGCGGCTCCTGCGTATTGCACATCGCCCACACGACGCAGCACGACCGTGCGTTCACCATCTTGCGCCGGTTCAATGGTGTAGGTGGGTTCGATCGGCGTTTCGGGTGACTCGATCGCGCCAAAATGATTCTGTAGATACTTGAGCGCCGTGTCCGGATCAAACTTTCCGGCCACGATGACCATCACGTTGTCGGGACGATAATATTTTTTGTAGAAGCGGCGAAGAGCAACGATCGGCACGCGTTCAATATCGCTGCGATTGCCGATGGTGCTTTTACCATAGTTGTGCCACTCGTAAGCGGCGGCTTGCATTCGCTGCATCAGTACTCCGATGGGGGAGTTTTCGCCTCTCTCGAATTCGTTGCGGACAACCGTCATTTCACTGACCAAGTCCTCGCCACGGATGAAGCTATTGACCAGTCGATCGGCTTCCAGACGAATGGCAAACTCAAGATTGCTTTCGGTCGCCGGCAATGTTTCGTAGTAGTTGGTCCGGTCGAGCCAAGTGGTACCATTAAAGTTGGCTCCGCGGTCCTGGAGCGCCTTCGGCACATTGGGATGCTCGGGCGTCCCTTTGAAAAGCATGTGCTCCAGCAAGTGAGCCATGCCCGCTTCGCCGTAACCTTCGTGTCGCGATCCGACGAATACCGTCATGTTCACGGTCACAACATCCTTGCTGTCGTCGGGAAACAACAATACGCGGACGCCATTTTCGAGGCGGTACTCCGAGATTCCTTCTATTTCACTAATCTTCATGGGGCCGTCCGAAGTCGCCGTTTGTGTTTGAGAAGCCGCAGCGTCGGCATTTTTTTCTTGTGAGTGGCAGAGGCTGGGCGTTAAGAATGTCGCCGCAACGCAGGTGGCAACTTTTGCCCAAGAACGCGGTTTGCCTGACACGGAAACCGTTTTGTTTTTCGATACCATTTTTTTGCTCCTTCCAGGCGTCCGATCGAACTAAACCATGACTGATGTCATTTTGCCGATCGCGGGAAGCCATATGGTACCGAAACTCCGCCCAGTGCGGAAAAGGGGGACCAGGAAAAGAGAATCGCCTTTCGCAATGCGAAAGGCGACACGAGATTTCGGAAAATACGCTGCGTTAGCTCAATCAGCCGTTCCACCACCAGCGTCCAGTTTCGGCTTGCGTCTTTTCATCTCGCAGCGTCGCCAGCGTTTCATCGACGACTTGGTTTGAAACCACTTCGAAGGCATTCACGTCCACACCGCCGGATGCGGTCACCACCCAGCCCGATCGTCCGCGAACAAAACTGCACTGCGGCTCAACCGCTTGAGGAATTCGATAATTTTCAATATCAACTGAACCGATCAGAAACGAGATGTCGCAGTTTGCTCGTTCGGCAAGTCGTTCTTGAATGATTAACGTCGCGATGACCGATAGATCCAGGCAATTTCGTAGCTCACCAAAAACGGGTTGAGCTTGCGACAACGCCTCAAAACGATTCGTCATCATATCCGCCCATTTCTGAGCCAGCGGATCGATCTGGTTCGCGGGAACGGCTTCACCCGACTTGCTGATGACATCGTTGTCCGTCAGCGTCTTCACGCCTTGGCCCGATAGCTTCCAAGCAAGTTTGTCTTCGGAGTGAGTCAGCGCATCGTAATTACACGCCATCCACCAACGTGGATTCGAGTTGGCAGAATGACGCTGGCCCTTGGAAATGGTGAGGTAACCGGGCAGGCCTTCGACCGGCGATGGCTCAAGATTCATCGCAATCCGCTTCATCTGATAATCAGCGGCCACAAGCGTGCGAGCGTAATGACTGTCCTTGGGCACGCCGGTCAGCTTGATCAACTGAGGCCCGAACGCTTCACGCATCGCAGGCTCAAGCCCACTGGGATCCTGTCCAGGACGCAGGGTGATATTCTTGAGCAGATTCTGAAGACGCTGGCGCCCTTCGGCGGTTGGTTCGATCGAACAGGTGAGGCCTTCATCGCGGGCACCTTCGACACTGCGAAACGCCACCACCAAATCGTCTAACGTGACAACGGGCCTTCCGCTCTTGATGCCAACGACTGAAGCGTCCTCACGCACTTTCCAGGGTTCGGCCGGACCAGCGATAATGATGTCGTTTCCTTCCGGAGAAACAAAGACATACTGCACGCGTTGCAAACCTGCCAAGTAACGCATGTCGTCAGAAATCGGCTGCCCGTTCTGCTCCGCTTCCGCCAACGCGGCTTGCAATTTAGAGAGAGAAATCATCCGCAGCTCGGTTGCCTGGGCCAAATCGCCTTGAGCATCAGGAATCGACTCCCTCATCGCCGCGAGCGTTTGCGTGCGTTCCTGAACCGTCGCGGTTCGAATCAGACCGCTGGTATCAACCACAACACCACCGACCGCGCGACCACCGCCAATGCCACCGCCGCCTATAGCGTAGCTCTGATTCGCGGCTAGAACCATAATGGCCGCTATGATCGACAGACGCGATGAAACATATAACATTTAGGACACTCGGCGATTTTGGCAAGCGACAGCGTGGGTTGAATAACAATCAGCTTTTGATCTTGGTCGCGGAAAAATTCGGGGCACAATACTTATGTGGGCGCCCTCGCGATTCAACGACCTCCAGCCATAGAATACTTGTTCATCGATGGCATTTCAACAAACATTTCCCGACGCCGGTCCCGCGAGTATAGCCGAACCCTACCGATTATACCGCTTGGAACGCTGTCTTTAACGTCCGCTTCCCCCCTACCGACATGGCAAAACCCAGGAGCCTGAACACTGAAGAATCGCCGACGCATTTCGCGAAGGCGTTTCTCGTCGTCCGTCGAGGGGGTCGCTGGACCGATTTACTCCGTTTATCGCCCGAGCGGTCCGCTGTGATCGGGCGAGCCTCGTCCAATCAGATCGTCATCCGCAGCCACCAAGCCAGCCGGCAGCATGCCGAGGTCCGCTGGGATGACGGCAAGTGGTGGGTTCGCGATTTGAACAGCCGCAACGGCACAACCGTGAACGGAAAACGCATTGAAGCTGCTCAGCCGTTGCAAGAAGGAAATTGCATCGAGGTCGCGGGGTGCTCAATGACATTCACCGCGCGAGTTGCGGATGCACTCGCGGCGTCTCAGACCCACCCCGCAGGACCAACTGCGGTTGGTGATTCGCGGCAGCAAAGCGATGAACAATTAACCATCGACGGATTGGGGATGGGTACAATCACCCACCGTTCGACGCGCAGCCGGTTCTTACCCGACGCCGAACCAGGTTCGACAAGCGAGCATGAGAAGGTTAACGATTCGTGGCAAGCTTTGTTCGGACTCGCCTACGAGCTCGCGTCGGCGGAATCGATTGAGGAGGCTGCCCAAAGCACCCTCGCAATGCTGACCGCGGCCATAAAAGGTTCTGCCGGAGGTGTGTTTTTGCCCGTCCGACCATCGTTGCCGGCGGCGGAGACACGGAACGCAATTCCCGAAGTCTCTGGTCATGGTGTGGAGCCCACGCTGGTCGCGTTTACGTGCTCGAAAAACCGCTCCTACCAGGCTCCTGCCGCAACCATTGTCCACTCTGTACTCGCCAGCGGTACGGCCGTCATCGCTCGTAATATTATCGATGACGCCGAATTACAGGACGCTGATAGCCGCGGCGAATTATCAACCACAACCGCCATGGTGGCTCCGATCGTCCTCCAACGCCACAAAGATCGCGGAGACAGGCCAACGGCGAAAAACATCGGCTACCTCCATCTTTACTTGATCGATGCAAAGGCCGACTACTCAGCTGCCGAGTTAGACCTAGCGATCGCCGCCGCGGGAGTATTCGCCGCGGCCGTTGAAAACCTGCGTACTAAAGTTCAACTGACACGGTCGCTTCGACAAAGCCGCAAACAAATCGAGCGGCTTCGTGAACGGCTCGAGGATGCGGTTCAAATCATCGGCTCCAGCGATGCCATCGAGCGGGTGAAATCGTTGATCGCCAAAGTCGCCCGGGCCAGCACCACCGTCCTGATTCGCGGCGAATCAGGGGTGGGAAAAGAATTGGTCGCCGCCGCCATTCACCAAGCAAGTCCGCGGCGTGACGCACCGATGGTCTGCCTTAACTGCGCCGCCCTTTCACCAACACTCTTAGAAAGCGAACTTTTCGGACATGAGAAAGGTGCGTTCACAGGAGCAACGGAACAAAAGAAAGGCAAGTTCGAATCAGCGGATCAAGGCACCTTGATGCTGGACGAAATTGGCGAAATGCACGTCGATCTCCAAGCAAAATTGCTTCGTGTCCTCGAGGGACATCCTTTCGAAAGATTAGGAGGACAACAGCCCATTCGCGTCAACGTAAGACTGATCGCCGCTACCAATCGAGACTTGCCTCGCGAAGTGCAAGAAGGCCGTTTTCGTTCGGATCTGTATTACCGTTTGAATGTCGTCGAAATCGTTGTGCCCCCACTCCGCGATCGGCGCGAAGACATTCTGCCGATCGCCAACCATTACCTGATGTTCTTCGGCGACAAGATGGCTCGTCGCATCGATGGATTCTCGAAACACGCCAGCGAGATTCTTCAACAACATTCCTGGCCCGGAAATATCCGAGAGCTCAAGAACGTGATCGAACGAGCCGTCGTTCTCGGTGGTGACAACCTCATCGATTCATCTGACCTCGGCATCAAACTTTCCGAAAGCGAGAGATTGAAACATCCACCAGATCCTGCGTCGGACGAGGCCGTTGAAGATGAAGCCGTGATCGACTCTTTGGTTCCAACCAAGCTGCCAACGCTAAACGACGTGGAGCAACAGCATTTGATTACGGTCCTTCGTGAGGTTGGCGGCAACAAAAGTCGCGCTGCTATTGCTCTGGGAATTGAACGAAGCACGCTGGATCGAAAACTGAAGCGTTTTGACATTCAGCCCAGCGTCTATAAGACGCGGTGAGCCAAAAAGATGTTGCGATCCCCTCGACAATAATTTGTCAACGCATCAGTACCCAAGACGTCTTCCGTAATACCACCATTCAAGTGACAAAACACCAAGCATTCCCAGCAGCAAGACACGCCAATATTCGCGGCGAGATAAGCTTGTAACCTGGTCGCTCGCGATAGGCATAAAACCCAATTGCACCGTCTCGGCGCTCGGGATCGTTGCTTCCTGGCGATCAAACAAATTAACACTGAACAAATCGACAATGCGTTTCTCATCCTCGATTTCGTAAATTCCCACCCTGTCGCCGACGGAATATTGAAGCCGTCCGGTCGCATCCGGCTTTACAAAATCGATTCGTCCATCCGGTGACCGAATCGAAAGTTCACCCTGTCGACGGTCCGTACCTAAGGTCACGACTGCCCCCGGGCGATGCGACGCACGTGCGTGAACCTCAAACGCACCGGTTAAGTAACGCACTGCATTGAAAACAAAGACGGGCCAAGATCGCTGTACTTGCCAATCTGTATTGAAAGCGGTTCCACCGTCGGGCGTTGAGGAAAGGATTTCAAAACCCAAAACCAAATCCTCAAAACCATCTCGCGGCGCGAGCGACAAAACGGGGCCTGTCTCGGAAATCAGTAGGTCCATGGAACCTCTGGGCGCCGTGAGCGTTTGCCCCTCAGCGACCAAAAGAGAAAACAGGTCCAAATAACGCATGATGGGATGCGTCCGATCAATATCAATAAGCAGGATTTGGTCTTTCTTTTCGCTCGCCTGCCAACCCGCGGGAGGCGTCGTTCCCACGAAGAACGTATTCGTCATCGGCATCGACTCGGGCGAGCAGCGATCAAAGATGATCAATTTATCCGTGCCGGCAGAGGCTCGTGAAGCATATAAATCAGATTTCAAATAAGACGGACCAACCGTTTCCAAAACACATACCTTCTCCGCCTGCCCCGTGGTCAACGCTAATTCCAAAGGCGGGTTGCCTGGCGTTACCAATAACACGGCCATCGTTTGCGGCGGAGCAAGTGCTGCGTAAGCCATATTATCGACCACCAAATCATCCGCTTGGTCCAACGTCAACTGCAGCCGAACTAGGTCGCTGTCCTGAAGTTGAAACGAGATGCCCGTTTCCTCACCCGGCCCAAGATTGACCTCATCCGCATCCACCAGTTCCCCGTTCATCTGCAGCGAAACATCGCTCGATGCTGTTTCCGTTCCCAGGTTCGCGATCGTGGCAAACGCTTCTATTTCACCGATTTTTGCATCACTCCGCTGAACAGAAAACGCAATGATCGAAAGGTTGGTCGCCAGACTTTCACCGATCCGGACATAACGCGGATTCAAACGTCCTGAGTCAAAATCGTTAACGGCACTGAACCCTCCATCGCTATACAAAATCAACTCCGTTTTCGTCTCCGGAGCAACGTTTTGCTCTAACTCTTCTCCAAAGATTTCGCCGGAACGCTGAACGGATAAGCCGTCTGCCGCCCGAAGAGCTGTTTGGATGTTGGTTGTTCGATTCGTGACCTCCGCAGCAGATAAGGCATCGCGAAGCTTGCGACGGTCGGAAGTAAAAGATTGCAGAACATCCGTCCGATCGCTGAACATCATTAGCATCGCGACGTCGCGATCAGTCATCGCGTCAATCTCGTCTCCAATAAGTTTCCTGGCGAAGTCAAAACGATTGGCAACGCCTTCCTTATCAGACGCGGCCATGCTTGCGGAAGCATCGAGCAAAAATACTCGTTTGGTGTCGGCTCTTAAGGAGTCACGATAACCCGGCCTCAATAACGCCATGATCGCCAAGGCGATGGCAAGCAATTGTAGTAGCAGGAGCGGTGTCGTCCGAAGCCGTTGAAGCAAACTGTTGACGTGCAAATCTTCGATCGTCTTCGCCCAGAGAAACGTGCTTGGTACGGTAACCGGTTGGCGACGCAACTTAAGGAAGTAAAGGAGAATGATCCCCACGGGAATCGCGGCAAGCAGCGGCCAGAACCAGGTAGAGAGACTAGGTAGAAAAGTCATCGCACCACACCTCGTTTCTGAAGGTAGTCAATAACAAGTGACTCAATCGATGTATCGGACCGGGCGAAAACATAGGTGATTCCACGCTGGCTGCAGAAATGACGGGCGTCCTCAATGAATGACTGAACGGTTTCGCGATATCGACGCAGAGCCGTACTCGTCAACGAAATCTCCGTCACATCCCCGTCTTCCGCATCTACCAATCGCAAATCGCCCCTCAGCGGCGGCTCCAGTTCCTCGGGGGACAAAAGATGAATGACAAAGATGTCCATTCGCCTTCCTACCAGCATCCGTAGCGCGGATTCGTATCCGGTTTTATCCATCAAATCCGTAATCAATACAACGATTCCCGTGGCTCCCCCACGAACCAAGAAATCTTTGACACCATCGGTAAGCGTCTCATTTTTACTCGCACCGCTCTCACCTGATAGTGAAGACAAGTAATCGAGCATGCGATACAAACCAGAACGACCACGCAGTACCGGCGCGTTTCGACCAAGCTCTCCGATCGCAGCCACCCGGACACGGTCACTTCGACACAATCCCACATAGCCGACCGCCGCGGCAATCTGTTTGGCAACAAACAGTTTACTGGGATTGCCAAACCGCATTGACTCACTGACATCGATCAAAGCGTGCACATGGAGGTCTTCCTCCTCTTGAAACAACTTCAAAAACAATTGATCTAGCCGAGCATAAAGATTCCAGTCGATCAAACGAAGATCGTCCCCAGCGACATAGCCTCTAAAATCTGCAAATTCTACGCTTTGCCCCTTCCGCTTACTACGACGTTCTCCCTTCACCTGGCCGCGAAAAACTTTTCGTGACGCCATCTCCAACCGCTCAAGACGAGCCATCAACGTGGGAGGCAGTAACTCCATCGGCGTCTGTCGATCAATCATGGCTTCCGCTGTAGCGATATGGAGACGAAACAAATGTTTTGGTTCTTCTCGGATTTTAGTGGCATCTGTCCAGAATGGGGGATTTTTTGAGGCATCTACTCCTGCGTCCAATGGGAGTCCAAAAAGCAGTCTCGGCGGAGCAACGTTCGTCGAGACTGC
>Ga0105050_10010287_pt1 | contig 10272 bp, 14 predicted proteins | sample FRY01_FD_78088 | JGI IMG/M metagenome (GOLD analysis project Ga0105050, IMG submission 78088) | Freshwater microbial communities from Lake Fryxell liftoff mats and glacier meltwater in Antarctica - FRY-01 | ecosystem: Environmental > Aquatic > Freshwater > Ice > Glacier meltwater ... | reverse complement strand
GTGTAGACCAGTTCCACCAGGGCATGAAGGAAATGGAACTCAAGGTTAAGGGTGGCCTTGCCAATGTAGTAGCTGGAGTCATGGGCATTGTTGGAGCATTCGCACAAGCCGCAGCGTCTGGTAAAACCTTTAGTTTGGCAACAGTCATCGTGATTTATACCGTTATCGCCGCGCTATACGCAAAGACTCTAGCGACTACGGCAGCCACACTCGCAACATGGCTGTTGGCGGCTGGATGGGTAGCTGCTGGCATCGCTGCACAGATTGCAATTGCATTCATGACGCTTGGGATCTCTGCGGCTATCGCAGGGGTTATTGCTCTTGGTATGAAGATTTTCGGTGTCTCTAAAGCGTATAAAGAAGGTAAAGCGGCTGCGGCAGAATTCACGGAGAGTATCAAATCATCTTTAACGGCTGCACAGCAAACCGAAGCGGTAATAAACGGAAACTATGAATGGGCTGCCACAGTCATTGGTCTACGGGATAAGTACATCGCACTTGGATTAACTGAAGAAGCCGCACTCTCGGCGCTTAATCGTTTGTGGATAGCTGAAAAGCAAGGAAAAGAAGCTGTTAGGAATGTTATCATCTCAATTAACCTCGAGATGGAAAAGGCTAAGAAACTCCAGGATGACGCAAAGGCATTCCTATCCGAACTACCCTCGATGCTCGATGCTGTTGCAGCTTCCGGCCAGCTAGCTTCGCGAGAGCTCCTTGATATGGTCAACAACCTCGAGAGTATGGGGCAGATGACGGAAGAGATCGCTGCCTTTAGAAGTAAGGGGGCTTCAACAGCGGCGGACGGATTTAATGACTATTTAGGTGCATGGTCCGCAGCGCAGACTAAGATAACTGCTGGTGAGAAGGAGTTGTCTAAACTGCGTGAAGAACTGGCTAAAGCAGATGGAAAGAATATAGACGATATTCTGGCCAAGATGGCGGAGATTGAGTCTGCGCTGGGAGTTCAGAGACAAGCGCAACAGTTAGTAGCGATAACGACACAGGGAGCTGCTGATGCGATGTCTGCTGGTCTCCTTGGAATGTTCGGGGTATTGACCGCTGGTGGTATGTCCGTAATGGATGTCCTCATAGAGCTCCAGCCGTCCATCGAGTCACTTGCTGCTCAAATGGATGCAGCCGGGTTGAACGGATCCGCAGCGTTTAGCACGCTCATTGAAATGTCTGCGCTATTTAGCGATGAAATATCCGGCCCAGCTCTTAAGGGTGTGCAGGGTCTTGGTGAGGCTCTTGTTGGCCTTCACAACAGCGGCATCCTTAATCAGGAGATGTTCGTTGGGTTGACGAATCAAATCACACAGACATTCCAGAGACTTGTGGCGCAAGGTTATAATGGTGACGCTGCGATGCGAGCCATGCAACCCTCACTTCAAAAGGTCTGGGAACTGCAACAGGATTTTGGCTATGTAATTGATGTTGCGACACAGAACCTTCTCGATCAAGGTGTAGCGGCTGGCGTTGTAGGCGAGAAGCATCGCTCTGCTCAAGACAAGATGGCGAAGTCGATGGAGCGCCTTGTCGATCTTATGGAAGCGTTCGTTAAGTCACTTGGGATTGACGTACCCACTGCTGCCGAGAAAGCGGCGGCTAAGGTGAAAGACGAGTTCTCAGCTATGGAACGTCATCTCCAGATTCAGGCAGAAGAAATTGAGAAAGAATTCCAGCGTAATCTCATTGATCCACTAATTGGTGACAACGGCGTGGTCAATGCACTGGAAGATGTCGAGGGTGCTTTCACTCGGATGGGTGATGAAGCCGGTGGAACTCTCGGTATTCTCACCCTAAAGGCTGACGGGCTTAATCAGATCCTAGGAAGACCCATTACCAAGACTATCACTACTGTTGAGACTGTGGTTCAGTCATTTCAGGCTGCCGCGGAGTTAGTTCGCACGACCGCGTCAAACAACAATGACCGACTTAGCCCGGATGCTTTCCCGGATTATGACTCGTGGTTTGCAAACTGGATCTTGCGTAATAAAGGTGACGAAGGTCGCGCACGAGCTGCGTATGGGTTTGCGAACGGAACTCCTGGTCTTGGATTTATGGATTTTGGCTCTGGGAGGAATGTAACGCTGCACGGTGAGGAAGCAATTGTTCCGCGTGGCCGAGAGGCTGAGTTCTCCGCCAAGCATGGGGATGACCAAACACAGGTGATTAACGTCTACCTCGATGGCGCAATGATTGCGCGATCAACTGCCAAGCATCTTCCGAAGGTGCTTGAGATCTACGGAGTGCGGTAATGGCTATCACCATCACCATTGGCGGCGCGAGCGTGACGGACATCCTCGAGAAAAACTCCCTCAATTTGTCGGACGATGCGAACGCGCGTAACGTGCTACGATTTCAGTTGATAGACCCGACGGCTACGCGGCACTACGCACCCGGCGCGGAAGTTATTGTTCTAGATGGAGCTACGCGATTGTTTGCAGGGACGATTGAAGAACCAAACGAAACACTGTTACAGGGTAGGCAAATCCTGATTGCCAACATCACTGCGGTTGACTTCAACCAACTACCCGATCGGTTTCTGGTAGCTGAAACTTACGATAATAAGACGATCGCCCAGATTGCCACGGATCTGGTCACCGTGTACCTCGCGGCTGATTCTGTCACACTCGGCACGATTGAGACTGGTCCAACCATTACACGAAAGGTGTTTAATTACGTTCTGCTCTCTGATGCGCTGAATTGGTTAACGGAGCAAACAGGGTATCCTTGGAGTATCTCCTACACGAAGGTGTTCACGCTACAGAACCCGGAGTCGGTGATAGCACCTTTCGTAGCGGACGGAACGACATGTCTCTCGATGCGCACAAATCGGGCGCGTGGTCCGTATCGCAACAAGCAATACATCCGAGCAGGACGCGACCTGACAGACTCCCGTGTGGAATCGTTCAAAGGTGATGGTACCAGACGGACGTTCAACGTGTCGTTTCCTGTAGGCACCGTGCCGACAGTCACCGTGGACGATGTCCCGAAGACCGTTGGGATTCGGGGTATCGATACTGGTAATGATTGGTACTGGAATAAGGATACCAATGAAATTTCGCAGGACGACAGTGGAGCAATTCTGACCACTAGCAACACGCTGGCGGTCACGTATCGTGGACTTTTTCCAATCCTCGTTCAGGCGCAGCTTGATGCAGAGATCGCGGACAGGGTAGTAGTCGAGGGTGGTTCGGGAGTCTATGAAGCGATTGAGGATCACACAGACATTGATGATGAGGATCTTGCGATGGATACCGCTCTGGCACGACTTGCCAGGGATGGCAGCATTCACAAGACTGTTGAGATTGTCACGGATAGTAGCGGCCTAGCGGCAGGACAGTTGCTTACGGTAAACGAGGCAAAGCTTCAACTGTCTGGCCAGTTTCTCGTGCAATCGGTACAGGCCAATGATATTCAGGGAGCTTGGCTACGATCCTCAGCCACTTGCATCAGTGGGGATGCAGTAGGGGGCTGGATAAACTTTTACCAGAAGTTGCTGGCCGCAAAGAGAGAAACGGTCGTTCGCGACAACGAGGTGTTACTGCACTTGAGGTTATTGACGGAAACCATTGCGTTCACTGATGTTGTCTTAATCTCAACCGCTGCGCCGGAGTCACGCATTGGATCCGCACTCATCAATTATTCCGAGGTAGCCGCATGATAAGGCTGACCGGCAAGGTTGTTGCTGACGTGCGCTCGGCACGGACCGGACGACTCTTGCGTCGTATTCGCCAGAAGAACCTGATTGTGCTGACTGGGCGGGACTTTGTCCGTGATTTGCTCTTCGGCGATGTACTGGGCGGACTGACGACATTTAAGGTTGGGACTGGATCGACGGCTGTGACGGCAGGCGACACCGCACTGGTCGCCTCAGTACTGAGCGATGTGTTCACGACCATTACGAAAGCGTCTGGGCAATTGGTCATCAAGTACTATCTCGGATCCGGATCGGCGAACGGCAACACACTCGCCGAGGTCGGCATCTTCGCGGCTGGGGCGGTGATGTTTGCCCGTGTCGTGCTGGGATCAACTATCGTGAAGACATCAAGCGTGACGGTGACATTCACGTGGACAATTACGATCGCTGGAGCATAGAGTATGGGATCACTTTGGGCTGACGCTGACAATATGACCGCGGCGCGGCGGAACCGCGAGTCGATCATTGGGCGGCTTTGGATGCCGATCTATGACGTTGACAATTCCAGTGTTGTCACGGTAACGGCTGTCTCGGTCGATGGTGACGACATCATCACCAGTGAAACGACGCACTATACGGTTCCGGGGAGCGGCGTGGTGATGGCCGTGCTGCAACGAATCACGGTCTGTAATAGCTCCTTGAACCCCAGAGCGTGTTCGATTCACTTGATCGAGAGCGGCGGTAGCCGAACCGTGGCAAACCGAATTTATAGCGCCTACGTGCCAGCAGGCTCGACTGTAACTATCGAGGGTCCATTCTTTCTGTCGGCGTCCGATACGCTTCGGACGATTGGCCTCGGTATGTCGGCAAACAATATTGGTCTCCGTGCCGAGGTGCTTGAATTCGCGGCGCAACCAACCGGGGTCACACTCGCGCATGAGACGACCAACGGATCAGGCATTGAAGGTGCGGCACTGACCGAAACTTCAGCTATATATTACACGGCCCCGGCTGCGAAAAAGACTGTTGCCATGAACATCACGGTGTGTAATACTGACAGCTCAGCCCGCACAGTAACGGTCTATATCGTGGAGAGTGGTGGAGTCGTCGCAGGTGCCAAGCAGGTCATCAGGCAGAGTGTCCCGGCGGGTGCGAGCGTGATGCTGGATGGCCCATTCGTCCTGGATCCAGGAGATACCATTCGGGGTTTGGCGAGCTTGACCGCTGTTGTCAGTATTCGGATCACTCCAGTGGAGCTAGACTAATGCCTATTTCTTCGACACAGGTAGTTGTTGCAGTTAATAACGACAAGACCGGCTATGCACTGACGACGGCCAACTGGAATGTCGGCAAGACCGGCTACAGCCTGACCGCCGCGAGCTATGTGGTGCGGGCGTCGAGTAACCAGCGAGGCTCCATCACTATGGCTGCTGGTGTCACCTCAAATACGGCCACGATTAGTTCGGTAACTACCACACGAGCGACTCTTCACTTCATCGGAACTCAGGATAACACGAATGGGGAGGGGCTCGTGCGTGAAGATATGACGAATGCGACAACGGTGACTGCGACTCGCAATCTTAGCGGGGGCCAGGCCCAAACAGGGTTTGAAGTCTCGGAGTTGTTCTAATGGTCACAAGGCATTTCGTCTTCTTCGACCAAACTGACGGCTCCTACATCCGAGAGTGGCGTGGGCCGGTCCAGACGCCCACGCTTCCGCCTGGGCTGTCATCAGAGGTACGGAAGTCCATGTTGAACCTCTGGGCGACAGCCGTCTCCGAACCAGAAGCGAATGAAATCGGCCTCGACGTGACGCAGTTCAACTGGCCCGTGGGTGACTTTCAATGGTCATGCTTTGATCTTGTAGATCAAGCATTGCTTGTGGAGGAGCCACACCACTTCATCCAGCTTGAACGAGCGACAGCCTGTATTGATGCAGGTGTGACGAGTGCTCGACCTGTACGTGACTCGGAAACGAAGGCTATCTTGGAGATTACTGGTACACCACTTGAAGCGATACGCCACTCGCTCTTCGGCCAAGTAAGACGGCAGGATGGACAAGCACTCCTACTCCGACAGGCAGGTGAGCCGATTCCACTAGACCTTGGACACATGATTGAACATGAGCGGATTCCTCTGCTGGAGACCACATGAAACGCATCGTAACAATCGACGACGCAACCGGCCTCGTCATCGGCACCTGGCAGGGTGGTACTGAACAGACACTCGATCCGGTGGCGGGGCGCACCTTCGTGACGATCGCTCCTGACGACGTGGCGGACTACAGCGGCAAGCGGTGGACTGGCTCGGCATTCGAGGTGGCACCAGTCGTCGCCTCCCGGATCCTCTCGCGGCTCGACTTCGCACGTCTGTTCACGCAGGCGGAAGACATCGCAATAGATGACGCAGCGACCGCAGGAGACAAGGCGATCAGGTTCTTTCAGCGGCGTTTGCAACTAGCCGGGACCGTCAACCTTGACCACCAGGATGTGGACAATGGATTGAGCCTCCTGGTAGCGAAGGGACTCCTCACGGCAGACCGGAAGACCTCAATCTTTGCTGGAAGATCCAGTAGTTAATACACAAAGGAGATACAACATGGAAAGCCAGAAAGCTCCGTGGGCAAGCAAGACCATCATCTTCAACGTGCTCGCAATGGCCGTCGCCATTCTCCAGACCTACGCCGGCCTACTGCCGGAGGGAGAATAACATGGGTTGGTTGACTCTCGGGTTTAAGCTGGTCCCGCTTATTCTCGCGGCCGTGAATGCCGTCGAGAGGCTCGTCGTCACAAAGAACGGGAAGGATAAACAGAATGCAGCGATCGACATGGTAGGTGATCTCATGCCGCTTATCGAGTCAAGTATCGGGCGAGAGATCGTGAACGAATCATCCGTTCAGGACGCGATGCGGAAGGTGATTGATGCGGTCGTCGCACTCCAAAATGTTATCTCGGACGTGAGGACAAAGAAGACATGATTGCCCATAGCTGTATCTACTGCGGCGAAGACCGGCAGGTCGAGCAGGTCGGCCGGATGTGGTTTTGCTCGACGTGTGGGAAGTCGTGGCCGCAGACCGACGGCGAGGACAAGAGGGATGTGAACGGCGTACTGATGGACCAGGGCGACTGATGGCGAACCCGATGCCGACGTTCGACCTGCCGACCGCGCAGCTCATGCCGACCGGTGACGACGAGATCACGCCCTCGAACGCCTGATCCGAGACCCGGTGAAAGTCAGGCTGGCGATCCTAAAGGCGCTTGTCGACTCGAATATCGGCGCCATCAGTTGGAACACGGCGGAATGGATTGGCAGCGAGCTGCGGCAGCAGGAGATGGCCTATCTCATGGGCCGTCTGACCGCCGACAAGACGGGCGGCGCGGTCTATCTCGCGATCCGACCGGCAGGCAAGGACACGACCGAGGAAGTGTTCTACATCGATAATGGCGTCGCGATCTTCCACGTCCCGGTGCAGGCTCCGAACATCGGTGCTGGCGGCGACCAGAAGCCGCGCATCCGGCATGAGGGCGGGCGGCTGCTGTCGACGTTCCAGCGCGACGGCAACGAGGTGCTGTACGATATGTGGAACCGGGTGACGCTGACGCCGGAGCCTGACGAGACGAAGTGGACGGCGCTGTGGTCGCGGTGGGACGGGACCCTCGTGCAGCGCCCGTGGGTGTAAGACTTATTCTTTATCCCACCTCTCCCATCGGATGTGGCGGTAAGAGTTCTCTGGCATAGTCCTCTCTTGATACTCGCACCAAAGTTTTCGTCCTATGGCAGCGTGCTGTCCCGGCATTTTCGCTAGCTCCTCGAAGGCGCGGCACTGTGCATCGTTCTTGGTTGTCACCTGAGTTCGATTTCCTTCATCATCTACAAGGCAGGTGATGGCGTAGGGGCCACGGTCGTTGATGAGCCCTCGAGAAGGGATGAAACCGGTGATGGTGAAAAGAGCACTTTGGAGCTTCTTGATCTTGACCCAGACTCCTTTGGGGCGTTTGCCTGGTGTGTAGATGGCGTCCTTACGCTTGAGAATGAGACCTTCTCCATCACGAGCCCAGACGGAATCGCGGAGAGCAAAGACTTCGTCCCATGTATTTACGTCGGTGGTGGGGGCGAGAACGACGGACTTTCCTTCTGCCTTAAAGAGTTGTTCGAGGAGTTTGCGACGCTGTTCGTAGGTAACATCCGTCATATCTTCACCCTCGAGTTGGAGGATGTCGAACACGAAATAGACGAGATCTGCCGTGTTGTCGAGGTCCATCGTACCGTAGCTGCGGAGCCCCGGAGCACAAATCTCTCCATCGAGGATGACGTTTGGAAATTTTGCCAGCTCCTCTTGGATGTGCTCGGGGTGCGGACGGAGGTTGCCGTACCTGCTCCAAGCGGAAATACCCTTTGAGACGAAGAGTTGGTCGGGGTTGGAACCTATCTCCGTAATAATACGCAGACCGTCAAATTTTTCCTGGCTCACGTAGCGGCCGGGCTCGAGGATGAAGGGCTTGGCCTTCGGGTTTTTCACTAGATTCGGTAGCGGCGTCGCGAACATTGGTTCGATGAACATTAGAGTTGATCCTTCCAGTGATAGTGCTCAATTTCTTCTGGTGTAAGAAACTTTTCCTTAAATTCTGTGAAGGTTGGGCCGGTGTAGCGGATGCAGAGACAACGAGTCTTAACTCCGTGTGCCCCACAAGTAGGGCACTTACCAATCACATCTCGTTCACAGATGAGCATATCATTGTGGTCTTGTGCGATATGCCCACAGTCACATTTAGGCCATAGTGACCCGATTCTGAAATTGACCTAATCATAAAGCTCCTATTTGTGCGGCAACCTAAATGCAGTGTAACACAGGTGGGTTAAGATTACAAATCTTTGCTCTTTGGATATTTCGGATGTTTCATATAGTTAAATTCATTCCCATCTCGACTAGGCGTATCGCAGATATGTCTGATTCTTAAAGTTACCCATCCAAAATATGAATTTCGTTTATCTCGCCATTGATCAGTTAGATCAGATTTCCGACTTCTATGTGATCTACCGTCGAATTCAATGATGTGTTTATATTTTAGATTCGCAAAATCTACTCGTACTGGTTTATCTATATAATCAATATAATATTCAGCAATGTAACCATTTTCGAGAAGAATTTTTTGAATCTTACAAAGAGCTTCATGAATTTTCCATGCCCACACATCATGACGTTGTGTATACATAATCAATTCAGATAAATCCTGTATTGAGGAAAGATGATCAGGAATTTGAATCATTGTTTTTCAACCGATTTAATAAATTCTCGAGGATTCTTATCTCTCCAATCTTTGCCCTTACAGTAGTCAGAACAAAATTTTCTATTTCGTCGATGACTTTCAAATCGTTTGGCACATTTAGCGTACATACAAGTCTTCTTGAGGTTATGTTTTACATCACCCTGTGTTCTTTTGTTGTTCATAGCTGCCTTTCCTGGCGCAAGCCTAAACAGTGGCTTTACAGTTACGTTGTAAAACGGGTTAGCGCCAGTATACAGCAAGCTAGCGGGTAAGGCAAGGTAAGTATTGGCAAGGTAAAAAAACGCATAAACCCGTTGTAAAACGGGTAGCGCCCGGTACCCGGTTTGAAGCCCTATTAGACCGGCCTAGCGTGCCTCACAAGCCAATCCGATTGCGCCGCCAGCTACCGGCCTACGCGCCACTGGCCCACAGCCTAGCGCCAGCCTAGCGCCAGCCTAACGCGTCGGGTGAAGCGCGAACAAGACAGCGATAAGCGCCGCTAGAAGAATCAAGACGCCACCAAGTTTGAGTATCTCGGTGAGTAGGTTATAACGTATGGCGGTGACTGCATCAGCCCATCTTCTAAACACATCGGATAGGATGCCGTTGCCTTCCATTGCTGTAGCCATCCCTCGAATTTCAGATTCTAACGAGGTTGCATTTAGTCGTGGTGACCCATCAGAAAGAGAATAGCCGGTCTTGTAGTTCATTAATTACGTCCTACGGGTTGACAGCCGTGGCGAGTAGACGATCCGCAAGCAGTTTCTCACGGTTCTTCTTTATCCACCCCTCGACATCTTTCGCCAGCAAAGAAGCGAGTCCCCTCCAGGTAGGTATAACATCGTCGTTCCTGGAGAACGTCATCTCGTAGCTGCCCGTTTTCAGAACAATAGTGAGCTCAGCGTTGCGGTCATTGGATGTTCTACTCCGAAACCCACCAAGCGGCTGTATAGTCGTCCTCGTCGTTGTCCCACCAGTATTTTTCCAATTACGCTCGAGAAGTTCAATCGTGATATCTGCGTTGACGGCCAGCTCAACAACGTCAAACGTCTTTATCTTCTTGAGATCCTTCATTAGATCGGCGAACGAGTCTTGTAGCCCTTTCGACGTGGTGTCTATGAATCCTTCCGTAAGAACTGGGGTTACAACATAGACGCGAATTCGATCCTGCGCCATGCTCCCACTCGCCCACACCATTATTGTTAAGAACACAGCTGTACTACGAATCATACATTCCTCCCTCCAAGAATTTGCACCGACTTCTTGTTGTCGACAGGTAAGAAGTCGGAAGAACCCTATAACGAAACAACCACCCTCAGTTCATTGCCAGAATAGATTAGTGCTTTCACACCGGGTGTTCTG
>Ga0105050_10010284_pt1 | contig 10273 bp, 7 predicted proteins | sample FRY01_FD_78088 | JGI IMG/M metagenome (GOLD analysis project Ga0105050, IMG submission 78088) | Freshwater microbial communities from Lake Fryxell liftoff mats and glacier meltwater in Antarctica - FRY-01 | ecosystem: Environmental > Aquatic > Freshwater > Ice > Glacier meltwater ... | reverse complement strand
TCGTCCGTGACCCGCATGTGCTTGCGCATGAACCGCACGACTGGATTCTTCGACACATCCGGATCGCTTTCCGGCACGAACAGCATCTTGATGCCGGTGGCGATCAGGAAGGCGCCGAAGATGTAGAGGAGCCAGCTGTACTCCTGAACAAGTGCCGCGCCGATGCCGATCATCAGGCCGCGCAGCACGATCACGCCGATGATGCCCCACACCAGCGCGCGATACTGATACTTCCGCGGGATGGCGAAGAAGGTGAAGATCAAGCTGATGACAAAGACGTTGTCAATGGACAGCGCCTTCTCGATGAAAAAGCCGGTAAAAAACGTGATGCCGGCATGGGTGTTGTCCGATGTGACGATGTGCCCCGCCTCGTAGGCCCACCAGATCGCGCCACCGTAAAGGATGGCGAACCCGATATAGAACACAGACAGCCTCAGGCTCTCGGCGATGCCAAGTTCCTTGTCCTGCCTGTTGAGGACGCCAAGGTCGAATGTAAGGAGAAGCGCCACCACCGTCAGGAAGGCAGTCCACATCCAGATCGGCTTGCCGATCCACTCAAGGAGCAGCCACTCCATCATCAGTCTCCGGCACAGGAAAAGCGAGCAGCTCGAACCGACGCCAGATGGCGCTATCGGCAACTCCCGTCAAGCTCTCATTGAGAGCAGATCATGTTCTATTACGAATGTTTCAGAAAAGATTTCGTCCAAACCGAGAAGAATGATGACCCCACGGCGTGGAAAGAATGATAACCCGACGCTCCCGTGCGGTGGGCCCCGGTCCAGGCCGCGCATCGCTGCCAGTCACTCGCCAGGAGGCCGCACATGTCGATCACCACCATCGCCACGCATGTCCAGCCAGGCACGCCGACAGAGGTCGAAAGGCGCCTGGGTCCGGCGCTGACGGTGGCCGAGGCCTTCGGCGCATATCTTTCCACACTCGTCTTCGCGATCGACGGCAGCGACGCCCCCGAAGCCGCCACTGCCGCACAGGCGGGCGAACTGGCCGCGCGGCGCGGCGTAAGGGGCGAGGTGCGGCCGCGCAACTCCTTCGCCTACGGCGCCGGGGAGGTCTTCGCCGACCAGGCCCGTGTCAGCGATCTCGCGGTGGTGTCGCTGGATCTCACTCTCGGTCTGCCCGGACGGCTCCTGCTCTCCGCCGCCGCCTTCGCCAGCGGCCGCCCGGTGCTGATGGTGCCCGAGTCGGCGGGCCTGACCCGAATGCCGAAACGCGTGCTGGTGGGATGGGACGCCACGCCGGCCGCGGCCCGGGCGATGGCAGGCGCCCTGCCCTTCATCCGCCAAGCGGACGAGACGATCGTTGCAACCGTCACCGACGAGACCGCCCTGCGCCCGGGCCAGTCCGGCATCGAGTTGACGCACCTGCTGGCGCGGCACGGCGCCCACGCCTCCTTCATCGCGGTGCGTGGTGACGGCCGCGGCATCCTTGAGTCCCTGACGGAATGCGCGCGCGAGCGCTCGGCCGACCTGCTGGTGCTCGGCATCGTGCGGCACTCGCCCGTCCACGACATGGTCTTCGGCAGCGCCACCGCCGCCCTGTTCCAGGGTGCGGCAGGGCTGCCGTGTCTCGTCGCCGCATAGGCGGGCGAGACCGGCGGCCACCTTCCAGGCTGCGCCGCCCGCCACTCGTGCCGGCTCGCCCCCCCCCCCGATGGAACAAATCCCGTTCGTGGGGGGCGAACCACAAGGTCAGATAACGCCCTTCTTCTTCAGCGCCGCGTAGGTCGCCTCGTCGATGCCCAGCAGGTCCTGCAGCACCTCGCTCGTGTGCTCCCCCAGCAGCGGCGGCGCGATGCGATAGTCGGGCGGCGTTTCCGACAGCCGCACGGGGTTGGCAATCACCGTCACCACCTTGCCGCTGGAGTGCTTCATCTGCACCTCCATCCCGCGCGCCTTAACCTGCGGATCGTCGAACACCTGCTTCAGCGTGTTGATCGGCCCGCACCCGATCTTCAGCGCCTCCAGCTTCTCCATCCACCAATCGGTGGCATGCGTCTGCATCACCGGCGTCAGCGTGTCCGTCACCAGCTGACGGTTGGCCACCCGCGCCGGGTTGGTCGCGAACCGCTCGTCGGCCAGCAGCTTCTCCAGCCCGAACGCATCGCAGAACCGCTTGAACGTCGCGTCGTTGCCCACGCTCAGCACCATGTAGCCATCCTTGGTCGGGAACACTTGATACGGCACGATGTTGGGGTGCTGGTTGCCCAGCCGCTCCGGGTTCTCCCGCGTCGCCAGGAAGTTCATCCCCTGGTTCGCCAGCCACGCCACATGCGTGTCCAGCATCCCGATATCCACCTGCTGCCCCTGCCCGGTCCGCTCGCGGTGGCGCAGGGCCGCAAGGATGCCGATGCAGCCGTACAGCCCCGCGAACAAATCCGCCACCGGAACGCCCACCTTCTGCGGCAGCCCGTCCGGCTCTCCGGTCAGGCTCATCACGCCGCCCATCCCCTGGATCAGGCTGTCATAGCCCGGCCGCGGCGCATACGGCCCGGTCTGCCCGAACCCGGTGATCGAGCAATAGATCAGCCCCGGGAACTCCTCGTGCACCTGCTCATAGCCGAGCCCATACTTCGCCAGCGCGCCAACCTTGAAGTTCTCCACCAGGATGTCGGTGTCCGCCAGCAGCTGCTTGGCGATCGCCTGCCCCTCGGGCGTTGCGATATCCAGCGTCACCGAGCGCTTGTTGCGGTTCACCCCGATGAAATAGGCACTCTCCCCCGTCCCCGGCATCACCGGCGGGGCGAAGCCACGCGTGTCGTCCCCGCTCCCCGGCCGCTCGATCTTGATCACCTCCGCCCCCAGGTCGCCCAGCATCTGGGTGCAGGTGGGCCCGGCCAGCACGCGGGTCAGGTCGAGAACCCGCAAGCCCTTCAACGGGCCAAGGGCGTCCTTGATGTTCATGAGCGATCCATTTCCTCGTGCCCGGGCGGGTCGCGGGGGTCCCGTTGCACTTCTGTTTCAAAGGATTGCCAGCGTACAGCCACCCCCACCCGGAAGGCAACGACACTTGCGCGCGCCCCGGCACACAGCGCCACAATAGCCGGATTCCAGGAGGCTCCGCATGTCCCCCACGCTCCAGGTCGATCCGCCGCACGCCATGATCGACGTCCCGCGCCGCGTCACCGCCACCGGATTCGCCCCCGGCCAGCCAGTGGAGCTCACCGCCGACCTCACCCAGAACGACGGCACCAGCTGGCGCAGCCACGCCACCTTCATCACCGATGCCAACGGCAGCCTCGACCTGGCACAGGACGCCCCCATCGCCGGCGACTGGAAGGGCGTGGAGTCCATGGCCCTCGTCTGGGCCATGCGGATCATCGGTTCCGGCGGTCCTATCCGCGGCCAGACCGAACCGCTGCAGGTCACCATTGCCGCCCGCGGTGCTGATAACCGCCGCGCCACAACCGAATTCACGCAGGCCATCCTCGCCCCCGGTGTCACTCGCACGGAAATCCGCGAACGCGGCCTGGTCGGCACCCTGTTCACGCCCCCAGGCCCGGGCCCCCATCCCGCGCTCATCATGCTCGCCGGCTCCGGCGGCGGCATCTTCGAGGCCCGCGCCGCCCTCTTCGCCGCCCACGGCTACCAGGCCCTCGCCCTGGGCTACTTCAACGCCCCCGGCCTGCCGCCACGCATTTCCGGCACGAAGCTGGAATACTTCGCCACCGCGCTGGACTGGATGCGCGACACGCTCGCGCCCAAGGACGGCTTCGTCGCCGTCGCCGGCGTCTCCCGCGGCGGCGAGCTCTCCCTCCTGCTCGGCGCCACCTTCCCCGACCGCGTCAGCGCCGTCATCGCCTACGTCCCCTGCCACTTCACCAACGGCGTGCTCAACGCCGGCCACCCCGGCCAGGATCGCCACGCCCCGACCTGGACCCTCAACGGCGAGTACCTGCCCGCGCTGGCCTCCGGCAACCGCACCGCCGACTGGTCCACCTTCGACAATGATCGGACCGCCAAGCGCCAGACCCCTGCCTTCCTCTCCTGCCTCGGCGACCCAGAGGCAATGGCCCGCGCCCGCATCGCAATCGAGCGCATCCAGGGCCCGGTGATGTTCGTCAGCGGCAGCGACGACCAGCTCTGGCCCTCCGAGCTGTTCAGCGGCATGGCCGAGAAGGAGCTGGCGGAATCGCAGTTCCGCCACCCCGTTCGCCACGCCCGCAACCCCGATGCCGGCCACACGATCGGCTTCCCCTACGTCCCCACCACGCTGATCCGCCGCCCGCACGCCGTCAGCGGCCTGTTCATGGTCTATGGCGGCACACCGCCCGGCAATGCCCGCGCCTGCGAAAACTCCTGGCGCGAGGTGCTGGCCTTCCTCGCCGAGGCCACGGGAAGAGGCAGGTAGCAAGGTCTTCTTTTTCTGAAGAAAAAGAAGCAAAAAGACTTCATCCAAATTCTAGCCGCGCGCAGATGGACGGAAGTTTTTTGGTTCTTTTTTTCAAAAAAGAACGCCTTCCTCCTAAAACGGCAGCAACCCCCGCACCGTCCGCTTCACCTTGCCCACCACCCGCCACACGGTGTCGAGCCCGTCGCGCGCCACGCTCCTCGCCCGCGCGGCCCACAGCCCGGACGCGTCCAGCGCCACGTCTCCCGGGCCCACCCTGTTCTCCTCCAGCCGCACCCCCCCGCGCGATAAATGCCGCACCAGCACATGCGGCCGCCCTGATGCGTTCTCCAGCCCCGTGCCCCGCACCTCCACCTCCGCCTCGCCCCACAGGTCGCGCATCTCGATCGCCGCATCCGCCGCCGCCATCGGCCCGCGCGCGAACACGCTGTCACGCACCAGCAAGCGCCCCCCCGACAGCGCCACCATCCGCTGCGCGGCACCGCGCACGCCGTCCTCGAACCGGCTATCCACGATCTCCGTCTGCGCCGCCGCTGCCCGCACCATGTCGCAGGCCCGCGCATCGGCGAACACGCTGCGCTCGATGCGCAGCCGCGCCAGCGCCCCGGCCTGCACCGTCACCACGCAGAGCGGGCCGATCACCGCCCCGTTGCGCTCGAACCGGCTGTCCAGCACCGCGATCTCGTCCTCCGGCTGGTCCGCCGCCAGGATGCCGGACTGGTTGTTCACGAACCGGCTGTGCGCCACCACCAGCCCCCTGCCCTCGGCGCGAATGCCCGCCCCGTTGCCGTCGGACACCCGCACCCGTGTGAAGGTCAGATGGCGGATCGTCACCTGCTGCCCCATCACCACGAACAGCGCCTTGCCCTGGCAGGCCGCATCGCTCAGCACCGCCGGCGTGGCCGCGTCCTCCGGCCCGGTGATCACGATCCGGTTCTGCGGCCACACCGCGCAGTCGAAGTATTCGCCGGGCGCAATGACAACCGTATCCCCGTCCCGCGCCACCCGCGCGGCCTGGCTCGGCGCCTCGAACGCCTCCCCCGGCCCAACACGCAGCACCTCGCCCACCGCCGCCACCGGCATCAGAACGGCCAGCAGGAAGGCCGCGACCCGGGGCACGGTCACATCACTTGGCCTTCAGTTCCATGCCGGCCAGCGCCTCCGGCAGCTTCGCCACCGCCGTATGGTCCTGCCCCGGCCCCAGCAGCGTCGCCGCCGCCGCCCAAAGCTCCCGGCACTGTGCCGCGAACGGTGCCGGCACCGCCCCGTCGCGCGCCAGCTCCAACGCGATCGACAGGTCCTTGACCATCAGGTCAAGCGAGAACCCGGAATCGAACCCGCGCGACAGCACGAATTGCCGGAACTTCTTCTGGGTGGAATTGTTCATTCCGGTCGACGCATTGATCACATCGGTCATCAGCCCGGGATCGAGCCCGAATCTCTGCCCGATCAGCAACGCCTCGATCCCGATCAGGAAGCCGCCGGCGCTTACCAAGTTGTTCAGCGCCTTCATCGCCTGCCCGGCACCCACCTCGCCGCAGCGCGTGATGGTCGTCCCCATCGCCCCCAGCACCAGCCGCGCCCGCTCAATCGCATCGGCCGGCCCGCCAACCATGATCGCCAACTCCCCGGTTCGCGCCCGAGAAACGCCGCCGGACACCGGCGCATCGATCAGCACGCCGCCCGCCGCCGCCACCTTCGCCGCCAGAGCCCGCGTCACCGCCGGCTGCCCAGAGGTCATGTCGATCACGATGCTCCCGGGACGGAGCCCCAACAGCACATGGTCGTCGCCCTCCGCCAGCACGCTCGCCACGTGCCCGCTCGTCGGCAGCATCGTCACCACCACGTCCGACGCCGCGGCGAGCTGCGCCAGCGAATCGGGCACGGTGCCACCCAACTGCTGCACGAAGTTGTTCGCCACTTCCCGCCGCGCATCCGCCACCGCAACGGCGAACCCGCCCTTCAGCAGGTTCGCCGCCATCGGCCAGCCCATGTTGCCGATGCCGACGAACCCGACGGTCGTCATCCCTGTGTCCGCGCCGCCGCTGCCGTGCGTGCTCACTGCGCGTCGAGCTCCTTGAACACCCCGTCGGCCACCTTAAACGCATCCAGCCCCGCCGGGATGCCGGCATAGATACACGCCTGCAACAGGATCTCCTTGATCTCATCCCGGCTCACCCCGTTCGTCACCGCCCCGCGCACGTGCAGCCGCAGCTCGTTCGGCCGGTTCAGCGCCGTCAGCATCGCCAGGTTCAGCATCGAGCGATGCTTGCGGTCCAGCCCCGGCCGCGTCCACACCTCGCCCCAGCAATACTCCGTGACCAGCTTCTGGAAATCGACCATGAACTCGCTGGCGCTGGCGATGGAATTGTCCACGTATTCCCCGCCCAGCACCGCGCGCCGCACCGCCAGCCCCTGCTCGAACAGCTTGGAGGAGAACTCCGCCCGCCGCTTCGGCACCCGCGTCCCGGCCGGCGAGGCCGCCGTCACCGCGGCCGGCTTCGCCCCTGCCTTCTTCGCCACGGCCTTCTTCACCACCGCCTTCTTCACGGCAGGCTTCTTCGTGGTCTTCGCGACGGCCTTGGCCATGGTGGGTCTCCTCGGTTCGATGATTGTTGCACCGCAGGGATTGCCAGCCGCGGCGCCAATCGGCAAGCACAATGGAACAACCCGGAGGAAGCAGCGATGTCCACACCGCTCTACGAGGTCTTCGCCCTGCGCTACGCTCATTTCGCCGACCGCACCCAAGGCAGCAACCTGATCTTCCCCGACGACCACGCAGCCCCCATGCCGCTCGACTTCTTCGTCTGGGTCGTCAAGGGCGCCAACGAAGCCGCGCGGGGCCGCACGATCCTCGTCGACACCGGCTTCGACGCCGAAAGCGCCGTCCGCCGCAACCGCACCTGGATCCGCTCCCCCATCGCCGCCCTCGAAAGCGTCGGCGTCACCGCGGACGACGTGCACGACGTCGTCCTCAGCCACCTCCACTGGGACCACGCCGGCCACTGGCACGAACTGCCGAACGCCAAGTTCCACCTCCAGGACGCCGAGATGGACTACGCCACCGGCCGCTGCATGTGCCACGAGCCGATGCGCCGCCCGTTCGACATCGAACAGGTCTGCACCGCCGTCCGCTTCGTCTATGCCGAACGCGTGAAATTCCACGACGGCACCGCCGAGATCGCCCCGGGCGTGCATGTCCACAAGGTCGGCGGCCACTCCAAGGGCCTGCAGATCCTCTCCGTCCCCACCGCCCGCGGCACCATCGTGCTCGCCTCCGACGCCGCGCATTTCTGGCACAACATCCGCCGCCGCTCCCCCTTCGTCCTGCTGCACAACCTCCAGGACATGATCGAGGGCTGGGAACTCTGCGAACGCCTCGCCGACAGCCCCGACCACATCATCCCCGGCCACGACCCCGAGGTCACCCGCCGCTTCCCCAAGCTGCCCGGCGACGACAACACCGTGCAGCTCCACCTCGACCCGATCGCATGAACCGCGCGCCCCGGGGGGTTTTCTTCCGCCTCCGCCGCGCCATGTGACCGTCATGCGCCGCTTCCGCCGCTGGACCCTGCGCCTTCTCGCCGGCCTCGCCCTGCTGCTTCTCGCAGCCGCCGGCTTGGTCGCAGCCGCGCTATGGCACAGCCTGCCCGGCGGCAGCCACAGTGCCGCCCTCCCCGGCCTCGTCCAAGGCGCCACCGTTGAGTTCGACGACGATGCCATCCCCCGCATCCGTGCGGCCAGCCTGCGCGACGCCGCCACCGTGCTCGGCTACCTCCACGCCCGCGAGCGCCTGTTCCAGATGGACCTGATGCGCCGCGCCGCCTCGGGCGAACTCTCCGAAATCGCCGGCGCCGCCACCCTGCCCAACGACCGCATGATGCGCACCCTCGGCCTGCGCCGCAGCGCCGAGCGCGACGCCACCGCCCTCGATCCCGAAACCCGCGCCACGCTGGAAGCCTACGCCGCGGGCGTGAACGCCTGGATCGCCGCCCGCGGCCGCTTCGCCGCCATGGAGTTCATCCCCTTCGGCCCCCCGCGCCCCTGGACCGTGGTTGATTCGCTGCTCTGGGCCAAGACGATGGGCCTCTACCTCTCCACCAACTGGCGCACCGAACTCGCCCGCGCCAAGGGCGCCCCCGCCCCCTGGCCCCCCACCGGCGCCACCGCCAGCCCCCACGCCGCCCTCGACCTCACCCCCACCGACCCAGAACTCGCCGAAACCGCCCGCCGCCTCGCCGAAGCCCTGCCCGCCTTCCCCGCCCCCTTCACCCAGCCCGCCAGCGCCAGCAACGCCTGGGCCGTCGATGCCCGCCACTCCGCCACCGGCGCGCCCCTCCTGGCCGGCGACCCCCACCTCGCCTTCGCCATGCCCGGCATATGGTACCTCGCCCGCATCGACACGCCGGAGGGCACGCTGGTCGGCGCCACCGCCCCCGGCGTCCCCTTCCTGGTGATGGGCCACAACGGCCGCATCGCCTGGTCCTTCACCACCACCGGCGCCGACGTGCAGGACCTGTTCATCGAAACACCCTCCGGCCCCAACCTTTACCTCTCGCCCGACGGCCCCCGCCCCTTCGTCCTGCACGACGAACGCATCCGCGTGCGCGGCCGCGCCGACGAACTGCTGACGGTGCGCGAAACCCGCCACGGCCCGGTGCTCAGCGACCTCGTCGCCCCCGAAGGCCCGATCCTCGCCGTCGCCATGGCCAACCTCGCCCCCGGCGACACCTCGGCTGCCGGCCTACTGGCGCTGAACCGCGCCCCCGACCGCGCCGCCGCCGGCCGCGCCGCCGCCGCCATCAACGGCTTGGTGCAAAACATGGCGGTCGCCGACCGCGCCGGCATCGCCCTCTTCGTCACCGGCCGAGTTCCCCTCCGCCGCGCCGGCGACGGCACCCGCCCGGTGCCGGGGGCCGATGGCAGCCACGACTGGACCGGCTGGGCCAACGGCCCCGACCTGCCGCGCATCATCGACCCACCCAGCGGCCGCCTGCTCAACGCCAACGAGCGCATCGCCCCGCCCGACTATCCCGTCTTCCTCGGCCAGGACTGGCACGACGACCTGCGCGCCCGCCGCGCCCGCGAACTGCTCGACGCCACCGCCTTGCACACCCTGGACAGCTTCGCCGCCATGCAGGTGGACACGCTCAGCCTCTTGGCCCGCGACACCCTGCCCCGCCTGCGCGCCATCGACATCGCCGGCGACCTGCCCCGCCGCGCCCACGCCCTGCTCGCCGACTGGAACGGCGACATGCACCCCAGCGCGCCACAGCCGCTCATCTTCCATGCCTGGATGCGGGCCTTCGCCCGCGGCCTCGAACCGGGCGAAGGCGCCGCCCCCTGGTGGCACATCGCCGCCCACGCCCTCTCGCCCCGCGGTGCCGCATGGTGCGGCAAGCCCGAGCAATGCGACGCCCTGCTCCGCCACAGCCTCGATGAAGCCCTGGCCCCGCTCGCCGCCCGCCACGGCCCCGACCCCGCCGCCTGGCGCTGGGGGGAAGCGCACCCCGCCGTCTTCGCCCACCCGTTCCTGCGCCCCCTACTGAGCGTGGTTCCGCAGCTCGACTTCCTCGCCACCGTCCGCGTCCCGGTCGGCGGCGACGGCACCACCCTGCTGCGCGCCAACACCGGCCGCACCACCGAGGCCGTCCACGGCGCCGGCTTCCGCGCCGTCCACGACCTCGCCGACCTCGAACGGAGCCGCTTCGTCGTCACCCCGGGACAGTCCGGCCACGTCCTGCTGCCCACCGCCCGCAACCTCGCCGCGCGCTGGCAGTCCGGCGCGCTGCTCCCCATCCCCCCCCCCCCCCCCCCCCCCCCCCCCCCCCCCATCCCCCCCCCCCCCGGCCCCCCCCCAACCCCCCCCCCCTCCCCGCCCACCCCCTCCGCGCCCCCCCCCCCCCCC
>Ga0105050_10010282_pt1 | contig 10274 bp, 9 predicted proteins | sample FRY01_FD_78088 | JGI IMG/M metagenome (GOLD analysis project Ga0105050, IMG submission 78088) | Freshwater microbial communities from Lake Fryxell liftoff mats and glacier meltwater in Antarctica - FRY-01 | ecosystem: Environmental > Aquatic > Freshwater > Ice > Glacier meltwater ... | reverse complement strand
ACCTCGCCCTGCGTCTCCGCCTCGCTGAACGCCGGGACCGGCACGCCGGAGGCGAACAGGAACGCATCGAGCAGCCCGTCTTGCAGCTGCCCCGACATGTCGGAGCCGGAGCCGAAGCGCACCGCGCCGGGCTTGTAGCCCAGCGTCTCCAGCATCAGTGGATAATAGGTGCCAGGTGTGCCGCCGCGCGGGCCCACGCCGATGTTCTTGCCAACCAGCTGCGCCATGTTGGTGATGCCGCTGCGCTTCAGCGCGATGCCGTGGAACGGCGTGTCGTACATCGGGAACAGCGCGCGGATGTCCTGGAACTTCTTGCCCTGGGTCCAGGCGCCCTGGCCGTTCCAGGCCTGCAATGCCACCCCCATCGTGGCCATGCCCATCTCCACTTCCTTGCTGTTCACAAGGACGATGTTCTGGTTCGGGCCCTGGGTGGTGCGATACGAGATGTTCACCCCGGTCGCCTCCTGCACCATCTGGCCCCAGGCCGGCCCGTACAGCGCATAGGTGCCGCCGGGTGCGGCGGTGCCCATGTTCAGCGCCTTGGGCCACGCGGGATTCTTGGGCTGTGCAACGGCAGGGCGGACCAGCGCGGGTGCTACGACGCCGAGCGCCGCACCCAGCAGAACGGAACGTCTGTTCACAATATTATTCCTCCCCAAAAAAGAAGTGACGAAGGGTGTCAATTCCACCCGGCGGCACATGGTGCCGCCGGGTGGGGTCCGCAACCCGCGATGCCGCTATGCGTGTCTCTAAATGATGGCGGAATGAACGAAATTGCTGACCAGATCCAGCCGCTGGCTGTGCCACGGGTCCGGGATGCGGCAATTGGTCAGGTAGGCGAACGACACGCCGGAGTCCGGGTCCGCCCAGCAATAGGAGTTGCCGGCCCCGCCATGCCCGAACGTCCCCGGCGAAGCGAACGACCCCAACCCGCGGATGCCCGCCGTGGTGCCGCGCAGATGCGGGCCGAGGCCGCGATGCATCGGCTGGTTCATGCCGTGGTCGATCATGTCGCCGGTCCAGTTGCGGATGGCATAGGCGAGGGTGCGCGGCCCGAGCAGCCGCGCACCCCCGATCGTGCCACCGGCCAGCATCATCTGGTAGAACGCTACCATCGCCCGCGCGGTCGCATAGCCGCCGCCGCCCGGAATGCCCGCTTTCCTGAACGCCTCGGTGTTGCGGTCGGCCAGCGGGGCAACGCCGCCCTCCTTCGGCTCGTGCATGTCCACCGCGTGCGCCATGCCGTGCGCGTCCAGCCCCACCTGCATCTCGCGCACCAGGCCCATCGGCGCGATCACCGCCTCGCGCAGATAGGTGCGGAAATCCTGCCCGGTCACCTGCTCGATCAGCACCGCCAGCGCCCAATGCGCGGAAGCGCCGTGGTAGTGCAGCCGCGCACCCGGAGTGAACTCCAGGCTGAAATTGCACACCGCCTCGCGCATCTTGGCATGGTCTTCCCAGCCGGCCTGCGGCATCTCGGCGCTGGGGAAGCCGCCGGTGTGGGTGATGACCTGCATGATCGTCACCTCGCTTTTGCCGTTGCGGGCGAACTCGGGAACGTGGTCGGCCATGCGGTCGGTGAAGCGGAAGGCGCCCTGCTCGGCCAGGATCCAGCACGCGGCGGCCGCTATCACCTTGGTGTTGGAGAACAGCAGCCACAGCGACTCGTCGGTGGCTGCACGCCCGGCCGCCGCCGCGCCGAAGGTTTTGAAATGCGCGAGCTTGCCATGCCGCGCGATGGCGATCTGCGCGCCGGGATAGCGCCCGACCGCGATGTGGCCCTCGATCAGCGCGTGCAGCCGCTCGACCTGCCCGGGCCGCAGCCCGGCCTCGTCCAGCGTGGTGGCCGGCAGGGGGTATCCGCTCATGTCTCGCTCCCAAACTTCCGACGCAGGGTCGTTGCGCGGAGCATCCGCCGGAACGCCGGCCGCGGCAAGTTCACTCCACCCGCAGCGCCCCGCGCAGCTCCACCAGCGCCGCCGGGTCCTCCGCCGCCGCCAGCCGCATCGCCGCCAGCACCGCGAACCGTTGCAGCAGCGCCCGCCGCCGCGCCGGGGGCAGCGGGTGCGACGGCGCTTCCCTCACCAGTGCCGCCTCGTGCGCGTCGGTCACGATCAGCCCGGTTTCCGCCGGGATCAGCCCGTCGGGGAAGTCGCAATCGACGGCAAAGAACAATGCGTCGCAGAAGTCGCGGTATTCCCGCCATTTCAGGTCGGTCTGGAAGTCGCGCAGGCCCGACTTGATCTCGATGCAGACGAACCCGCCATCGGGGCGCAGCGCCATGATGTCCGCGCGCCGACCGTTCGGCAGCGTCATCTCGTGCACCGGCGCCCAGCCCATCGCCAGGCACAGCCGCGCCGCCGCCCGCCGCACCGAAGCGGTGCGATCGGGAAAGGTGAGGTCGCTCACAGCGCGTCGATCGCCTGCGCCAGCTTCACGTCGCGCGCCGACAGCCCGCCGGCATCGTGGGTGGACAGCGTGACCGATACCCGGTTCCAGACGTTCGACCATTCCGGATGATGGTCGTGCTTCTCCGCCAGCAGCGCCACGCGGGCCATGAAGCCCCAGGCTTCGGAGAAATCGGCGAACGCGAAGTCGCGCATGATCGCGTCGCGGCCAGGTGCCATCTGCCACTGCGGCAGCGTGGTGGCCAGGGTTGCCCGTTCGGTGTCCGTCAGTTTCGCGACCATGCCATCCTCCTTGACCGCGGCGCCGCGGCCGTGCGGTGCTGCGGAGATGAGCCAGCATGCCCCCCCTGCCCCGCCCTTCACAACTCCCCCCGATGCCGAGGCGATCGCGGCGCTCGCCGAACAGGCGGTGGCCGCCATTCCCGACCGGCTGCGCCGGCACATCGAGAACCTCGCTATCACCGTCGAGGACCTCGCCGAGGACGAGCTGCTTGAGGAGATGGGCATCGAGAGCCCCTGGGAGCTGACCGGCCTGTACCAGGGCACGCCGATCGGCGAACGCAGCATGGGCGACGTGGCCCGCCTGCCGGACCGCATCGTGCTGAACCGCCAGGCGATCCTGTTCGAGTGGGTCGAACTGGGCGAGGATCTCGGCCTCCTGGTGCAGAACGTGGTGGTGCACGAGATCGCCCACCATTTCGGCTTCAACGACGCGGAGATCGAGGCGCTGGAGCAGGAGATGGGCCAGTGAGCGTCAGTCGTAAAGCAAGACAGAATGTTCTTTTTTGAAAAAAAGAACCAAAAAACTTCTGTCCGTTTGCGCCGCGTTTGACATGTCTGGCGAGCAACAATAGATAAAAGTCTTTTTTGCTTCTTTTTTCTTCAGAAAAAAGAAGATTCTTTCTTGCCTAGGGCCGCGTCGCGGTGAGGCCGCCGTCGACGACGATTTCGGTGGCGGTGATGTGGCGGGCCTCGTCGCTGGCCAGGAACAGCACGGCGTGGGCGACATCCCAGCCATCGCCCATCTGGCCGATGGGGACGCGGGCGTGGCGTTCGGCGATCAGTTTCTCGGCGTCGTTGCCGCCGATCTGGCGGGCGAGGCGTTCGCTCACGAGCGGGGTGTTCATCAGGCCGGGCACCACGGTGTTGCAGCGGATGCCGCGGCGGGCGTTGTCGATGGCGATGGCTTTGGACATACGGATCACGCCGGCCTTGCTGGCGGCATAGGCGATATACTGCCGGCCGGGCTGGTCGCGTACGCCGGCGACGGAGGCGATGTTGACGATCACGCCTTTCGCCCCGTCTTGCGCGAATTGGGCCTGCATGATCGGCAGGATGTGCTTGGCGGTCAGGAAGACGGATTTCAGGTTGAGGTCCATCTGGGCGTGCCAGACCTCCTCCATCATCGACACCGGGTCTCCCGGTGCCGAGCCGCCGACATTGTTGACCAGGATGTCGATGCGGCCGTGGCGGGCCATGCAGGTGTCCACGGCGGCCTTGGTGTCCTCGCTGTCGGTCATGTCGCAGCGTACGGCATGGGCCTGGTAGCCCTCGGCGCGGATGGTGGCGACGGTGGCTTCGGCGGCGGCGAGGTTGATGTCGGTGCCGAACACCGTGGCACCCTGGCGGGCCATGACGACGGCGGTGGCGCGGCCATTGCCCCAGCCCTCGCCGACCGAGCCGATGCCGGAGATGAAGGCGATCTTTCCATCGAGGCGCAGCATGGTGGTTCCTCCGTGTTGTCAGTCGCGTTCGAGCCGGCCGCGCAGGCGGCGGCCGAGGGCGAGTTCGGTGACGATGCCGTGCAGGGTGCGCAGTTCCTGCTGCGTGACTTCGCCGCGCTGGAAGAAGTGGCGGATGTTGCGCACCATGCCTGGCCGCTTGGGCAGGTTCTTGAGGAAGCCGCAGGCGTCGAGCTGGTCGACGAGGTGGAACAGGAAGTTTTCCAGCTCACCCTTGGTGGCGATCTGAGTTTCGTTGGTCATCAATGTGCGGGGCATGGTCTCGTCGGTGGCGGTCCACCATTCGTAGGCCATGACCATCACCGCCTGGGCGAGGTTGAGGCTCATGAAATCGGGGTTGAGCGGGTAGCGGATCAGGGCGTCGCAGCAGGCCATGTCGTCGTTGTCCAGGCCCGCACGCTCGGGGCCGAAGAGCAGGCCGGCGCGCAGGTCGCGCGCCGCGATGGCGCGCAGTTCGCTCGCGGCCCCGCGGGCCGTCAGCACCGGCTTGATGATGTGGCGCGGCCGGGGGCAGGTGGCAAACACGTGGTGCAGGTCGGCCACCGCATCGGCCACCGTGTCGTGCAGGGTGAGCTCGTCGAGGATGCGGTCGGCACCCGAGGCGTTGCGCCAGGCGGCCGGTTGGGGCCAGCCGTCGCGGGGGGCGACGAGGCGCAGGTGGAACAGGCCGCCATTGCCCATGGCCCGCGCCACGGCGCCGATGTTGTCGGCGAGTTGCGGGCGGACGAGGATCACCACCGGGGTGTTGCCTTGGGGGGTGAGGTCGGCGCCGCCGTCGCGGCCGGTCACTCGTTACGACCAGTCACTCGTTGCGGCCCATCATGCTACTTGCGCCGCCAGATGGTGCCCTGGGCGCTGTCCTCCAGCATGATGCCCTGGGCTTCGAGATCTTTGCGGATGGCGTCGGCACGCGCGAAGTCCTTTGCCTTGCGGGCTTCGATGCGTTCGGCGATGGCGGCGTCGATGGCGGAGTTGTCGCCGTCGCCGCGGAACCAGGTGGGGTTGCCGAGCAGGCCGAGCAGGTCGCCGGCGGCGCGCAGGCCGGCAGCGGCCGCGGTGTCGCCGGCCATGGCACGGTCGGCCAGCGCGTGCATTTCGGCGATGACCTGGGGGGTGTTGAGGTCGTCGCACAGGGCGGCCATGACGGGCTCGGGGATGTCGGCGGCGGCCTCGGCCGGGGCGCGTTCCAGGGCACGGTACCAGCGATCGAGCTGGGTTTTGGACTCGGCCAGGAGGTCTTCGGAATACTCGATCGGGGCGCGGTAGTGGCCGCCGATCAGGAGTAGGCGGATGGCCTCGCCGGGCCAGCGCTCCAGCACCTGGTGGACGGTGAAGAAGTTGCGCAGCGACTTGCTCATCTTGGCGCCGTCGATGCGCAGCATGCCGTTGTGCATCCACAGGCGGGCGAAGCGGCTGCCGGGGAAGGCGCAGAGGGACTGGGCGTATTCGTTCTCGTGGTGCGGGAAGATCAGGTCGTTGCCGCCGCCGTGGATGTCGAAGTTTTCGCCGAGGTGCTTCCAGGACATGGCGGAGCATTCGATGTGCCAGCCGGGGCGGCCGCTCCCCCAGGGGGAGTCCCAGGCGGGGATGCCGGGGGGGGATGGCTTCCAGAGCACGAAGTCGCCGGGGTCGCGCTTGTAGGGGGCGACGTCGACGCGGGCGCCTGCGATGAGTTCGTCGCGGGAGCGGCCGGAGAGCTTGCCGTATTCGGCGAAGCTGGGGACGGCAAAGAGGACGTGGCCGTCGGCGGCGTAGGCGTGGCCGCTTTGGATCAGGGCCTCGATGATGCGGATCATCTCGGCGATGTGCTCGGTGGCGCGGGGCTCGATGTCGGGCGGCAGCGCGCCGAGGGCGGCCATGTCCTCGTGGTATTCGGCGGTGGTGCGGGCGGTGATCTCGGCGATCGAAACGCCGGATTCGGCGGCGCGGGCGTTGATCTTGTCGTCCACGTCCGTGATGTTGCGCACGTAGGTGACGCGGGGGTAGAGGCGGCGGAGCAGGCGGACGAGGACGTCGTAGACCACGACCGGGCGGGCGTTGCCGACATGGGGGCGGTCGTAGACGGTGGGGCCGCAGACATAGAGCCGCACATGGCCGGGATCGATCGGCGCGAAGGTTTCGCGCGCGCGGGTCAGGCTGTTGTGCAGACGCAGTTCGGGCATGGGACCGTGTTTCACCGTTGGGACCTGGGTTGTCCCACCGGTGGGGGCGGAAGATCAACGCTGTTCCGGTAACGGTGGCATGTGGGCGGCTGGGGTGACGTGATTTTATTGCAATTTCATAATTTTATGGGTGTGCGTGGGCAGTTGGGCTCAAGGGCCGTATTTTCCCCAGGCGCGGGGGGCGGTGGTCTGCCTTGCCGGGGTTCCTGGTGTCGGGGATGCGACCGGGGCTTGTGCGGTCGCGGGGCGCGAGACGGCTCGCCCTCCCTTGCGGGGAGGGCGGGCGGGTCAGGCGCGGTGGCGGTCGAGGCCGGGGGCGGGAACCTTGCGGACGCTGGAGATGATCTCGTCGAAGCCGTCGATCTCGCTGTCCCAGAAGGCGTCGATGAGGTCGCGGTTGGCGGCGGCCCAGCTGGAGACCCGTTCGAAATCGCGGGCGTGCAGGCCGCCGGCGACCTGGAGCACGATTGGCTCCAGGGTGAGGACGGTGACGAGGTTGGGGTCGTAGCGGCTGCCGGGGGTGACTTCGATCATCACGTTGTCGCGGCCGTTGGAGCGCTGGAGCCAGATCACCTGCTGCAGGCCGGTGACGTGGGATTTCAGGCTGATGGTTTGGCGCAGCGGTTGCCCGGCGCCCGGGCCTTGGGAGTCGCGCGGGTCGGCGCGGGTGTCGTCGCGGAACGTCTCCGGGCGGGGTTGGTCGGGCCGGGTGGGCTCGGGCCGGGTGGGCTCGGGGCGGCTGGGCTCGGGGCGGGTGGGTTCGGGGCGTGCGGGCTCGGGGCGGTCAGGTCCGGAGCAGGGAAGGTCCTGGTGCGGCGGCTGTTCGGCGCGGCCTGAATCGCGGGGGGCGAACGTGCGGGGGCCTCGGTCGCGCGGGGGGAAGTCGCGGGTGCCGGGTTCCCGCGGGGCGGCGGGCGGCGGGGCGGGAGCGCGGGTCGGCGCCGATGCGGGTGCCGCTGCGGGGGGGGCGGGTGCAACGGGAGCGCGCGCAATGGGAGCGAGCGTTTGGCGAACGGGCGGGGGGCTGGGCTGCGTGGCCGCCTGGTCCGCCGGGGCGGGTTCGGAGCGGGCGGAGAAGCCGACACCGATCGCGTCGTCGTCGGCGTCGAGCCGCGGCAGGGCGGCGCGCAGCAGGAGGAGCGCGGCTGTGAACTCGGCCTGGAAGGCCTCGGCGTCGTGGCCGGCGGTGCCGAAGCGGGCCTGGAGCTCGGGCCAGGATTCAGCGAGCACGGCGTCGGATTGTTCGGGTCGGGCGGCGGCGAGCCAGGTGTAGATGTCCAGCGCCAGGGCCGAGCCCTGGAGGCGGGCGATGGCGTGGCGGTCGAGCGCGACCTTGTCGCGGGCCAGGTTGTCGAGGAAGCGGGCGTTGATGCGGATGGCCGGGCGCCAGTCGGCGGCCACCGCGCGGGGGCGGCCGCGGGCGTCGAGCACGGACAGGCCAGGGCCGCCTTCGGTGGCGACGGTGATGCGGCTGGCGAGCACGGCGGCCACCTGGATGTTCAGCGCCGGAACGGCGGCGGCGGGGATCGGCGGGTTCATCGCGGCGGCGAGCGCGGCGGGACCGTCACCCAGGGCGACCTGGGTTTGGCCGCCGCGCAGGGCGGTGTCGCACAGGTGCATCAGCACGCGACGCAGGAGCGGGCCGCCGGGCAGGCGGTCGCGTTCGCTGCCCGGTTCGATGGACACCGAGGTGCCAGCGAGCTCGCGCTGCCAGGGGCCGGTGCCGCCGGGTTCTGGGGGCAGGGAAAAGCGGCAGAAGCCCGGGTGGAACCAGAGGATATCGGCCTCGTTCGGCGGCTCGGCGCCGTCGGCGGCGCGTGCGCGCAATTCAGGGAGAATGGTCATGCTCCAGCAGAAAGGGAGATGAAAATCAGGGATGCCCAGGCGAAGCGGGATGAAATCCTGCATCTGGGGCGATTGGCATCCGCGATAGGCGCATTCCGGCGCGGGATCAAGGCGTGATCACGCCGGGCGGCGGAATGCCAGCAATGGCAGGGAGGCGGCGATGGTGACGAGGGCGGCAATGGCGAGGATGCGCATTGTGGCATCGGCGCCGAGATGCTCGATCAGTAGGGCGCCGAGGGAGGGGGAGGCGGCCTGGGCCAGGAGGGCGGGCATGGCGAGGCGGCCCATCAGGGTGGGGTAGCCCTCGCGGCCGAACATGGCGAGCGGGAGGGTGCCGCGGGCGATGGAGCGGATGCCGGAGCCGCAGCCGTAGAGGATGAGGCCGATGGCGGCCAGCGAGGGGTCGCCGAACATCAGGCCGAGGCCGGCGGCGGCGAAGACGTTCGAGGCGACCATGGTCCAGACCGGGTGGAAGCGACGGCCGATCAGTGCCTCGATAATGCGCGCGCCGACCTGGGCGGGGCCGAGCAGGGTACCGAGCAGGACCGCCATGGCGACCTCCAGCCCGCGGGCCTGGAGGAGGGTGAGGATGTGGACCGAGATGATGGTCATCAGGATCGAGGCTGCGGTGAAGTTGATGGCGACGAGCCAGAAGCCGGCGCGCAGGCGGGGCGTGACGGTGATGGCGCCCGGAGTTGCGGTGCCCTTGGGCAGGGGGGGCGATTCGGCCTCACGCGGGAGGAAGACGACGTAGAGCGGGAGCATGACGAACAGCGCGATGGCGGCGTAGGCGAGGCAGGCGCCGCGCCAGCCGACCTGGTCGACCAGGAGGGCGGAGAGGGGCCAGCAGACGGTGCTGGCGAAGCCACCGTAGAGGGTGAGCAGGGTGATGGCGGAACGCGCGCCCTCGCCGTAGATGCGGCCCAGCGTGGCGAAGGCGGGATCGTAGAGACCGGCACCCATGGCGACGCCCAGGATGCACCAGCCGGCGACGTAGACCGGGATGGTGGGGGCGGCGGCCAGGACCAGAAGGCCGGCGGCGAGGAGGAGGGCGCTGGCGATGAGGACGGGGCGGCCGCCGAAGCGATCGATCAGCCGGCCGACGCGCGGGGAGACGAGGCCGGAGACGAGGAAGCCGATCGAAAGGCCGCCGACGACCCAAGTCAGACCCCAGCCGGTGGCGTCGTCGATCGGCTTCGCCAGGACGGCGATGAGGTAGTAGCTCATGCCCCAGGCGAGGATCTGGGCGGTGCCGAGGGCGCCGACGACTTGCCAGCGGGGGCGGGTGGGCGCCTGGGTCATGGCCGGAAAGTAGCGAAAGATAAACAAACAAGAATGTTCTTTTTTGAAAAAAAGAACCAAAAAACTTTTATATGTTCAGTGTTCATGATAATTTTTCTAAAATGGATAAAAGTCTTTTTGCTTCTTTTTCTTCAGAAAAAGAAGATTCTTTCTTGCTATAGCGCCGCGCGGATTTCGGCGAGGCCGCGCCGCGCGGTGCCGTCGGGGGCGAAGTTGGCGGGGTCGAGCCAGGCGGCGAGGGCGTCGCGGCAGCGCGGCCATTCGTCGGCGGTGATGCTGTACCAGTCGGTGTCGCGGCGGCGCCCCTTCACGGTGAGGTGCATGCGGTGGCAGCCCTCGTAGGCGAAGCCGAGGCGGTCGGCGGCGCGCTTGGAGGGGGCGTTGAGGCTGTTGCACTTCCAGACGAGGCGGCGGTAGCCGAGGTCGTCGGCGGAATATTTCAGCACGAGGTACATGGCCTCGGTGGCGGCGCGGGTGCGCTGCATGGCGGGGCCGAACCAGATGTTGCCGAGCTCGATGGCGGCGTTTTTCGGCTGGATTTCCATCAGCGTGAGCCAGCCGGTGGCAACGCCGGTGGCGACGGGGCGGACGGCCCAGGCGATGGGGTCGTGGGTGGTGGAGAAGTCGGCGATGAAGCGGGCCAGCGCGTCGTGGCTGGGGAAGGGGCCGTAGCCCATGTAGGCCCAGGAATTGTCGCCGGCCGCACTGCAGGCCTGGACGGCGGCCCAAAGTTCGGGGGCGTGGCGGGGGTGGAGGGGTTCGAGCTCGACATAGCGGCCCTGGATGCGGCTTCGCACCGGCAGCGGGCGGGGGGT
>Ga0105050_10010281_pt1 | contig 10274 bp, 9 predicted proteins | sample FRY01_FD_78088 | JGI IMG/M metagenome (GOLD analysis project Ga0105050, IMG submission 78088) | Freshwater microbial communities from Lake Fryxell liftoff mats and glacier meltwater in Antarctica - FRY-01 | ecosystem: Environmental > Aquatic > Freshwater > Ice > Glacier meltwater ... | reverse complement strand
CAACCTTTTCTTCTTGGGAAAGGTTGATTTTATTTTTCAATTCCGGCGCAAGATTTTTATAACTCTGAATGCCGCTTGCATAATGATTTAAAACCTCAGAAAGTCTCTTGAAACGGCCATCGTGCATATATGGATAGGAGTATTCAATATTTCGCAAGGTGGGAACTTTAAATTTAAAGCTATCCCCAGGTTTGAATGTAACCCGCACCCTGCCATTATCTTTCAATTTATCATTCACCTTTAACCCGTTATTGGCAAAGTCATAATTTGTAAATAATGGCTCCTTATGGCATGCTGCACAGTTGTTTTGAAATAATCTATACCCATTAGATTCCATTGCATTAAATGTATCTTTTTTTAGCAACACTTTATCATATTTGGAATTTGAACTTACCAGGGTAAGCATAAATTGGGAAATTGCCTTCAACGTTCTTTCTCCAGTTGCAACGCTATCTTGAAAAGCTTTAAAGAAAAGCTTTTTATACAATTCGGATGCATTTAATTTTTCTACTACTTCATTTATAGTACTTCCCATTACCGCTGGATGGGATATTGGCGCCAATGCTTGCATATCCAAATTGTTTATGGCACCATCCCACATAAAGTTTTTTTGCCATGCTAAGTTCATCAATGCCGGTGAATTCCGGGTGCCAATGCTGTCATGGATACCATGACTTAAAGCATGGTCTATGTGGGTAAAAGCGGAAAATGGAGAATGGCAACTGGCGCATGAAATGACGTTGTTATTCGACAAAATGGGATCGTAAAACAATGCCCTACCTAAGTTTATTTTATCTTCAGATAATGGATTCCTCTTAAAATCATAGATAGGCGTTGGAAAATATTTAGGGAATATGAATTCATAGGCATTGGATGCATAGAATGCCATAGTTATAAATCCAAATAGCAAAAAGAAAACAACTCTAACGTTCATCGCTTATTGCAAATATAGAAGGCAATTTTTTCGCAATTTCAAGTGCTTTTTGGCTGGGACTCATGGCTTGAAAAGTTTTAGACAAATCTATTTTATTCAATAATTTTTGTAGATCTACATCGACAGATATTCGTTGGTTGGAATGCGTGGCAAGATGAACTTTTTGTATCATACAATAAGGATATTGGTACCCCCCGATATGGAATTGAAATTCTCCATTTTCCTCGGCACTAGCCGAACTATGCCCTTCCAATTTAAAATTCACATAGCCGCTTTGCCAGGTCCAATACATCCCTTTGGTAGGATCCAGATCTCCACCCAATGCGCCAGAAACGTTGGTTATACTATCTATACCGATGCTAAACGCAATCTGATTAAATTTGGCTGAACTTGTAAACGGAATCAACAATCCTTTTGGCTTATCAGCATCCATAAGCCAGAATTTTTGTTTCACAGAATCTACAACAACTGAGTCTAGTAAAAATAAAATATCAGAAATGTAAAATTTAATTTTTTCAACTCTCACGCTGTCCTTTGTTCCTACCTGGAAATAGGTTTTATTCAGTTCTATGGTTTGGTTTTGAAATACAGGGCGAAATTGAATGCAAGAATTTACTTCTTGCGCATTTAAAGAATGAAAGAAAAACAATATACAGATAAATTGGGATATTTTAGAGGTCATCAACTGTATAAGGAAACTCATTTAATTTAGACGATTGTTTTTTTTGAATCCTGTGAATTTTTAGCGACAAATATAATCAATACCAAAATCGAAATGTCAATTTCCACTAAATACGGCGGCAAAATCACTGCACATTGATTTCAAAATAGAAATTATTCCTTAATAATTTTCATCAGGATTGCCCAGTAGCAAACTTAAATTCACATTAAAATTAAAACCACGCATATAGGCTTTTGCTGGATCCGAATTTAATTTATTGTAATCCTTGACGCGTGTATTTAAACCTTTGGGTGCAAAAAATGGAAAGGCTTTTATAGTTTTCTTCTTTAATGTAGTTTGTATCTTTTAATAGGGATAACCAATAATCTGTTTCGTTGGCTTCTTTCACTGATATATTTAATTTACCTATAAAGTCAGGTTTGCTTTGTCCGAACATTGCTTCTTTTATTAATGCACCTATTGCAGTTCTACTGCGAAGCACTTGTTTAGATAAAATATATTCCTTCTTTTCTGTTTGTAAATACTGCGACAGCTTCACAATAAGAGTTGCAAACAAATAACTCTTTTCTTTCAATATTGATTTACATATCTATTGACTGTTCACTATTTCCGCCGCGACGGATTAACTGTTCACTTTAAACTTTAAACCAACAAAATACATCTCCATTTCCCCCTTGCCTTTGGCCATCACTTTACCACGGGGCGTAAATTTAAATTCAGGTTCATCTTTGATTAAATTATAGGTCACGCCGCTAATATTCACCTTGCCAGGCTCACCACTGCTTTCCATGCGGCTGGCGGTATTTACGGTATCCCCCCAAATGTCGTAGGCAAATTTCTTTACCCCTACGATGCCTGCCACAACTGGCCCTGTGTGTATGCCTACACGCATTTCAAATGCAAGCTCGCCCCGAGATTCACGTTCGGCTTTGAGTTGAATGATAAAGTCTTGCATTTCTATGCCTGCCATGACAGCATTTTTTACGGAATCCAAATGACCATGACCCATGCCACTGGCAGCCATGTAAGAATCGCCTATGGTTTTTATTTTTTCTATGCCATACTTCTGCATAATGGCATCGAATTTTTTAAAACTGATGTGTAATTCTTCGACCAACGTTTCAGCAGAAATATTTTCAGAAAACTGGGTAAATGATTTAAAGTCAGAAAACAAAACGGTAATGTTTTCAAATCTCCTAGCCATAGAAGCCCCCGTTGATTTTAATTCTTCCGCCACGTCTTCTGGCAAAATATTCAACAACAATTCCTCACTGCGTGCCTTTTCTATCTCTACACTGCCTTTTTCTTTTTTCACGGCATTTCGCTGCCTATAAACTACCACCGAAAACAAAATAAAACCCAACAATCCAATCAGTGAAGCATTCAGAATGAGTTTGGTTCGGGCATCCTTTTTTTCTTGATTTACCTTATCTCTACCCTCTTTCTGTTTTATCTCTATATTACGTTGCTTTATCTTAAACCGGGTTTCAGCCTCTGCAGTTTTAATGGCATATTCTTTCTCTATCAGATGCGCTTTCAACTGCTGCTCATATCTCAAAACATCTTTTTCTTTTTCTGTTTTCGCCAATTCTTGACGCTTGTCATAATCAAATTTTAAAGCCATTAATTCCGCATCCTTTTGATACATCAGTTCGTGCTTTTCAATTTCCATTTGCAAGGAATCTTCCATTCTATTCCGTTCTTTTTCGTAATTGCTAATGTTGATTTGGGTTTCTATGAGTTTGCGAAACAAAGAATCTCTTTTATTTTCAACCGTTTTTCGTAAGGATTTGTCTTTTTCCAATTGGTCCTTTAATTTCTGCAATTCTTGGTTTAATGAATCTCGATAAGCAGAATCAATCGTTTGCCGCTTTGTTTTGGCCCCAGAAACCAAAGGTTTTTCTGAAGCCACCTTGACATTTGGAAGTATTTTTAAAGCATTGGCTTTGTCCAAATAAAATTTGCTCTCTTGGGTCATTGCAGAATCGCCTAGCTTGATCGATAATTTAATGCTTTTTTCTAAATACGATACTGCAAATTGAATATTGGTATCCTTTTTTCTCTGTTTGGCTGTATAAAATGAATCCTTATTGTTGAATTTGAACTCGGCAAAAGTTAAATATATTTTTCCTATATTTTGATAGGATTTTGCCAATCCTATTTTATCCTTTGCCTTGTCTTGAATTTTGGATGCCGAAATATAACAATCCAAGGCTTTGGCCCATTTACCATCTACTTTATAGGCATAGGCAGCGTTTAAAAAAGAGTCAACTTGTTTATTTGCCTTCCCTTGGGCAAACAAAACCGCAGGCATACAACCTAAGATCAAACAGATATAGAAGATATGTATTCTCGTTTTCAATGGGTTTATTAAGCACTGTTGCCAATTTAAACTATGCAATCAAGTAATTTTAGACTTGAAACAAAGATAAATTGAAAGACAAATATAACCCTGACAGGGTAAAAAGCAAATTCCCAAAATAAAACTTACCTGTAACTTTTGTTACGCTGCCTACAATTAGTATTCACTTACTTTGATCTCAATAAAAATAAAAACATGAAAACCGAAGTAATTACCATCGCCAATTTGAAATGCAGCGGCTGCGAAAGCACCATCAAAACAAGTTTATCTAAACTAGATGGAGTGGAAAATGTGGTTGTAAACAAAGATGAAGATACCGTTACCATAAATCACAATGGCACTATAAACAGGCATGATTTTACCCAACTTTTGTATTCATTGGGCTATCCAGAAGCGACAGAAGAAAACGGATTGCTACTGCAACTTAAAAGTTATGCCAGTTGTATGGTAGGCAGAATACACAACATGACCAAAGAAAAGTTGTAAATTTCCTATTCACCTAAATTGAAAGGGTTATGGTGAACTTAAAAACTCTTTAAACCACAAACCGGATTTTTTCATCCTTCTTTGTTGGGTTTTAGAATCAAAATGAACGAGTCCAAATTTGGGCCGAAACCCTTCAGTCCATTCAAAATTGTCTACCAATGTCCAAGCAAAATAACCTTGGATATTTGCGCCATCTTTTTTTGCTTTTAATACATTTTGCAAATATTTTTTATAGTACAAAACCCGCTGCGCATCGTTAATTTCATTGGCTTCAATGCGGTCATGAAAGGCGGCTCCGTTTTCTGTAACTACCAATTCTTTCACTGGGTATTTAGAAAACTGCATCAATATTCTGTACATTCCTTCGGGATAAATTTCCCAATCCATTTCTGTAAATTCCGATTGTTTTTGCGTCGGTCTGTGCTGTCTGGCATGCAAATTAGGAATCCATGGACTATAGCCAGCCACCACCCTAAAATAATTTTGGATGCCTAAAAAATCAAAGTCAAATTTTAAAAGAGACTCATCATTTTGTTTTATGAATGGTTCCATTTTGCGCAAAAAAGGAAGCGTTTTTACCGGATATCCTAAGCCAACTGCTGGTTCTACAAAAAACCGATTCATCAGCGCATCTAGCCGTGCTGCAGCATTTTCATCTGCAACATTCGCATGCCGGGTATCAATTGGCGAACATGAAAATGAAGAACCAATTTTTGCCAGTTTCACACCCGCATGCAATACCCGCCCACCTTCTGCCTGACAAAGTGCCGTGTGGTGCGCAGCCGACAGAAAGGAGTTAATTCCTTTTTTACCAGGAGCATGGTAGCCCAGCCCATAGCCAAGAGAAGTAAATGCCATAGGTTCGTTCAAAACAATCCAATTTTTCACCCTATCTCCAAATGATTTTGCGCAAAGTGCTACATAATTAGAGAACCATTTTACCATATTTCGATTGGTCCATCCGCCTTCCAATTCTAAAGCATGCGGCAGATCCCAATGATAAAGTGTTATCCATGGTACGAGTCCTTTTTCTAAACAAGCATCGATCACACAATTGTAAAAATAAATCCCTTTTTGATTTATTTTGCCTTTTCCATCTGGCAAAATGCGCGACCAAGAAATTAAAAAACGAAAAGCACCAAACCCCATTTTTTGAACCATTTCTAAATCGTTGGGATATTGGTGGTAAAAATCAGAGGTTATTTCAGGTCGACTATTGTCTTTTATTTTACCTTTATTTTGGGCATATATATCCCAAATTGAAGCTCCCCTTCCATCCATATTCCAGGCACCCTCTGTCTGTGCGGCAGATGTTGAAACACCCCATGTAAAATCACCAAAATCTGAGGCAGAAAATTCCGGTATTTCATCTAAAAATAACCGACGCATAGCACCCAATTTCTTAGGCAATAGCATCGGAAATAAACCCGCTGCTATAAGTTCGAGTGCTTTTTTTCTGTTCATTTGGTAAAGTTAAATAGATATTTTTATACAAATTTAATGTGTCAAAGTAACAATATGTTCCGTTAAACCTAGTATTAATTTTGTAGTACATTTATATTATTATACCATAATATTATTGTAAATTTATGCTCCTAAATTTGACACCAAACTTTATAGAATCCTTTTAACCCAAATTCCGCGCAAAAAAAACAAAAGGAGGTTAGCCTAGAAAGTATTACAAAAAAATCGTTCTAAATGTCAAATTTATCCTGGGTTTAGAAATTAACTTTGTGGGTGGTAATCTATGCAGCCAGTGGGTTTGGGTTGTGTCTTTCATCACCAATAAGCTACCGTTTTCAAGCAACAATGAAACCGTTTCTTTGGTTTGCTTGTGCTTGAAGGCAAATTTTCGTTCCGCACCAAAACTCAATGACGCAATGGCTCCATTTTTTTTTAAATCTTTCTCTGCATCGCTGTGCCATGCCATTCCCTCTTCTCCGCTGTGGTATAGATTGAGCAAACATGAATTGAAATACTCCCCTGTTTGTTTTTCTACAATGGTTTTTAAATCCAACAATTCCTTTGTCCAGATCAGCGCGCATTTGGTTTTATTGGAATAGGTATATTCAAAATTAGAATCGCCATACCAAGCTACTTTTCGTTTGGTAACTATGTGTTTCCCAAAAATAAGCGCTTCGTCATTACGCCAATCTATCGTATTCAACAAACATTCAAAATACACATTCGCTTCTCTTTGTGCAAATAGTTTCCCATAATAATGCACCATGCCGTCGCGAGGCAATACATTCTCGGTAGGGTCTATTTTAGAATTAAACAAATCCATGCTTTTGTAGTTTTAAAACCGCGCGCATCCATTCACCACAGTATTGCAGCGACCTTTCAAAAATGGTTCTATTTTTCTCTTTAGAACCGATCCAAGTTCATTACTTTTACCCAAGCAGCAACAAAATCGTTTACAAATTTTTCATTGCTATCAGCACATGCATATACTTCTGCAATTGCCCGTAGTTCTGAATTGGAACCAAAAATCAAATCCGCGCGTGTAGCAGTCCATTTGACTGTTCCTGTAGTTCGGTCAGAACCTTCAAATGCTTCACCTGTTTCTGAAATTGCTTTCCACGTGTTACGAAGGTCTAACAAGTTTACAAAAAAGTCATTGGTAAGTGTTTCTGCGCGGTTGGTAAATACGCCATATTTAGACCCGTCGTAATTTGTGCCCAACACCCGCATTCCCCCAACCAACACGGTCATTTCTGATGTGGTTAAATTTAGCAATTGTGCTTTGTCTACCAATAATTTTTCTGCGACAATATTGGCCATTGCATCGCTTTTATAATTTCTAAAACCGTCTGCTTTGGGTTCTAAAACTGCGAATGAATCCGCATCTGTTTGTTCCACGGTGGTATCTGCCCTGCCTGCTTTAAAAGGAACAGAAAGAGAATGCCCAGCATCTTTGGCAGCTTTTTCAATTGCCACACTTCCACCCAAGACAATTAAATCCGCTATGGATACTTTTTTGTTTCCACCTGCAGAATTGTTAAATTCATTTTGAATGTTTTCAAGTTTTTCCAATACTTTTTTTAATTGCACGGGGTTGTTTACTTCCCACTTGTTTTGCGGTGCAAAACGAATGCGAGCCCCATTGGCTCCACCACGCTTGTCAGAGCCACGAAACGTAACCGCTGAAGCCCAAGCTGTGGATACCAATTCAGAAATACTTAATCCGGATTCTGTAATTTTATTTTTAAGGGATGCAATATCCGCTTCATTTACAATTGCATAATTAACCCTTGGAATTGGGTCTTGCCAAATCAATTCTTCGTTAGGCACTTCTGCACCCAAATAACGGGCAATTGGACCCATATCTCGGTGTGTTAGCTTAAACCAAGCCCGTGCAAAAGCATCTTGAAATACATCGAAATTTTCGTAAAAATGTCTGGAAATTGGAGCATATATGGGATCCATTTTCAAGGCCAAATCTGCAGTTGTCATCATCGGCGCGTGGCGTTTGTTGGCATCGTGTGCATCTTCTACCAAGGTTACCGCAGATTCATCTGTTGGCGTCCATTGATGGGCACCTGCAGGACTCTTGGACAATTTCCATTCGTATTTGAATAAAGTTTCAAAATACCCATTGTCCCAAGTGGTAGGGTTGGGTTTCCAAGCCCCTTCAATGCCGCTTGTAATGGCGTGACCACCCTTACCTGTAGCAAAATTATTTTTCCATCCCATGCCCATTTCTTCTATGCTTGAACCTTCAGGTTCACGACCCACGTTTGTGGCACTTGCAGCGCCATGCGCTTTGCCAAAAGTGTGACCACCCGCAACCAACGCAACCGTTTCTTCATCATTCATGGCCATTCGGGCAAAGGTTTCTCTGATGTCTTTTGCAGATGCCAGTGGATCTGGATTTCCATTGGGGCCTTCTGGATTTACATAAATCAAGCCCATTTGCACTGCTGCCAATGGATTTTCTAAAACTCTTTCGCCACTGTATCTTTTGTCGCCCAACCAGTCGGATTCAGAACCCCAATAAATATCTTGTTCTGGCTCCCAAATATCTTCGCGGCCTCCTGCAAAACCAAAGGTTTTAAAACCCATGGATTCTAATGCACAATTGCCAGCCAATATCATTAAATCCGCCCAAGAAATTTGGTTTCCATATTTTTGTTTTATTGGCCAAAGCAACAAACGTGCTTTATCCAAATTGCCATTGTCTGGCCAGCTATTAACGGGTGCAAATCGTTGGCTGCCTGAACCAGCGCCACCACGTCCATCTGCAATGCGGTAAGTGCCGGCACTGTGCCATGCCAAGCGTATAAATAAAGGACCATAATGTCCATAATCGGCTGGCCACCACTCTTGCGATGTGGTCATTAAATTAAAAATATCTTTCTTTATCTCATTTAAATCTAGTTTATTAAATTCATCGGCATAATTAAACCCTTTATCCATAGGGTCGGATAAAGAAGAATGCTGGCGCAGAATATTAAGATTAAGTCCATTTGGCCACCAATCTTTATTGGAAGTACCCATTCCATTGGCCGGGGCGCTTTTTTGTCCATGATCTATTGGACATTTGCTATCGTTTGTATTGCTCATATTTTTAAGTTTCTTATTTGTTGAATGTTCCTGTTATTTGAAGTTTAATGTCTTGTATTTTGAAATTTTTTATTTTATTTTCTTTAAAATAATCGCCAATCAATTCGTTTAATTTTACATTTTCGTAATCTTCAATGCGTTCTGTTTCCGCACAATATAAATGGTGATGGTTAAACAAATGTGGATCATAGCGCATAACGTCTTTTTCCGTTTTCACTTTTTCTAGCAAATTACTGGTTACCAAAGTATCTAGTACTTTATAAACTGTACCAATAGATATATTGGGATTGTTTATTTTAATGAAAGAAACAATATCTTCCGCTGTTGGGTGATTGTCCAATTGCAGAATAGCTTCAAAAATAGCCACTCTCTGCGGCGTAACTTTAAGGCCTTTTGCTTTCAGGTTGTCCCGGAATATTTTACTCATTCTATCTTAAAGCGAACTATTCTGCAAAGATAATGATTATCCTTTAGAAAATATTTTATTTTTAACAAGTTTTCGTATTCTACATTAATTTCAGAATCGTTGTTGTGGTATGGGTTAAACCCAAGTTTCGCATGCGCTGCTAGGGAGAATTCTTATTGAGGGTTAATTCGCTAGAGGCTTCGCCACGCATATGCCTTGCCGAACACAAATTTTGCAGGGCAATGCAGCAAGAGACCCGCAAAAAGGCGGGGTAAAAGAGCATGCCTATATTTTACATCATTGGCCATAAATGTGTTAAAAATGTAACTTTTTACAATTAAAACATAAAAGTTAATGGTAAGATTCATACGAAATTTGTTGCATGTTCCTTTGTTTGGATAAAAGCAATATCTTTAATATTAAATTGACCCTTTGGGTTGCATGCATTCTTTCATTTTTTCCGAGAGAAACATTTGCCCAAGCTCCTGCATTGGGATCGTCCCAAAGTTTTGTATTGTTCACCGCTGTTGGCGCATTTACAGCCAATGGTTCCAATGTTATTTATGGAGACATTGGTACCAACAATGGCGCATACACCGTTCCAGGAAGCATAACCCATGCAGCAGGAAATGTGCACGTAGCGGATGCTACTTCATCAGCAGCGGCAACAGACATATCCACTGCCTATACATTCCTTGGTTCATTAACCTGCGACACCACTTTGGGAACACCGTTGGGGAATGGTCGTGTTCTAACTGGAGGTTTTGTCTATTGCATTACCACAGCAGCTGTTTTAAATGGAAATTTAATTCTTGATGGACAAAACATACCTGGAGTT
>Ga0105050_10010272_pt1 | contig 10280 bp, 6 predicted proteins | sample FRY01_FD_78088 | JGI IMG/M metagenome (GOLD analysis project Ga0105050, IMG submission 78088) | Freshwater microbial communities from Lake Fryxell liftoff mats and glacier meltwater in Antarctica - FRY-01 | ecosystem: Environmental > Aquatic > Freshwater > Ice > Glacier meltwater ... | reverse complement strand
GAGGTTGGGTTTTGCGAGGTTGGGTTTTGCGAGGTTGGGTTTTGCGAGGTTGGGTTTTGCGAGAATGGGTTTTGCGAGGTTGGGTTTTGCGAGGTTGGTTGTTGCCGCGTGATTGTTTCGGAGTTCGTTGTGGTGTAATTCACCACTTTTTAACTCAAAACGTATGTTCTAATCGTTTGCAAGGAATTCGAATATCCCAGTTCTTGAAATTGCCATCGGCAGCGTGTCGCGGCAGACTTCTTTCAAAATTTAACTCGTGTGATTCGTGGATTAACACCGATGGTAACGATTCGTCGAACCGCAATTTTTCAAGCCGCCGTCTTTCGTGCAATCACTTTGCAGCTCTCATGACCGATAGCGCCCGCAAGAATCGCCGCCAAGAACTTCGCCCCTCTTGAATCTCAAGAGAAGTGAAAGGCCTGAAAGCAGCGAGGCCGCTTGTCTGATATTCCGTGCCAAGTTCTTAACAATTGGGGAAGGCTGGACTTGCTACGATTTTCCGGAGATTGGGACTCGTTCAGGTCTAGGCGTTTTCTTAGCAACTTTGTTACTCTGTAGCACAGGCTAATTGTGTCACGTTTGGTGATTCGTTAGTCAGACGCCCGTTTTTGAGACACTGCGGAGTATTTTTAGACTCGCACGGCCTTGGGCTACCGTGGGATACGTGGGTAGTCTGCGTTTGGGTTACCGGACTGGGACTTTGCCTGTAAGTTGCCGCAACCGTCATGATTTTGTTTTTGGTTATCGATTCGGAATAAGTAAATGAGCGATTCGCAAGGTTCGATAGTGATCACCGGGTTGGGTGTTATTTCGCCCTTGGGGAATTCACCCGAACAAGTTTGGGATGCTTTGATTAAAGGTCAAAGCGGCGTTACTCGCTTGGGAGATGTGTACGAACATTTGCCCACCAAGGTTGCGGGACAGTCGCTGGGCTTCACTGGCGACATTTCGCAATTTGGTGAATTGGAAAAGACGCTGCATCGATCAATCAAAAAGGGATTGAAGTTGATGTGCCGTGACATCCAAATGGGAGTCGCCGCCGCCCAATTGGCAGTCAACGTGTCCCGTGTGATGTCAGCCGATCCCGAAGCGGTTGCTCAGTTTGATCGGCAACGGGTTGGGGTGCTCTTTGGTTGCGATCATATTTTAAGTATTCCCGAGGAATTCACGAACGGCGTGAGGGCGTGTTTGACGCAGGACAAAAAGTTTGACTTTGATCAATGGGCCCAGAAAGGGCTTCCCAAAGTGGACCCGCTTTGGTTGTTGAAATATTTGCCCAATATGCCGGCTTGCCATTTTGCAATTTATCATGATTTGCAGGGCCCGAACAACTCACTGACCGTTCGCGAAGCCTCAAGCAATATGGCAATCGCCGAGGCCCACTGCACATTGGCTCGCGGTAGCGCCGATGTCATGGTTGTCGGAGGAACCGGGGCTCGAGTGCATGCCTCGCGAAGTGTGCACATGGCCCTGCAGGAGCAAATCGCCCTGGGCGACGGTGATCCATCGGCCGCTTGCAGACCGTTTGCGGCAGACCGTTCGGGGATGGTCTTAGGTGAGGGGGCAGGCGCCATGGTGATGGAGACCCAGGAATATGCAGAAAAACGGGGTGCACGGATTTTGGGCCGCGTACTTGCAGGAGCAAGTTCGACGGTTGCCGATCAACGAGGTGTCCCTAACTTCCGAAAGGGTTTCGAAAACGTGATGCGATCCTTGTTGCAACAGTCCGGAATGGCGGTTGGCGGAGTGGGCCATGTTCATGCTCACGGACTTGGGACCACCCTGTGTGATCAGCAGGAAGCCGAGGCGATCAATGCGGTCTTCGGTCCAGACAAACCTGTGGTCGCCGCAAAGAGTTTCATGGGGAACCTAGGAGCAGGCGGCGGTTTGGTCGAAGCGATCAGTTCTATTTTGGCCATGCAACATGGCGAACTCTTCGCAGGACTGAACTGCCAGAACATGGACCCCTCATGTAAGATTAATCTCATTACAAAAGCGGGCGCCGATCCAGGAACCAGTTTCATTAACCTAAGCATGACACCTCAAGGGCAAGCCAGCGGCGTCTTGATCGCCAAGGCCTAAACGGCCTAAAAGGCATCTATGGCAGCGATGACTTGGTTGAAGCCCGCCAATCGGATGGATGCCGCGGATTGAGTTCGCGGATTGAGTTCGCGGATTGAGTTCGCGGGTTGAGTTCGCGGGTTGAGTTCGCGGGTTGAGTTCGCGGATTGAGTTCGCGGATTGAGTTCGCGGGATGCAACATCCAGTTGCCAGATTTACCGTCGCATCACCAGATTTCTTATCGCTCCACTGGTGCAGGGCGTTGCTACTTGCTGGCAGCCTCCAAAGGCCTGTCATGGAATTTGACGGGACGACGTGGCTTTTCAGAAGGTCTATTCTTTTGCTGCGCTCCTCTTGTGGACGCTCATGCCGGGCTGCGATGGCGTTTTGCGGTGGCGTTTTGCGGTGGCCCCGCCAAGTCAATTGCTGGCCAGATCGCTCTTTAAAACTGCAAGCTTTGCCTCCTATCCAATTATCGTTGGTGGCGTCAATTGGACGCTAAAAGTGACGTCGCAGGCGCCGATTGTAGTTGAAACATCGGTTTTAGCGGGTTTGACACCTTGGTAGGATAGTTAAATTGCCCTCGATTTGGTAATTTCGGCCCTGAAAACTTGCAGAAGGTTGTAGGGCTTTTAGAATATGATGTAGAGTCTACTAATAGCTCAGCCACCGTTAGTCGTTTGATCGCAAGGATCGGGACGGTTTCCGGTTCTCGATTTACTCGTCCGCCTCACTGGAGCGTCCCCACATGCCTTCGGAATTGATTCCATTTGACCAAGCCGCAGCAAAGCTTGGTGTTTCGGCTGAAAAACTAACCGAAATGCTGACTAAAAAAGAAGTGTTTGGATTCCGTGATGGTGCCAGTTGGAAATTCAAGATAGGTGAACTGGAACGAGTCGCCGAAGAAATGGGCGCATCGGTGGGCGGAATCTCGGAATCGGATGACGAGTACTCGTTAAGCGATAGCGGTTCGCCGGTAGAAAATCTGATTTCTGACTTAGACACTCCCGTGGAAAGCGAATCGGCCGAGTCTGACGTTCTTTTAGAAGCCAGCGATGACATGCTGTTGGCGGACAGTGGTGAAATGAAGTTTGGTGAAAGCGGCCAAGCTTCGGTAATGGACGATGACCTGTTGCTTGATGACGAAAATGCATCGGGCACAGGCAAGTTGGGAAATCAAGCCGGCGATGAATTGTCGCTGATGGACGACGAATTATTTGAAGAAGATGAATTGAATCTGCAAGACAGCGCTGGTTTGGATGACGGGTCGGATCTAAGTAGTGACTTCGCAGACAGCAGTGATGTGATTGTAGATGACAGTGATTCAAATGCGTTAGATGAGGACATGATCTTAGACGAGGAAGATCTGGTTGTTAGCGAAGCTGGCAGCGACGACGATGATTTTGCCTTGTCGGACAGCGGTATTCTTAGTTTAGACGACTTGGATGGCAACGCTGACGACTTCGATCTGGAACCTGTCGACGAAATGTTCGACGACCAGTCCAGTAGTTCACAGGTGATCGCGTTAGAAGATTCCGATTTGATGGATGAATCCAACGCAACGATGTTGTTGGGCAACCAAAGTGGTGACCTGGCCGCTTCTGATGATTTCGGCGGTGCGGCGATGCCGTTGGAATCGTTTGATGGACCGATGAACGGCGATCAAATGTCGCCAGCCATGATTCCGGCCATGGTCGAAGAACCCTTTTCGATCTACCAGATTCTGTCACTGACCGTCGCCTTCTTTACCACAGGTGGCTTGGCTCTTTTGGCTTTGAACTTGGCCCAGAACATGTGGCAACCTGCTGGATCTAGCTTTGACGGCACGCTGGCCAACTGGTTAGTTGAATTGATGCAGTTTAATAGCTAACCCGCTAGTGATCATTGTTGATTTAAGCAGCAGCGAATCGTGGCAATTGACACTTAGCACATTACACACTGGGCGGTGGTGGTTGGTTCATCACAGCCGATGCCAACGCCCAGTTGTTTGTAACTCGGTATTCCTTTTGAACTTGTGACTGGTGTTTTTGTCTTGCTGTTTTTATGGACGCAGGAGTACTGGCACTTCTTTTCACTTTCAGGCGTTCTCCAGCGACTGGCCCAGGGGTAATTGCCGAATTTGATGCATCGCCCAGTCAGGCCGCCTGCCCTAATGGTGTCAGGCACAGGTCTACCGTTTGCCAAAAATTATAGAGCGTTCCCAAACACACAGTTCCCAAACACACAGTTCCCAAACACACAGTTCCCAAACACAGAGTGCCGCAGTCAGGGTGCCTGGTTTGTGGGCCTAGGGAAGGCGGTGGCATGCCACCAAAGAGCCATTCAATGCGTTAAGATTGGTTGGCGGTTGGTGACTGTCACGTTGGTGCAGTTTACGGCTAGTGCTTCGGCGTCAGGCGATGATCTCGTTGATGACCGCTGCAGGATTCACGCCGGTCAGTTTTTGCTTAAGCCCTTGTACGGGCACGCTAAGAGTTTGGTGGTTGAACCCCAGTAGATTTAGCACCGTTGCATGAAAGTCGCGCAGTGGCACTGGGTTTTCCGCAGCTGTGTAGCCCACCGGATCGGTTTGCCCATAGGTGATTCCAGCTTTCACGCCGCCGCCTGCCATCCACAATGTGAAAGCAGACGGATTATGGTCTCGACCTACAAACTTCATTTCACCACCGCCTCGGTTTTCTCGCATCGGTGTGCGACCAAACTCGCCACTCCAAATCACCAGCGTATCCTTGAGCATGTCTCGTTGTTTTAGATCCTGCAGCAACGCAGCAATCGGTCGGTCGACCGACTGGCACTTATTTTTGAAACCTTCGTTCAGGGCTTCATTTTTATCAGCTCCATGCGAATCCCAACCCCAGTCAAATAGCTGGATAAATCGAACGCCCTGCTCTGCCAATCTCCTTGCCAGAAGACAGTTGTTAGCGAACGATTCTTTTCCAGGCTGGGCTCCGTATAGTTCTTGAATGTGTTTAGGTTCTTGAGTAATGTCCATCACTTCGGGCACTGCCGCTTGCATTCGGTAGGCCATTTCATACTGAGCAATTCGAGTCAAGGTTTCTGGATCGCCAAATTCGTTGAATGATTTTTGGTTCAGTTCGTTTAAGGTGTCAAGCATCTTTCGTCGATCTTCCCGTGACACGCCATCTGGGTTTGCAATATCTAATACCGGTGCCCCTTTGGATCGGCACTGAACCCCCTGATAGACCGACGGCAAAAATCCGGCGCTCCAAAGAGCTTTTCCAACTCGGGGTTGCCTGCCACCTGACAGCAAAACCATGTAGCCAGGAAGGTTTTCATTCTCTGACCCCAAGCCCCAAGTGACCCAGGAACCAATCGAGGGTGAACCCATGCGTGCTTGTCCTGTATGGACCATCAGTTGTGCCGGGCCGTGGTTGAACTGGTCGGTTTGCATTGTCTTGATAAAGCAAACATCATCCACGTGTTGGGAGAAAAGCGGCAATCGGTCGGATACCCACGCCCCTGATTTTCCGTGTTGTTTGAAAGGGTATTGAGGCCCCAGCATCCGAGGCGTGCCTTGGATGAATGCGAAGCGTTTTCCCTCAAGAAATTCGCTGGGGCATTCTTGGCCGTCAAGGCGCTGTAATTCAGGTTTGAAGTCGAACAATTCAAGCTGGCTTGGTGCGCCAATCATATGCAGGTAAATCACCCGCTTCGCCTTAGCTGGAAACGGGGGCGCGAGCGGGCTAAGTGGATTGTCGGCTGAATGGAGCGGGGTAGTCAGTTCATCGGCGGACACTTGTCCGTTCTGCATGGCCAACCATATCGCACCAAGTCCCGTTGCCGATTCCCGTAAGAAGTGTCGACGAGTGGTTTGCTGTAAGTTGCGAAAGTAGAATTCGTTTTGAATGTTCGATTCGGGCATGGTTCTTACTTCGTAAGGAATTCATCAAGGTTCAAAAGAACGGACGCGATGTTGGTCAGCTTAAGATCTGTCTGCGATGCGTCAGGGCCTGTCTTGCCCTCATGCAGCAGTTGGTCCAGTTTCAGTAGATCCACGATTTCACTTTCGCTTGGTTCGCGACAGGTGACCCGCACGAAACCATAGCGGATCTGTGCTTTGCGATCGTCGCCATTTTCTAGCATTCGTTGCCCCAACGATTGCGCACATTCGGCAAACGTTAAATCGTTCATCGTCATCAACGCTTGCAAGGGAGTATTGGATCGCAAGCGTCTGGCCGAACAAGTCTCGCGTGACGGTGCATCAAACGCCGCGAACATCGGGTAGGGGATACTGCGCTTGGTGTAAGTGTAGACCGAACGACGATATCTGTTTTCATCGTCGATCCCTGCGGTATTCCAATGGTCATTCCCAGAAAAAGGCTGCCAAACGCCTTCGGGGATCGGCGGATGCACCGGCGGTCCTGCCATTCGATCGCTTAGCAAACCACAAACGGCCAACGCTTGATCGCGTACCATTTCGGCCGTCAAACGAACTCTTGGGCCACGACCCAGCCAACGATTGTGTGCATCTTGTTGCAGTAAGCTGGGAGTCACTTTTGCCGATTGTCGGTAGGTTCGGGAAAGGACCAATTCGCGGGCTAGTTTCTTAAAGCTCCAGGCATGTTCGTTTTGAAATCGAACCGCTAAATCATCTAATAGTTCTGGGTGCGAGGGCCGTTCGCCGGACGAACCAAAATCTTCCTCGGTTGAAACCAGACCGGTGCCAAACAGTTGAGCCCAGACCCGGTTGACGGCAACTCGAGCGGTCAAAGGGTTTTCTTTGCTGACCAGCCAATTTGCCAAGGCCAGGCGATTGGCGGGGCCGTCCTTGGGAAGCGGCGGGAAGAATTTGGGCGTGTCCGCGGTAACCTCTTTGTCTTTGGTTAGGAATAGGCCCCGAACAAAGACATGGGTTGGACGACTTAAATGCTTGTCCCGCTCTTGGAGAATCGGCACCGATGTAGAGGGGATCGCGTTTCGCTGTTTCTTCAAGTTTCCTAACCGGGTATGTAAGATCTGCAGTTCTTCATCTTGACCAATTTCCGTCACCAAGGGACTGGACGTGACTTCCAAATAGCCACTCCGAGTGATCAACGAAAACGACGCTAAAATGTTAACCCGATGCTTTAAGGTCACCTGAAGTCGCGTGCCCTCAGGGACCCAGACGGGCTGGTCTAAGATGAACGCCGCCTGTCTTGGGTAGTGGATTCGAGTGTACGCCGCAAAGCCACGATCCGACTTAGGATCTAGACTATCTTTTGGATCAAAAAATGGATCTGGCTCATCAGCGATGACCTTGACTAGAGTCAAAGTCTGTGGCTCCTTAACGCCTGGCACTAACAGTTGGGCTTCTATGTGAGAAAGCACGAATCCCCATTCGGAATCTCGAGCCGCAGTTGGCAAGTCAAGCGGCAAAGCAGTCAAGCGGATCGCCGTTAAACGATTGACTCCGGCGGGCATTGCGGACTCGATCGTGAAGTCCGAGTTCTGGGCAACGGTGTCAACCGTCTTGAAGGCATGATGTTGGTTAATGGTTTCGATGATGACGTTCGTAGGTTTGTTGCATGCTACCGTTACATCGCTTAGTGCCTGCCAAAGATTTTCAGCTTTGAGTAAGTTGAACTCGGCCTGCCAAATTTTCTGATTGGTGGCATTGATCTGCTGGTCTAATTCCGCAGCTTGAGGATATTCTTTGGGATCAATGGGTGCTTGCACGACGGGCCAGTCTTCGTTTAGATCGACATCCGAAGTATTGTTGAAAAATGCGGCGAACTTGTAGTATTCGTCGTGTCGAATCGGGTCGTAAGGATGACTGTGACATTGAACACAGCCAAACGTTACGCCTTGCCATGCTTGCCATGTTGTGTTGACTCGATCCAGGACTGCGGCGACTCGAAATTCCTCGTCATCGGTTCCGCCTTCTTCATTGGTCTGGGTTAACCGATGTGCCGCAGTCGCAATCAAATCTTCGATCGTTGGATTGGGCAGCAAGTCGCCAGCGATCTGCTTGATTGTGAACTGATCATACGGCAAGTCGCGATTGAAGCAATCGATGACCCAATCACGATACTTCCAGATGTTTCGTTTCCCATCCGCCCCCAGGCCTTTTGAATCTGCGTAACGGACTTGATCTAGCCAAACGCTGGCCCATCTTTCACCGAAGCTGGTGGAGGCCAGTAGGCGATCGACTTCCTTTTGGTAAGCGATCTCACCGTTCGCTTTGACATCATTCAAGAACGCGTCCCTCGCCTGAATCGTTGGCGGCAGGCCGATTAGGTCTAAAGTGACTCGGCGCAACCATCGTTCGGGTGTCGCATCCACCGACGGTTGAAGTCCTTTGCGTTCAAGGTTGGCCAATATAAACCAGTCGGTTTTTTGGCGGCACCAGTCTTCTGTTTCAACTTCTGGAGCAGGATGTGCCTGAGGTTTTTCGTAGGCCCAGTGTTCTTGCCAACTGGCACCTTGTTGAATCCACTGCGTCAAAAGCTTTACCTCGTCAGTCGATAGTGCTGGACCGTGTTCCGGCGGAGGCATACGCAATTCAGGATCATCAGATAAAATTCGCTCGATCAGAACCGAAGCATCGGGATCACCCGGCTGGACAATCCAACCGTTGGGAGGAAGCACTTGATCCCGGTAGGCGAAAGAAATCTCAGCCGCTTGTTTCACGCCGCCGTGACACGCGGTGCAATGTTTGTTGAAAATCGGGCGGATCTGCTGGTCGAAACTTATTCGTGTGGTGGGTTCAGAGTTGATGTCGTCGGCGTGCGTTGTGTGTTCCACACTCATCCAGAATATCACAGTGGCCAATCCATAGGCCAGCGAATGTAGGAGTCGTGAAGAAGTCAGTTGATACATTAATGCCATGATCGTTTTTCGAGCGGTTGCAAAAGGGTTCATGGGGGGAAGAATCCAATGAAAGCGAGCCTGTCTTCACGTTCTATGCTAGTTGAATTTAAGCTGCGTGTCGAAGTCAGTGGCTGTCGCCCCGGGTCGGAATTGGGGTGCCAGTGCGAAATAGGCAAGTGATACGTTGGATAGGCAGGTTACTCTACGGAGGTTTTTATCCGCACCGGCCGGGATTCCATACCGTGAAACCTGCTTTGGAGGCAGAGCAGTCAGCAATTTCAAGCCGGAGGGATTTTTTCGCTAACAGGCGAAGGCCAGCGTTCAAATTCTAGCCTTCTAATGACCCGTCCCGCTTTACAACCTCGCAGCATTTTTCCGTTTTCGCAAAGGGAACGCCGGTCAAACGGGTCGGCCTTGCAGAGAACCGTCAATCTTATTTTTGAACAGAAATTTTATGACGGTTCCATATCCGAGTAAGTGCATTTCGATTTTCTCGGCGAGGCGAGCTTTCCGACCCCACGATTTTTCGAGGTTCCCCACTTCTTCGACGATTAGAAAGGGACGCACACCGCAGATCGAGAGCGTTCTCGGAAAACCATAGCATTCCAAGGCTGGAAGTGTCCTGTCAGGGCATTGCTGTTTTCGGTCAGTGGATCGTGAGCGCGAGCCTGTTGGGCACTTGGCCTCATCTTTTACGTTGCCATCTTTAAAGTCGTGGGCTGGAAATGAGGCGATGTTACTGCGACGTCAGCTGGAGCATCGCTTTTCCAAGAGCATCGCCCACTAGAAAATAGCTTTCTGCGTTGCCGAACCAATGGTGGCCGTGCCCGACGTTGGGCGACATTTCTGCGGGGCGAGCGAATGGGTGAGTGACCACGAAGACGGCGTTCTTGATTCGACCGGTTCCCTGCTTCTGGGCGTCGCGAAACAGTTGCATGTTGCTGCCTGGTGTTGCTTCGCCACCGTTCCCCAGTTCACCAACCACGATTGGCAAATTGGGTGACTTCAGTTCTTTGCGAATGTCGGCCGCTAGGTGCACAAGATTGTCAGGATACTCGGTTCGCCCCTGTTCGTTGATCATGTCATTCCAACCCTGCATCCATACGAAACCTGCCAGTTGATAATCCTTGAATTTCACTTGGGGAAAGTCAGTGCGAATGTTTGCCAAAGCGTCGTCGATTTCGTCCATCATCTGCGTGTAGTACTTGCCGGTGTCGCCTTCAGCACTGGGTGGACGGAAGTCCTGAGATAGGCTTTTGCCTCCCCAGCAGGTCTTGATCAGTAGCACTGGTTCACTGAAGTGATCGCCAACTACACTACCGAACTGTAATTCTGGACCTATGTGATGATTGCCGCCGTAGCCGGTAAAACCAATCGTTAAGCCCCCGCGTTTAAGTTCATTTTCGGTC
>Ga0105050_10010269_pt1 | contig 10281 bp, 7 predicted proteins | sample FRY01_FD_78088 | JGI IMG/M metagenome (GOLD analysis project Ga0105050, IMG submission 78088) | Freshwater microbial communities from Lake Fryxell liftoff mats and glacier meltwater in Antarctica - FRY-01 | ecosystem: Environmental > Aquatic > Freshwater > Ice > Glacier meltwater ... | reverse complement strand
TCCAATTGGCCAAGCAAACTAAAATCACTCATGGTGGTCTCCCCAACGGCTGTTTACCGTTGTCTAAAACTTGAAACTTTCCGACTGAGCAAGTTTGCTCAGTGGGAGACCACTTTTCAAGTTTTAACAATTTTGGGGACGCTTCTTTTTTAGCAGACGTGGGGTTTACCTCAAGTCCGAGATCGCCAGCGATTCCAATGAAGCCAAGCGAGCTTGGAAGTCGGGGTTGTTCGGCTGCAAAGCCAGGGCAACACGAGTGGCGTTGACAGCCTCGGCTAATCGCCCAGATCTTTGGCAACAAATCGCTAAAGTATCAAAGTAGGCCGCCGAGTTGGGCATGATTTGGGTTGCCAGTTTTGATCTTTGGTAAGCCAAGTCGATGTCGCCGTTGGAATGACTGGCTAGGAAGGACCATCGATTAAATAGGTTGGCAAGTTGTTGGCTAGATTGGTGGCGAACTGCAGCCGTGTTCGGGCTATCGACGACAATATTCTCTTCGTGCATCTGATTTTCAAATTTAGCCAACGCGTCAGAAATGTTTTTCTGAAGATGGTTGCCCTCTAGCAGTGGCAACTGGATTAAGGTCTGGGAATTAGTGATCCAATCCATAGGTGGCGATACGCCAATCGCTTTACAATTCAACGTGCCAATGTCTAGGATCTGTTGGCGCAAATTGGTTTCAGATCGCAGCGGCACTTGGTCCCAATTGCCGCTACGAAATGGTCCTGGAATCGGTGCTGTCCATGTGGGAAGTAGGGATTGGATGGAAGTTGGTGCAAGGCGGGTAAGCGAAAAGTGTTGGTGGTCAAGTAGGTCAAATGTCTGCCAACTGGATTCTTCGATCGGCTGGTCCGTGATGCGAAATGCGAGGGCCAAAATATTGGTGTCGTGCGGATTGATCGCATTTCCAATGGTCAGCATTCGCTTGGCGGTACCTAGATCGAATTGACTGACTGCTTCCTGGGCGCAAAAGTAATAGTAACGGCTGATGATTTGGTCAAAATCACAAGGCATTTGTGCGCGCAAGCGTGTAGCCAGGGACGTGCTTTGGTCGATGGTAACGAGTGTCCGTTCGATTAGATTCGCTGCCAGTTGGTAGTTGCAATCTTCGGCTTCGGACTCGGCTAACAGCAGGCGGGCAATCACTTGCGATGTTTGATCGTTGGTTGGCAAAGAAGCCAAATGTGTCAGCAAGAATTTTTGTGTCTGACGATAACCAAGCTCTTGCGATATTACTGCGTACTGCAGCAGAGTAGGCGATCGATTTCCATGGATCACAAACTGTTGCAAGATACGAGTCGCGGTAGCTGAATCGCCCAATATAAATGCGGCATTACTGATCGCTAACGCGGCTGGAAGATTCGCTGCTAGTTGGGTTTCATGGGTCAAGAGTAATCCGGTCAATATTTCACTCGAACGAAGCTTTACCACAGCGTCGCAAATGACTTGGCTGTTGGGCAGGAAGACTTCAGGCAAGTTGGCGACCGATAGTAACTGATTCTTTGCATGATCAGTCCGTACCGAATCGTCCTGGACTGGCATAGAGTGGGATTGAAAAGTTGCAAGGTCTTGATTCGCCATCTGTAAAGCATTCCAACACGCCAGTCGTGCAATGCATTGCAGTTTGATTTGATATCGATCAGAACTTTGTTCAACAATCGTGTCTTTAGTTTGCAAATCTAGGTAGGTCGCCAGTCCGGTTTTGTGGAATTCCAGTTCGGTATTAAACGTGTTTGCAAGATCGATTGGCCAGGTTTTTTGGTCAGCCTGTATCAGTGCGTGGCGAATCCAGAGTGCCTGGACAGTCATCCTTGGTGTTAATGCTGATCGAAGAACTGTACATTCATGTGAAGCATTTTGGGTCAACTGGCACGCCGTTTGTTGCTGCAGGGGTTGGTGGGTGGTCTCAGAATTTTCTCGGCCAACAAGGGTGGAAGTTCCAATCATCCAGCTAGTGATCATTTGGTTTTGGTTTTCCAGCCAACTTGCATTAGCGGAGTGCTGGGAGACACTTGGCGATTCGCGATTTGGTATCACGGATTCTAGCTGCCATTTGCTGAGACGATTTCCCGCGATGGTCTGGGCCGATACGGGCAGTGAAAACCAATCGCGGGAATCTGCTTGTGTTTTATCAACCGGCAAATAAGACTCCAGGACATGGGTCAACGCGAATTGACGAATGACTTCATCGGCTTCAAATCTGGCCAGGCAATACATTGCTGTTGCGTTGGCAGTAGCTTTTGGCAGTTTGGCGATCTGTTGAATGCGGCAGACTTTTTGGACAAAGTTTTGTCGATGAAAATCGCGAAGCAGTTGGTCCAGTGGTTGGTGATTTTCGTCTGGGAAAAGTGATTGAATGAGACTTTGATAACTGGGTAAGAGTTGGATCAGCCGCCGACAACTTTCACGAATTTCAATATCCGAGTGATCGCAATTCGCTAAGACCTCGTCGGCGGCTTCGAATCCCAATGTCTTCAATTTTTGGAACGCCCGCTTACGCGTTCGAAAGTCCGTAGCGTTAAGGCCCGCTAGTGCTTTACTGATGTTTGCTGAGCGATCTTGCGGGTTTGGAATGTCGCAACCTACCGTCGGTTGTTTGGCAAATAGTTGCCCACTGGGAAACAGGCAAAAACAGATTATCGCAACCGCGGTCGGAATCGAGTGGGCGGAAAAGTATTGTGAAAACAGAAGGATAAACTGCTCCAACCGAGGTGGCAAACGCCAGGACTTCCCATTTGAGAAAGTGAATGAAATTGCAAGTTTGCAGCGAAAAGATGCAATCGTTTCGTACTGTCTTGCCAGTTCTGCGGATCGAAAATCATCCATGATTGTCGCTCACTTTCATGTTGCCAAAGTCAATCGCAACGACTTGGAATGGACTTAAATACGGGGTTACTCGATACAGGGTGACCAGTGAAAAAGTTGTAAATCAAGGGGTTCGTTGTCCGAGGGACTCGACTCGCTTGGGCGCTGCGATTCGCATAAAGGGATCTATCAACCAGCCAAAGTGGGGTTACCTTGCCCAGATGGTCTAAATTGGGTCGCTTGTGCGTTTATGCAGTCTATGGTTGTAACAAGACCACGAACCGAGCGAATTCTTGATTTCCGTCACATGTTTAGTGATGGATTTTGGGTAACGGTTCAAGGTCTAAATCGACCGAAAGGACAGTTCGTCAAGATAAAAAAAGAGGCTTTTCATTTTTATTGCTGTCAGATGCTGGGATTTTCGTCAAATTTTGGCCTGATATTCGATTCGTAACCGCCAACCGCGCTCGAATTTCATTAGTTGAAGTGGACCAAACCGACTATATTAGGAAGCTGGCAGGGTTTTCTAAGTTTTGGCGCGATTCCCTTGAAACGGCGTAACCGTTGTTTGATGATTGCGACGCCTGGGCATTTGGCAGCTGAGCTGGTTTGTTGACGGGCGGCGAAGGATTAAGCCTTAGTCGTCCGAGGTCGAATTTTGCCGACACTCCAATCGATGAGCCAAGCGAATCGACCAAATTTGAGTCGTCGGTTGATTGTTGGGTTACTACGTTGGACAGGGCGCGATCCATTTTGGAGCCAAAGCGGTCTTGACTGAGGGATGTTTCGAAGCTGAGGAGTTGATGGCAATCGGAACCGCTGGTGCGTAAGAACTTGATGGGTTGGGTTGGGTTATTGACGATCGAATTATTTTTTCCGAGTCTTTTAGAAATTGCGTTGAGATATGACTTTAGACACCACCGACGAACTGTCACGTCGCATTTTCGAATGTGGTTTGGCAGAAACCAGTGAGCTGACGCAGATTTCAACGGAACTGGGTTCACGGTCTCAGAGTTTGGATGCGTTTCGTTCAGAATTGTTGCGTCGCGAGATCCTGACCAACTGGCAACTGCGTCGAGTGGAAGAGGGATTCAAAGCCGGCTTTTTCTTTGGTGATTGGAAAGTCTTGTATTTGGTCGGTGCGGGTACTTTCGCGCGAGTGTACCGGGCGACTAATCGAAACACTGGCGAGGTCCGAGCGGTAAAGGTTTTGCGTCAGCGATACGTTGAAGACAAGACAACCACAAGTCAGTTTGTTCGTGAAGGTAAGACGGTCATGCGTTTTAGTCACGAAAACATCATTCACATTTACGAAGTTGAATCCGACCGTGACCGTACGTTTATGGTGATGGACTTGATCGAAGGTCAGAACCTTCGCGAATACGTCAAGGCTCATGTTCGATTGGATGTCAAACGAGCATTGGCGATTACTCGTGACCTAGCTTCGGGGCTCAGTTACGCATTCAAGCGCGGTGTCACCCATCGCGATCTTAAATTGTCCAACGTGTTGTTAGCCTCGTCCGGCAAGGCCTGTCTGGTCGATTTTGGCTTGGCTGGCAGTGACAAAGAGGTAACTGGCGAATCCGAAGATGTGGTCAATCCGCGTTCAATTGACTACGCGGCGTTGGAAAGAATTACCAAAGTACGAAGAAATGATAAACGCAGTGATATCTATTTTCTGGGCAGCATGTTGTATCACATGTTAAGTGGGAAAGCTGCATTGTTCGAGACTCGTGAGCGTATGAAACGATTGAGCACACAACGATTCAAAGATATCGAGCCGATAACGAATTTGATACAAGATTTGCCTGGCCGAGTAGTTGTGTTGGTTGGCAAATTGTTGGAACTTGATCCTGAAAAACGTTTGCAGACTCCAGGTGATGTTTTTGACGCTGTGCAGTTGGCAATTGCGGCATTGGAGTCCGGTGAAGGCGAAGGTTACGATCCAGTCTTGGCGGAGAAAGCGGCCAAAGATTTTGAACTGGCGACTCAAAAAAAGGAAGAAGGTAAGGGCAAGACGATCATGTTGATCGAAAGTAAGCCCAAGCTGCAAGATTTGTTTCGCGACAAATTGAAAGAGGTGGGTTATCGCGTCTTGATATTTGCTGACCCTCGCCGCGCTCTTAGTCGGTTTGAGTATATCGACCCCTCAGAACCATTGCCCGCAGATGTGGTGCTCTTTAGCTGTTCGGACCTGGGGTCGGATGCATTAAATGCATTTAATTACTTTGCGACTAACGACGAAACGAAACGTTTTCCGGCCATCTTGATGATCACCGAATCGCAGCGACATTTTCTAGAACAAGCCAATTTGGCGGAGCATCGAACGTTTATTGAATTGCCTATCAAGGTGAAGGAATTGCGGCTTAATTTGCTGCAATTATTGGGAAGCAGCCCGGTGAAAAGCACTGCCGGTTAACGGTCGCCTTGGTGTTGCGAAAAGAGCAAGGCGAAAAGTACCACGCACGTTAACGATTCAGCAACGTTGGAATGGTGTTGTTTCATTGGCATCGAATCCGCAAATGTTTGTATATTTCTGGGCTCGTTGCGATTGCAAGTTTCCTGGTCGCGATCTGGTGGGTCGGGGGCTCGTTGGTGGCCCTGGCAAATAGAATTATCGGCCCGCCGCTAAATGATTTTCCCGCAGTAACGGTCGAGATCCTTCCGAATTCAGGGGCGACTTTGGCTGCTTGGCATCTTGCGGTCCCGGGGGCGCAGGGGACGGTGATCCTGTTGCATCCGATTCAAGGTGATCGCCGTTGGATGCTTTCGCGAGCCCGTATCTTGAACCAGCGCGGCTACTGTACACTCTTGGTTGACCTTCAAGCGCACGGTGAATCCGAAGGCAAGAAGATTACCATGGGGTATTGGGAACGGCTTGATGTGCTGGCCACAGTTGAATACGTCCGACGATCGAATCCAAATTATAAGATCGCAATTATTGGACGTTCTTTAGGTGGGGCGGCGACATTGCTGGCTACCCCGGAAGTTGACCTAATCGTACTTGAATCTGTTTATCCGACTATTACCCAGGCCGTCCGTAACCGGTTGGCGATGCGAATTGGGCTTTTCCATCATGTCGTCGCCCCTTTGCTGCTGATTCAATTAAAGCCGCGTTTGGGGATAACACCCGATCAACTTTGTCCGATAGATCGCCTTGGCGAAATCTACTGTCCGGTAGTAATCGTCAGTGGTGACCGGGACCTTCATACCAGCATCCAAGAAACCAAACGAATTTATGAAGCCGCGAACCACCCGAAACGCTTGGTCGTTTTCAAGGGCGCTCAACACGTTGATTTGCTGGCTTATGATAAACAAAAATACTTGTAAGAAGTCATTGAGTTGCTAGATAGTATACTGCGTCAAGAACGGCAGCCCGATGAGGTCAATGAGGTCAATGAGGTCAATTCAAACGTTGCAGTGCGTGAGGCCATAAGAGTATCGTCGACAAGGCTTATTTTTGGGCAATAAGGTGGTTGTTAGTTTTCTTCGGCAAGCCCTTACCACGCATGTTCAACTGCTTGCTCAGCTGTAACGATCTTTCGAAAATCATGAATGGTCGGCATCAGCATCCGGTAGGATTTTCCCCATTAGGATGAGCCGGATATGATTTAGGATTTGTTTGGCTGCCCGAGTCTGCCAAATACTGGTGTGTCCCAGCACCGTGAATGATTTGGAATAGAGTTGGGTTCCTGTTTGTGACTGCTTAATTGCTGCGATTTGAAACAAGAACGGTTGCTCGTCCTGCGATTGCATCAAGCCGCCATCGCTTTCTGGATTTGGTAGAGGGCCACCGGCGACCGTTAGCGAACTTTGGAACCGGGTGCTGGCAACCTGTGCTAGGTCACGAACAACCGTTTGACAATTTTGGCGGCGAAGTTGGCTTGGCAGTTTTTCAAATTCGAAAATGGCGTCTGGTGCCAGCCATTTCTGAACGGCCGCAGCATGGTTCAAAATGACGCTACCTTGGAAACCATAATCACCATCAGTGTTTTCAATTGTAATGTCGTTTTCAGCAACGGAATCCGACTTAGTCATTCGCTTCGCTGCTTGGCCTAGCAGATTAGACACAAGGCCGCTGGTTCCCCATTCGATGACCGTCAATTGCTGCCGATGTGATTGTAGTAGTTGCGTCGCGACGTCTTCTAGTTCCTGTTCGGCCTCGCCGAAAACCAAATCGCCTAACGTTTCGCGAATTGTGTTCACAACAGGCGCAATTTTATGCTCGCACTGCTGGGCGTCCTTGCCATGGGCTTCGATTCGCAGGCTGATCGTGCCTTTGCTGGCAGTGATGCCCACTTGTGGATCATTCCCGCGTCGAATTAGGTCTGGTAATAAGCTTTCAACGTGGCTTTCTCCGGCTCCGAATGTTTTCAGGATTCGCCGAGTGATAATTTTCTTCTTGGCACCCATCCAATTGGTTAATTCAATCGCGACCGTTGCCCACAACATGTCTTTCATTTCCGCAGGAACGCCAGGCAAACAAAAGAAACGCGAATCGATTTTCGACTTCAGCGGAGTTTGCCCATTGATGCTGTCTTGAAACTTAGCGTTTTGCGCTGATGTTGAATCCGGCTGGTCGATTAACGCAAATCGTTTGACCGTTTTCCCAGGAATTTTCCAATCGATACCGGGTGCCGAACCGGTCGCGTTGGGAATGATTCCGGCACCCACGGGAAACATGGCTTGGATTTTGTTGTTTGGAGGGATCGGGAAGTTTCGCTTTTTGAAAAGCGATTGAATGTGTTCCCAACTGGCTTGGTCCAATTTCAACGGTGTGGCAAATGCGTAGGCGATTGCTTGCCGAGTCAAGTCGTCCGCGGTAGGGCCCAGACCGCCGGTCACAATGATCACGTCAGCACGAGTGGCAGCCAGTCGAAAGGCTTGAACCATTGGTTGCAAATAGTCGCCAATGGTTTGATGGCAAATGGTTGTAATTCCCAGGTCACTTAGCTGCTGACTTAACCATTGGCTGTTGGTGTCCAGTCGTTGTCCGCTGGTCAATTCGTCTCCGATCGCGATGATTTCGGCCAACATTGACTTTGGGTCCTTGGAAGGTTTTGGCGATGAGTAATTCAGTGGTAGAATCTATCAAGTTGGTTAAGTATCTAGTAGGAGACGGTTGGGACATCCAACCGATGTTAAGAAAAAAGGGGCTTGGTTTGGGCTAACAGTCAAAACCTGCGACGATACAACACAGCGAGAAAAATCCGGCTATAATTCGACTCAAAATAATGTCGGCTTGAATCATGACTGCTGCACAGGGAATTACAGATGCCAACAACCATCAATGGAATCGGGACTCATTATTACTTCAAGAAAAATTTGGTGTCGCAAAGTGGCTTCTGCGATTCTTGTCATAGCCAAGCGATCTTATCGGATTACGAAACCGGACTTTGGTTCTGTGTGATCTTTATTCCGGTGATTCCTTTAGGCCGAAAAATGATCATCGGTGAATGTAACCTGTGTGCTATGCATCGGGTGATGCCATTGAAAGAGTGGGAGGTCGCAAAGGAAGCGGCGATCGGTCAGAGTTTAGAAAGTTTGTCGGAAAGTTCAGCGGATCCTAAGGCTGCACTGGAGTTGTTGGGTACCTATACTGCGTTCAATCAATTCGATGAGGCCAACCAATTGGCAACTGCGATTTCAGCTTCACATCCAGACGACTATGACGTACAAATGGCGTTGGCTGCTTGGCATGAACGACGAGGGAACCAAAGCGACGCGGACGAAGGTTTCGCTCGGGTGCTGAGAATTGATTTTGATCGGCCAGAGTCCAAACGGATTCGCATTTTTGACCACATACAACAAGGGCAATTTGCCGAGGCCAAATTGTTGGCCATCGAATTGTACGCTTGGGACAAGGACGAGACTCAACCCGTGGTGCTACTTGTGTCCTTCGCACTGCAAAAAGCGAGTTTGCATGCGGATGCGCACCAAATTCACAAAATGCTGCTGGACGGGCACCCCGCCTTAAATGAGGATAAAGACTTTCGAGTTGCCGTGCGGAAGAGTGAAAAGGCGATCGGGGAAACCGATTCGATTGTTCCCAAGAAAAAAATGGGAATTTTCAATTAGGTCCAAGGCAATGGAGGATTTACATGAAGCGGTAAGTCGGTTTGAGTCCAATGCTGCTTACCTGTGTCCGCCTAACCGTCTCCTGGTCTCCGCCTGCCTGCCCCGGATTACAGGCCTGCCCCGGATTACAGGCCTGCCCCGGATTACAGGGCTGCCTCGGATTACACGGCTGCTCCGGATTACAGGCCTGCCCCGGATTACAGGGCTGTGATTTTTGACGCCAGTAGTTGGCAAGACATGTTTTTTAGTACCACTGGTAGGCATACACTATCAATTTTTCAAGGGCTTGAATGTGGGCTTGGTCTGAATGTCTGAATGTCTGAATGTTGCCATCAAAGCGATCCATTGTGTAGAAACTGCGGGCACCGCCGATCGTTTTGGAGTAGGGCTTTCAGGAAAAAACGCGAGCCCTGGAAGTGTCGCCAGTCGCGATCCTCGGTTGACTTCGGCTGTTCCTTATGGGTCAACCGACCATTTTTGGCTGGTCGCTTATTCTAAGAAGGCGTCCGGTCGTTGGTATGGATCGCGTTTTGTTCCCTTTGGACCATCGTCGCAGCGAGACCTTCGCGAATGATTGAATGTTCCGTGTCCCGCAAGCAACTGGCAGCGATCCAACCTTCGTCCGACATATCGTGATAAGTGATTTGAACGACGAACGCAAATTGTCCTGTCAAGATCTGATGCGTGTTGTAAGTGTGGGCGATTGGATTCATTGGCGTCAGGGCCGCCAGGTAGATCGTTGCCTGGAATGTCCAGACTTGAGCCTCCATCAACCAGCCGAAAGATGGCTGCTTTCGAATTTTGTAATTTACCAAAACCAGCCCAACCCTAACGCAAACGATTCCTCGCAAGCCAATAATCCTCATTCGTGTCAGGCCGTTGTCGTCGATATAAATCCGCATCCGATTGATGACGGCGACGCCAAAGAGAAAGTTTAAGGCACCCCAAGACCTCGACAAAGTTCTTATCGTTTTGATTCTTGGATCGTATCTCAACGAAGGTTGAAAAATGAGGGGCACAATCGCAGTGGTCATAACCACCGCCATCGTCACCCAAAAGGCACCTTGGTCAGCTTAGCCCGCGTCGTAGAAACCTTGGGGGAATTGTCGGAACCAAAAGCGGGTAAATTCAAACAGCAAGTAAATTAAGAATAGGGTGTTTACCACAAGCAGCGTATTGCGTGCAGGGATGAACCAATTACTTTTGAGCGTCGGTGATTTTTCGAATAGAGTTTCCCTGTACGCCGGGTACAAACGCTTTGCATGCGGCGTCATTATTCCCAACGCAATTCTAGCTGAAATCAGCCAAGCCAAGATTGTGGTTGGGTTCGTTTAAAAATTTGGAGCGGTTGGCGGCATTCGCTTGAGCGGCCAATTGAGCGTCCATCAGCACTCGATC
>Ga0105050_10010263_pt1 | contig 10286 bp, 12 predicted proteins | sample FRY01_FD_78088 | JGI IMG/M metagenome (GOLD analysis project Ga0105050, IMG submission 78088) | Freshwater microbial communities from Lake Fryxell liftoff mats and glacier meltwater in Antarctica - FRY-01 | ecosystem: Environmental > Aquatic > Freshwater > Ice > Glacier meltwater ... | reverse complement strand
CACCGCCAAAATCCGGTTGATCAGCCATCGCGACCGCCACAAGCCGATCCAGCGCCTTCAGTGCCGATGATTTCGGCCAGAATACCCAGAACCGCAGACATCTCACTCCGACAGGCTGCTAGGTGGCCCGCTGCACTGTGGCGCGGCTGATGAAAGTACTGGGTTTGCAGGGCGTGACCGATGGCAACCCCGTTCGGACCGCGATCAGCGACCGGGCGCCTCCTTGCCTACTCGACTATGTCAACCGGCAGTTCCGAATGCCGCGGCCGAATGCGCTGTGGGTTTCCGATATCACCTATGTGGCGACCTGGATGGGATTCGTTTACACGGCTGCTGGACCCACCGGCAATATCCCGCTCGCCGAGGCTGAGGACCGGTACTAAGCCATGCCGGAACACCGAGCATTGGCCTCGTGACTCAAAACAAACAGCCTCCGACGAACTCGGAGTGGTTCGTATTGAGCCTCGAAAGTTTAAAACTCCGGTACGTTGACATTGTCAAGAAAAACGAAAAGCCACGCGGCGGCACCGGTAGCGCCAGGTGCACGCTGGCCCTGTGCGGTCCGAAACCCCATGTCTGTCGTCACATCGCGCGCATCCGCAGCGACACGACCGGTCTTGTTTGGCTTGGTTTCGGCAGGTTGACGAAATCGGTGCTCGCGGATCTTGACAGTGTGTTCATCCCTCCCACGTGCAACCGGCAAGAGGCGTTGGGACGGTCCAACTCCTTGAAAATCGGGAGTGATAGGGTAACGCGATGGAAAGTATAACCGTTGGGCAGTTCGACCTCATCTACAATTCGTTCTCTTTTACCATAGCAGTGATGGGCGCTGCGACAATTTTTGCGTTCCTCGGACGATCTCAAGTGGGTCCAGCGTATCGTACGGCACTCACATTAAGTGGTTTAGTCACCGCAATTGCCTGCTATCACTACGTTCGGATTTTCAATAGCTGGGAGGCGGCTTATGTGCTGACAAACGGAAAGATGACCCTGACGGGGGTACCGTTCAACGATGCATACCGCTATGTGGACTGGCTGCTCACAGTTCCGTTGCTCCTGGTCGAATTGATTCTGGTGATGCGGCTTTCTTCGAAGGAAACGATCGCCAAGGGCCTTCGCCTGGGGCTGCTCGCCGCGTTGATGGTGATTCTGGGCTATCCTGGCGAAGTGTCTGCAACGACTAACGGTCGCTGGTTGTGGTGGATACTCGCGATGATTCCCTTTGTCATCATCGTCTACGACCTCTCGGCCGGTTTGCGGGCATCGATCGACAAGCAGCCCGACTCCGTGAAAAGCCTCGTTCGGACGGCGCGAACACTAACGATTGCTTCTTGGTGCTTTTATCCGATCGTCTTCATTTTCCCAATGATCGGATTTACGGGCGGCAACGCGACGACGGCAGTTCAAGTCGGATACACGATTGCCGACATTGTGTCGAAAGCGGTCTTCGGCGTACTTATCTACATGATCGCGATCCGAAAGTCTGAAGCTGAAAATTATGCCGGGTCGGCACTGCCAGCGGCAACAAAGTAACGTCGGAACGATGGCAGGCGGGACCAGTCATCCCGCCTGCCGTAATCCCCGCGGGATAATTTATCATATGCTAGATACCATCTCTAAATTAGGAACGACGGGCGAACATCGCGTGCAGGCCCTGCTGGCAGCTGTGGAAATAGGAATGATGGAACTTGTCGCCTCGTCATCGCGGGACAAATTAGGATATACGGAGGACGCAGGAGCGGCGTCCGCCTCCCATCTTGCCACTGGCGGACAACGAGTGCGAGCACGTCTTGCCCTCAGCGCGGCAGCGGCCAACGGGGTCGACGAACCAACCGCAATCCGACTCGCCATCGCCGCCGAACTCTTTCACAACGCCTCCTTGGTACAGGATGATCTGCAAGATCGCAGCCGTCTTCGTCGTGGCATGCCGGCAACATGGGCGAGATATGGCGACGACGTGGCAATGTGTTCCGGTGATCTAATGCTGTCGGCCGGATATTGTGCGCTGGCGGGGATTGCCGATCGCCGGCGCCTACCGGCGTTGCTGGGCTGCGCCCATCGCCAAATCTCGCGCGCCATCCTGGGCCAATGCGCCGATCGCCGAGCCGGCGGAATCGGCGCTGTCGCATGGGATCACTATGAAGAAATTGCTGCTGCGAAGTCTGGTGCCCTTCTTTCGCTGCCGCTCGAATTAGCGCTTATTACGGCGGACCTCGATGATTATTCCGCGCAGGCGCGCGATGCGGCAAACAGCTTCGCGGTGGGCTATCAAATCGTGGACGACCTCGTGGACGAAGCCGAAGACCGCGATAATGGTGAGTCAGGGCCGGGACTCAATGCCGTTCTGATCCTTGCGCCAGAATGGGGCCGGGACGCCGTGCTCGAAGCCGGCCGCCGTGCCGTTCATTGTCTGCGCGCGGCGTCGGATATTGCCGCGCGGTTGCCCAATGGATCGGGGCATTTGCTATGTGCCTTGGTGCATGCGCTCGAAGCGCGCGCCTCGGAAAGGACCGGCGCGTGACTGCCATCGTCATTGGCGCCGGCTTTGGCGGTATCGCCGCAGCGTTGCGGCTGCGGGCGAAGGGCTATGACGTAACGCTGTTGGACCGCTGCACGCGCATCGGCGGCCGGGCGCAAGTGTTCGAGAGGGATGGGTTTCGTCACGACGCTGGTCCCACCGTGATCACAGCGCCGTTCCTAATCGCCGAGTTGTTCGACCTTTTCGGCGAACGGTTGGAAGACCACATTTCACTGGTGCCGCTAAAACCTTGGTATCGGTTCCGGTTTTCGGACGGCGACAGCTTCGATTACGGCGGCACCGTGGAGGAAACACTAGCTGAAATTGGGCGGATCGAGCCGGACGACCGGCAAGGGTATCTGCGGCTGCTCGCTCACTCAAAGCGCATTTTCGATGTCGGTTTCACGAAACTTTCAACAGCGCCGTTTCACGATATCTGGTCTATGCTGCGCCAGATTCCCCGTCTGCTCACGTTACGCAGCGACAAAACAGTGTGGCGCCTTGTGGCCACCTACATAAAAAACCCAAAGCTCCGCCAGGCTCTCTCGATCCAACCCCTGCTGGTCGGCGGCAATCCGTTCGATACCACCAGCATCTATGGCCTGATCCACTATCTGGAGCGGGCATATGGCGTGCACTTCGCCATGGGCGGCACGGGGGCGATCACCGCGGCGCTGGAGGCGCTGATGCGGCGGCAGGGCATAGACATCCACCTCGGCGAGACGGTCGAGCGCATACGGATCAAAGATGGTGCCGCTAACGGCGTAGTGATGGCTGATGGACGCGCGCTGGATGCTGAGCTGATCGTGAGCAACGCTGACGCGGCGCATCTCTATACCGCGATGGTTGCAAGTCGCGAGCAATCACGGTTTGCGCGGTTAAAGCTGGCAAGCGCCCAATTCTCGATGGGTCTGTTCGTTTTGTATTTCGGGACGACGAAAACCTACCCGGATGTCGCGCATCACACGATTTGGCTGGGACCTCGATACCGGGAATTGTTGGCTGATATTTTCGATCGGCGAAAACTGGCCGAGGATTTTTCCCTCTATGTCCACCGGCCGACTGCCACCGACCCGAGCTTTGCACCGCCCGGCTGTGACAGTTTCTATGTCCTTTGCCCGGTCCCAAACCTGCAGGCCGATATCGATTGGGCCATCGAGGCACCGCGCTTGCGTGACCGCATTGTCGCGGCGTTAGATGCCACCATCCTACCCGAACTGCGCGCCACGATCACGGCCGAATTCGTCATGACTCCGCACGATTTTCGCGAGGACTACCTCAGCGAACATGGCGCAGGCTTCTCGATTGCGCCACTGTTTCGGCAATCTGCTTGGTTTCGCTTCCACAACCGCGCTGAGGGGATCAACAATCTGTATCTGGTCGGCGCCGGAACCCATCCAGGCGCGGGACTGCCGGGTGTACTCTGTTCGGCGAAGGTGGTTGACAGTCTGGTCCCGCCGGCGTCCGTCCGGCGTCGACCGACGGTGCACGCAGCGTGACCGACTCTTCACTGGCAGCGCGTGCGGTCGCCGACGATCTGCTGGCGTCGAAAGGACGGAGTTTTCATTGGGCGAGGCGCTTGCTCGGAGCGTGCCACGCGGACAGGGCCACGCGTCTATACGGGTTTTGCCGCCGTGTTGACGACTTAGCCGACGAAACGGCCACTCCCGCGGCTGCCATGCAATGCCTGAGCGACCTCGCGTCCGCGCTGCGACAGGGCACGTCGGACGACCCGCTGACCATCGATGCGATAACATTGTTTCGCGAATTGCCAATCGATTTTTGCATCCCGTTGGAATTGATTGCGGGTGTGGCGAGCGACCTCGGGCGCGTCCGGGTGGCCAACCAGGCTGAATTGCTCCGCTATTGCTATCGCGTGGCGGGGACTGTTGGCCTGATGATGAATGCTGCGCTGGACGTTACTGACCGTCGCGGTCGTGCACACGCGATCGACCTTGGGATTGCGATGCAGCTCACCAACCTGTGTCGCGATGTGCGTGAAGACGCGTTGGCCGACCGGCGCTATTTGCCGGCCTCGTTGGTCGGCGACATGGAGCCTGATCAGTTGGTGCTGCCGTCGGCCGGAGACCGTAAGATCATCTGCGCGGCAATCGGGCAACTGCTTGACCTTGCAGACCAGTACTATATCAGCGGCGAGGATGGCCTGGTCTATCTCCCACGTGACGCGCGTGCCTCGATCGCAGTCGCCGCTCGGGTCTACCGCGCAATCGGCTTGAAACTACGCAGCCGCGGCTGTGACTATTGGACATCGCGGGTGGTTGTATCTCGGACACAAAAGATTTCTGCAAGCACAGGCGCGCTCTTGGCACTGGGATATCACACAAGTCGTCGATTGCCGGCACGGACTCATTCCCTCGACCTTCATGCGCCATTGGCTGGGTTGCCCGGCGTCGAACTCGAAGCGGATGCGTTGCATGGCGCCTGACGCGGATCTCCTGATCCTGGGCGGCGGTTGCGCAGGGCTGAGCTTGGGTGCCCGGCTGGCCGAGGACGCCTTGTTCGTCCGCCGCACGATCATTCTCGAGGCGAGGGATTGCTACGAGGACGATCGGACGTGGTGTTTCTGGCGAACGAAGCCGCACAAATTCGAACACCTGGTGAGCCAATCATGGAACACCGTGGCCCTTGGCGCAGGAGGTCGTCAGGTTCGTGTCGCTTGTCCCGCCACGCCTTACCAGATGGTTCCGTCGCGGGCGTTCTACGCGCAGACGCAGGAAACGATTGAACGGTCGTCGTCTGTAGACCTGTTCCTTGAAACGACCGTTCACGAGGCGCCGCGCCTGTCGGCTAGCATCTGGCACGTGGAAACGAGCGGCGGTCCAATGACGGCACGCCACGTGGTGGATACTCGGCCGCCACGCAGTCCGCGCATCGGTGACGCGTTGCTATGGCAATCGTTCTTCGGCCAGGAAATCGAGTGCGACGCGGCGGTTTTCGATCCCTCCACGGCGAATTTGATGGACTTCGAGGCACCAGACGACAATAACGTGTTTTTTCGCTACGTGCTCCCGCTGTCGCCCTACCGGGCGCTGGTGGAGACAACGGTGTTCGGGCCGCAACCGGTCACGATCAGGGAACTCGCGGCGCGGCAGATGAACGGGGTCGACTGCCTCCGACGCGGTGCGTCTTATCGCGTGCTGCGAACCGAGAATGGGCAACTCCCAATGGGGACGATCGTGGATTGGCCAGACCCTGGGCCCGGATACGTTCGGGGAGGTATTGCCGGGGGCGCGGCGCGCCCCAGCACCGGATATGCGTTTCAGCGGATACAGCGCTGGGCTGAACGGGCGGCAGCAGCGATTCGGGCCGGAGCGCCTCCGCTTGGTCATCCGCCGGATCCGGTGTTCCGGAGAGCGATGGATCATCTGTTCCTGCGTGTCATGCGATCTCACCCCGAGCGAGCGCCCGACTTGTTCATACGTATGTTCGGCGTATCGAACCCCGCAAGTGTGATTCGTTTCCTGAGCGATGAGGGCTCACTGGCGGACTACTTTCGGATCGTGGCGGTTCTGCCGAAACGCCTATTCCTCGGGGAACTGCTGGGGAGCATCAGGAGCACGCAGCTCGCGTCGCCCAAAGCAACATGACAACCGCAGTCCGCGTTCAGGGACTAGCGTTCTGTTGCCTGGCCGTGACGGTGGGGGCAGCATTCGCCGTGTTTCCGGGCCCCGACCTGCGACTGGAGATTTTTGCTGCGGCCATGATGATCGGTTTGCTCGGTGTGCCGCACGGCGCCTTTGATATCATGTTCGCCCGGACACATTATCGTATTCAAACTTTGAAGGGTTGGACTTGGTTTGGCCTCAGCTATCTCGTCCTCGCAGCGGCCGTCGTGGCATTGTGGCTGGCTGCGCCAGGTCTGTTTCTGATCAGCTTTCTCGCCGTGTCTGTCGTGCATTTTTCGGGCGATCCGCCCGCTGGCACAAGCACGGTAAGCCGTGTCATCTACGGGGGTGCGCCCGTCCTGTTGCCAGCAATATGGCATGAACAGGAGGTTTTCCAATTATTTGCCATGCTGGCTGGTGATGGGGCGGCGTCGAACGTGCTGCCGTGGATGTCCCTGGTCGCGGTGCCTTGGGGTGTCGCGTTGATAGCCGCATCTATTTTTGAAGCGCGGACGTCGCCGCGGACCGCCTTTGAAATGCTCTCGGTTGGGCTCGTTGTGACTTTGCCACCGCCTTTGATCGGCTTTTCCATCTTCTTCTGCGGAATGCACAGTGCGAGACATATATTGCGGTCCGTTGCTTATGGGAGAGCCCTTGGGGCACGTCAACTTGCTTTAGCGGGGCTTGGACCGACGGTCTTGGTCTTTGCGATCGCAGCTGGGGCGTGGTGGTTCCTCAGAACCGCGTCGCTCGATGCCCGAATGGTTCAATTGATCTTCGTCGGTCTGGCGGCGGTGACGGTTCCGCACATGGTCGTTATCGAGCGCGTGCGATTCGCAGGCTGGCAACCACTGCGGGGCGTCAAAAATCTGAAGTGAACGACCCTGCCTGAGCCACGATATCGCACCCGGCCTTCTGGACACAAGGTTGGGGTTGAGCGGCTTGGCTGAACGCTGCCTGGTTGCAGGCTGCTCTGGCGTCGTAAAGGCTTCGGTAGGCGTTCTTCTCGATCAGCCATTGGGCGACGAAGCGGCAGACGGTGTCCCTGACCTCAGCGATGGTCTGGTAGATGCGGCCATGCACGACCTGTTCCTTGACGGTGCGGAAGAAGCGTTCGATCACGCCGTTGGTCGCGGGCACGGCCACGAAGACGTAGCTCGGCGTGATGCCCCGGAGTTTGATCTGCTTGTGGAAGTGCTGGGCCATGAAGTTGCGGCCATGGTGGTGACGCAAGGCCAAGCCGCGGGACGCGTTGGCGCTGATACAAACCGTCATAAAGAATGACCCCTCATTAGGCAAGGCCAGGGCTTCGCCTGCGCGGCGCGACGGCGAAGCCCTGGCCTTGCCTTGCTCATCGGTCAATCGTTAGGTCTCTTGGTATTACTGTCGATCTTGCTCATGCTGGATGGCATCATGTTTGCCTCCGGTTGGATAAATCGATGTCCAAGAAAACTGGGCGCAGCTCAGGCGCATCGCAGACCTCGCCCCCATAACGTTAATCGGAACCCGGCAATGGGCGTGTGCCAGTCTTTAGGCGGATTGGTATTAGCCAGCCAGGATCAGGTCGCTGCCCTTCTCGGCGATCATGTTGGTGGCGGCGTAGGTGTTGCCGCTGACCATCGTCGGCATGACCGAGGCGTCGGCGATGCGCAGGCCTTCGAGCCTGATCACCTTCATGGTGGAGGGGTCCACCACGGCCATCGGGTCGGTGCCGAGCTTGCAGCTGCCGACGGGGTGGTAGGTGGTGGAGCCGGTGGCGCGGGCGTGGGCCATCCACTCGTCGTCGGTTCGTACATCCTTGCCTGGGACGTTCTCGTGGTCGACGTAGTCGGCCAGCGGGCGGGTGTGGAGCAGTTTGCGCAGGTATTTCATGGCGGCGAGCAGGGCGTCGCGGTCGGACTGGGTGGCGAGGTAGTTCGGCTGGATTTCCGGCTTTTCCAGCGGATCGGCGGAGACGGCCTTGAGGTGGCCGATGCTGTCGGGGCGCAGCTGGGAGCAGCCGAGCGTCATGCCTGGTAGCGGGTCGAGGTCGGAGGTGCCGTAGCTGCCGGCGGCGTAGCTGGCCGGGGCGAAGTAGAGCTGCATGTCGGGCGTTTCCAGCCCCTCGCGCGTTTTCATGTAGCCGCCGGCGTGGCTCGGGCTGGCGGTGAGCAGGCCCTTGCGGGAGATGGCGTAGCGCAGCACCTCGCCGACCAGCCTGAGGCCGCGGGCGCGCTCGTTGAGCGAGCCGGTGCCCTTCACGCGGGCCGACACCCTGGTGGCGTAGTGGTCGCGGAAGTTGCGGCCGACGCCGGGCAGGGCGTGGTGGACGGCGACACCAATGTCGGAAAGCCAGTCGGGGTCGCCGACGCCGGAGATCTGGAGCAGTTGCGGCGTGTTGATGCTGCCGCCGGAGAGCACGACATCCTTTCCGGCGCGCAGGATTTGTTCCGGGCCGCCCTTGATGGAGACGGCGACGCCGATGGCGCGGCTGCCCTCGAAGACGATGCGCCGGGCCATGCAGTGTTGCAATAGTGTGACGTTTGGGCGTTTGAGTGCGGGGCGGAGATAGGCGTCGGCGGGGGACCAGCGGCGGCCGTTCTTCATCATCTGCTGGTAGAGGAAGGTGCCTTCCTGGTCGCCGGAGTTGTAGTCGGGCGTGCGTTTCAGGCCGAGGGCCTGGTTGGCGGCGATGTAGGCGTCGGATAGCGGATGCGGGTCGCGCTGGTCCTGGATGTTCAGCGGGCCGTCGCTGCCGCGCACGGTGGGGTCGCCGCCGCCGTTGCCACGGGTTTCGGCGCGCTTGAAATAGGGCAGCACGTCATCCCACGACCAGCCGCGGCAGCCGAGTTGGCCCCACATGTCGTAGTCGGCGGCCTGGCCGCGGACGTAGAGATGGCCGTTGATCGAGCCGGAACCGCCGAGGACCTTGCCGCGCGGGTAGGCGATGCGGCGGTTGTTGATGTGCGGGCCGGGGGCGGTGACGTAGCCCCAGTTCAGTGCCGGGTTGTAGACGGTTTTGTTGAAGCCGGCGGGGATCTTGATGAAGATGTTGCGGTCTGGCCCGCCGGCTTCCAGCACGGCGACGGTGTGGCGCCCGTTGGCGCTGAGGCGGTTGGCCAGCACGCAGCCGGCGGCGCCGGCGCCCACCACGATGTAGTCGAACGAATCCATTCTGTTTCTTCTCCCCGCTGGCACCAGTGTGGCGGCGTCTCAGCGTCGGGTCAAAACGGGCGCGTTGCCAGGATCAGCAGGGCAATCGCATTTGGCCGAAACGCCGGTTCGGCGATGGTAGGAAAGCCAGATTCACAAAGAGGCAGAGAGGCAGAGAGGGTTCTGTGCTCATGGTGAACCTCGTTGCCACCCTCCCACCCACACCGAACAACTTCCGCTGGATCGTCCTTACGTTCCGGGCGGCGGGCTGTCCGTTGGCCGCAAGGTCGGAAGCGTAGCGTTCCATCGCCTCCCCAACGGTGATGGGACGGCCTGCGGTGTTCACCACCTCGTCCACCTTGACCAGCGCCTCGGCAGCCATACGCAGAGCCGGTTTACGATCCCGCTGGCCCGTGCTGCGTCGGAAGCGCCGCCCGTTGCGGTGGGTGATGTCGTAGTAGAAGAACGGGCTTTGAAGTTTCCCGTGCTTGTCGCGGCGCTGGTAGACGTCCATGGGGCCTCCTGGATGGTGCTCAGCGTTCACCCGGTTGGCGGGGGCCGCGCCGGACGTTGACCCGATCCGGGGCGCTGCCGATTTCCTCGCGGAGCTTCCGGTCGGCCCCAAAGAGGACCGCGAACATCCACGGATTGCTGTAGCGGAGGACATTCCGACCAAACTCCACCCGGTCAATCCCCAGGGCGTCCGCGAAGGCTTCGAGCCGTTCCGGGGGCACACTGGTCCGTCCCGTCTCGATCCCGGACACGAATTGCTTGCTGTTTAGGTCGAGGCGGTCCGCAAGGTCGGACTGGGTCAACCCAGCGTCAACGCGCGCGGTGCGGATGTAGTCCGCGAGGCCGAGGCGCCATCTTAGGGTGACTTCCTCGCGTCCTAGCAGCCCGTCGGAGAGAGATGTCTGCGGTTCTGGGTATTCTGGCCGAAATCATCGGCACTGAAGGCGCTGGATCGGCTTGTGGCGGTCGCGATGGCTGATCAACCGGATTTTGGCGGT
>Ga0105050_10010260_pt1 | contig 10290 bp, 7 predicted proteins | sample FRY01_FD_78088 | JGI IMG/M metagenome (GOLD analysis project Ga0105050, IMG submission 78088) | Freshwater microbial communities from Lake Fryxell liftoff mats and glacier meltwater in Antarctica - FRY-01 | ecosystem: Environmental > Aquatic > Freshwater > Ice > Glacier meltwater ... | reverse complement strand
CGCGGGAGCGGCCCTTGGTCCGCGCGTTTTTAACGCGCTACGGGCCTACTGGCATCGGGACGGCCCTAGTCATGGTACCCCTCCAAAGCCCGTCAATGCGACAGCCTCTAAAAGCGCGCATGATGGGCGCACGAGGCAGCACCACCTCTAGAACTCGATTGCCTTGATCCCCGAGCCCGAGACACATTGACGCCTCCCCGCCAGGTCCTTATACAGTCGGCGACTCGCGCATGCCGACAGAGGCCCGTGCGCCGTTGCCAGTCACCGCGTCGGCGCCTCACAGCCGACGCACACAAACATTTGTTCTGAAACCGTTTTGACGGCCGACGAACTCTCTAAACGTCTAGAATCAGGCAGGTTTGATATGCATCCTCTCGCCACACGTGAAGCCCTTGACCGCTTTATCGCTGCGCTCCCTTCCGGCGTGTCCCGCGACCCGACGCTCGGCGCCACGGCGACGGTCCGCGCGCTCTATGCGGCGGCGGTTGACGCCCGCGGCGATGGCGGGCCGGACGCGACCTTTGCCGACCACAACCTAGCAGTTCTGCTCACCAATGCGTTCGAATCATCGCGCGATCTGGCCACCTCGGCTGCGGTCGGCGAGCTCTATTTCGCCGTGAGGCGCCGCCTCCTCTCAGCTCTTGACAGAGACCCAGATGACCTCGCACCGGCGATGGCGTTGGCCATGGGGATCACGGGCACCCGCGAGTCGCCGCGCCTTCGGAAGGAGGACCGCCTCGCCGACGACTTCGCCGCGATCGCCGCCGCTTTGTCGCGACCTCACGCGGGTCCGCGCCTCGCAGAGGCGGCGCTGAGCGCGGTCCTCGACGTGGGGCGTGAGCGCGACGACGCCCTCGCCGCGACGACCGATCAGGCCGTCGTGCCCGTCCAGCAGGCGATCGAGCGCCTGTCGGAGAGCCTGCCAGACCACCCGGATCTTCTCATCGCGCGGGTCCGCCTCGCCTTGCTCGCGGCCCGATCGGCCAAAGACGCGGCGGCCGCTTTGCCGTCGCTCGCCAGCGCCCGCGGTCTCCTCGACGACTTTGCACGACGATACGGGCTCGCCGCCGTGCAGCGCGATCTCTACGCCGACCTCATCGCGGAGCGCACCCGCCTAGGCCTAGGCGGGGCCGACCTTAAGACGGAGGCCGCGCGGGTGATCGCCTTAGACGTCGCCGAGGAGATGCAGTCCCCGAACCGGACCCGGCGCCTGCTCAAGGCCCTGCGCAAGGCGCGCCTGCTTGACGCCGCGTTCGCCCGCGAGACGATGGCTCTCCTGCACCTCGACAAGCTCCCGCGCGACGCCGCGGAGGACCCGTGGGACGAGGTCCGCGCCATCCTCCTCGACGCCCTCGGCGACGAAAAAGCGCTCCTACAGCTCGCCGAGCGGACCCTCGCGGCAGACGCGCACCACGCGCCGTCGGCAAAGCGCCTCTTCGAGCGGTGGCTGAGCAACATCCGCAAGGGTCTGTCGGCCCCCTTCGATTCCACGATGGCCGAGCGCGTCCTGCGCGCCCTCTCAGCGGCCGGCGTCGCGCGCCTGAGCCTCGACGATCTCCAGGGCGTCTCCGAGGCGATCGTCGCGCTCTTTGGCCACAGCCGGGCGTTCAGTTTTGTCGCCGACAAGGTCCTCGAGCTGCGCGAGCAGCGGGCCCGTGAAGGCGTCTGGGACCTCGCGCTCGCGCTCGCGACCGAGGTCGGGGACGCGGCCGCGATGCTGCACCTCGCCGGACTCGTGCGGGGCGACAAGGCCTCGCCCGCGGTGCGCCTCGCGGCTGCGCGGGTGCTCGTCGAAGAGGGCCGCGACGCTGAGCTCGCCGACGAGCTCTTGCGGAGCCTCAAGAACGCCCGCGGTTCCGACGCACGAGAGGCGCAGGCCCTCCACGCACGCTTAAGGAACGACCCGGCGCTGCGCGAGGTGAACCATCGGACCCTGCTCGCGTTTGAAGACAAGATGGGGATCGGGTCCGGCAAACCGCTCAAGCTGCGGGTCATCTATACGAGCCCGTCTTACGCGCTGGCCGAGCTACGCGGGCCGACGGCCCCCGACTGCTATGACCACAAACATATTCGCACGATGCTGCGCAGCGATGACCTCCCCGAAGGCGTCCTCGTGACGGATCTCAAAAAGGGCGACGGCATCGAGGCGCCCCTGCGCGGCCAAGACGCTACGCAGAAAGAAGACAAGGCTGGGCTCCGCGTGTACTGGGTCTCAGACCGGTCCGCGGTGTCTATTTCAGAAGCAAAGGTCTCAGAAGCCAAGCCCTCAGAAAACAAGGGCAGAGAGAAGCGCGCTGACGTGGCCCCGACCGACGACGCACCGGCTGTGGACCCGCGCGAGGTCGAAGGCGACTTCGGCGTCGGCAGCGGCGAACCTATCGAGCTACGCGTGAGCTTCGACGGCCGCAAGTCTCGCCTCCGGGCGCGCATCCACGGGCCAGACCAGACCTCCTTTCCAGCCAATATCCGCGTTGAGCCCGAGAGCCTGCCCGAGGGGCTGGAGGCCAAGCGCCTCGGTCGCAACGGCAAGCGCTGCCTCGGGCTCGTGGAGGCCGTCGACGAAGGCCAGAGACGCCTCTATCGCGTCGTCGGCGCACTCACCGTCATCGCCGGGAATCCGAGGCGGGGCGCGAAGAGCGACGCCGCCCCGGGCGAAGAAGAGAGCCCTGATGTGGATGTAGATGTGGATGCCGCCGCTGACGTTGACGCCGACGCCGCGCCGACTGAGGAAGGCACGCCATGATTGGCCTTCGCGAGATCAACACCCACGCCTTCCCGGTCGGACGCGACGAGCGCTTCTACTTCGAGGCCGAGGGCATCAACCCCGCCGAGCTGACGCCAGGCCGCTTTGCCCGCGCGCTCTACGCGGCGACCGGCGCGAGTGGCGACTCGGTGTCGTGGTTCGCCGAGGGCCAGCGCGGTCTCTTCGAGCTCGTCTTGGCGGGTGATGCGGCCCGCCGCGTCATCACGCCGCTGACGATCCCGATGCCGGGTATAGGCGCACAGCGACCGGCGGTCGTGACCCTTCGACGTGACACGGACCCCATCACCCTTGATCCATCAGCCTTCGAGCTGAGCTGGACCGACGACGGCCCGGCCCCGACCCCCGGCTCGGTGGCCGTCGCTCTTCACGCGTTGGATAAGGCGCGCCTCTTTAGCGACGACATCCTCCTGGCAATGCCCGCGGGCGCCACCTTGCGGCTGACGCTGACTGCGGCCGCCATCGCGCTTGGTGCGCGGACGGACCTCGTCGTCGCGGGGCGCCCGATGGTCCTCGCGCGGATCCCCCGGTGATAGCAGGAGCCTCTGTGCACGCTTCGAATCCGTCTGAGGTCCTCTCTTCATTTTGCGAGCACCTGCGTCGACGCGGCGCCGAGACGCGCAGCCTCGACACGGCGTCGGCGCCCGCGCTGGTGGCGCGCTTTTCCCGTGCGCTGCTCCGGCAATGCCCGGGGGACGCCGAGCTCGCCGCCGCGGTCCGACTCCTCGCAGAGCGCGGCTTCTCTTTGCCGGCGCCCCCCCCCGAGGACCTCCCCCTCGACAACGCCGGGGCGATCTATGCGCGCTGGCCCGCTGCCGACCGGTCCGCGGTGGCCAGCGCGACCATCGCCCTGCCCTCTTTTCAGAGCGACCCGCGCAAGGTCCGGAGTCTCTTCGAGCTCTTCGTGCGAACGCCCGCGGAGCTCAGTCGGGCGCGCTTGTTGCTCGACGCGTTGCCCGCAGACACGGAAGATGCGCCGCTGCTACGGTTCCGCTTGGCCCTCGCCGAACACCGGAGCTCGGGTACACGCCCCGACTGGGGAAAGCTCCTGCAACCGCTGCGCCGTTTGCCCGACCCAGGTGGCCTCCACGTCGCGCTCAGGCTGGCGTCTTCTTTTGAGATCCAACAAATGGAGCCTGGCCGTCTACCCCTCGGGCTCGACTGGCTCACGCCGCTGGCGGAAGGCGCCGCTGTCGCGAACCTCGCGCTCGCGCTGATGCGGCGACCGGCCCTCGGTGAGGAGGCCCCACGGATCGTCGACTGGCTCATCGAGGCCGGTCAGCCGGACTGGCTCGCCGCTGCCGACGACGCAGACCGCCGCGGCGACTTCGCCACGGGTACCAGATTGCTGACGGAGGCTCTCGCGAGCCACGCACTCCCGCGCGAGGCTGAGACCGCCATCGCGGCCCGCGCCCGGCTCCTCGAGGACCCCACAGGTGGTCTCCGCGGGGCGCACGCGACCTTTGCAATTCCAACAATCACCCGCGCCGCGCCGCCACGAAATGGTTGGAACAACATCCTTACTGAGATCCTCGGGCGCGACCCGGTCGCGGTCGAGGCCGCCGACGAGGCCGCTATCGCGGAGGCCGTGGGCGACCGCCGCGTCGTCGCGGAGTATCGTTTGGGTACCAAAGACCTCGCGGCCGTGCTTGACGCCCGCCTCCTAGGGCGAACGCGGGTCCTCGCCGAGCTCGCGCTGTCGGCCCCCCTCGACGAGAGCGCGATAGCCGGCGCATCAGCCGAGGCGATCGCCTGCCATGCACTGATAGAGCCAGGCCTCGAGCGCAACCTCTTGGCGCTCCGCCTCCTCGGCGCCGGGGTCCAGCCCCTGTCGCTGCACGACGGTGGCGACGGCGATGACAGTGAGGACGAGCCCACCCCAACGGCCCCGGCCGAACCGACTGAAGGCGATGACCACCACGCGCCCGAGCAGCGCGTCGCCGCGGCCCGGATCCTTATGGACTCCGACCAATTCGACGCCGCCGCCGCCATCGCTGGATCGCTGCTGCGCAAGGTCGACCGCGCGGCGGGCTCAAGTGGACTCTATCCGCTCATCGCCGACCTCTTGGCCCTCGACGAACCACCGGAAGAGCTCGTCGCGCAGATCAAGCGCGCCCTCGACGACGACAAGAGGAACGAGGCCCTCCTGACCCTCTTCGGCAAGAGACCCCTCGCCGCCTATGGCCTGCACGAAGATCTCTACGACTTCGCCATCGACCCATCTCGCCCAGACGCCAAACGCCTGCTCTCGCTCACCGCGTGGCTCGGGATCTGGCGCGCCACCGAGACCGCGCCGGACGCGTGGGGCCTCAGGCGGATCCGCGAGACCTCCGAGGCCCTCGTCTGCGTCGCGGCCGCATGCCTGTCCGGCGGACCATCGCCGCTCGGGACCGCGGCTGCCTTCATGGCGACGTCGCACGACCTCGAAGACGAACCCTTCGCGGACGCGCTCCTGTCACTCAGCCTCGACCGCGCCTAAGGCCAGCCAAGACGGCCCCGTGGGGCGACGGCGCACCCCACCAAGCCCGATATTCATTGGAGCTCTAAGCATTTTGAGGCGAAGCGTGGGCGGCGCCATGTCGCCGACCGTTTGACCTCGGCGACATGGCGACGGTATCCAAGACCGCCGCCCAGTTCCCGCCATGAGAGGCACGCCGATGCTGCTCACATTTCCTAGCCCCTCTGCCATCGCGGTGTTCGTCGCGGCGGTGGCCTACGTCCTCTTCCACGTGGGCGCGGTGCACCTCGGGCCCTTCCGCGCGCGCCGCGGCTGGTGGCGGCGGCTGTGGGCCATCCCGTGGCTCCTCGGGGTGCCCCTCGTCCTCATCGCGGCCCTCGACTTGCCGCCCCCAGAGCTGCTCGGGCTCAATCTCACGCACCTTGACCTCTCGTTGGGCCTGACTGGCGCCGCCCTCTTGGTCATGGCGCCCCTCATCTACTTCCAAAGCAAAAAGGCCGCCTTCCGGAGGTTCTACCCCGAGGTCCGCCTCGAGCTTTGGACCGGCGCCGACCACGCCAAGAACGCCCTCACCTGGGCCGCCTATCTCTTCGCCTATGAGTTCTACTTTCGAGGCTTTCTGCTCGTTCTGCTGGCGCTGCAGGTCGGTCCGATGCTGGCCCTCGCCATCGTGACGATGGTCTATGCCTTCGCGCACATCGACAAGAACCCGGGCGAGCTCATCGGCACCCTCATCTCCGGCGTCGGCTTTGGCCTCGGCGTGCTGGCCACCGGGTCGATCCTCATGCCCTTTCTCACCCACGTCGGCATCGCGGTCATGACGGACATCTTCGCGTCAAGGCCACCAAAGACCCCGAGCGATATGCCCGGCGCCGCGTAACAGGCCCCCACCCGCTCAGCGTGGCGAGATCCGCGGCGCCGAGGTGTCCTTAAACCAGTCCGTCTTGACGAAACGGGATAGGCACGACGCGTAGAGGCAGTCGCGCAGGGCGTTGGTCCGAAAGAGGACGCGGTCGTGGGTGCTGGAGGTCTTGATGAAGACCGCGCGGGCCTTCGTGATGTCCCGCTTCGAGAGCTCAGTCCCCTCGATCTCCTCGCTGACGTACTCGATCTTCTGTTTGTCGAAGAAGTACATGAGGCGCCGATTCTCAGCGCTCGGCGCCGGCCCCGAGTAGAAGCTTATGAGCTTATGCCGCTCGGACATCGGCCCGCTGCGAGGATAGGTCTCGGCGACCCAGTCGCGAAAGGTGCCCGTGCGCCCATAGAGCGCGTCGAAGAGGAAGACCTCGTTGACGTCGTAGCCGCCCCTCTCGAGGCAGTAGGACAGGACCCGGAAGCCGCCGGAATGCGCCGAGAGAAGACACTTTCCAATCCGGGCCTTATTCGGGATCCCGGCCCGGCCCATCGACGCCTGCAGCGACGAGGTCTGCAGCGTCAACCGGACCTCGGTCAGCAGCGACAAGAGACCACCGGCCTCGTCGAGCTTACCCCCGTCCATGTCGTCCGAGTTGACCGGCCCTTGGGGGAAGATGACGATCGCGTTCTGTTTACTGGCCTCGAACTGCTCGCGCATCTGGTGGCGCAGCATGGCGTCGCGCGCCGTGTCACGGTAGCCGTGAAAGTGGATGAGGACGTCGATGCGGTAGTCACTTCGGACCCGAAAGTGATTCGGGACAAAGACGATCACCGTCGAGTCTTTGTAAGACGAGTTCTTGTGCGGGAACGGCGCCGACTCGAGCTCCATGGTGATGGTGGTCCCGAGCCTGCCCTTGTCAATGTCCCGAATCTTCTTGTCTTTTGGCGCTGAACTCCGGGCGCTGGCCATCCTGGACAGCGCGGGGGCTACAAGAGCCGCCCCCGCGAACCCGAGCAGGCCCTTTAGAGCGCCACGCCGCGATAGATGCAGGTCAAATGGTTTCGCGAGACTATCCCCGACGGTCGGTTCCGCAGGGAGGCGATCAACGATTTGGGGGGGCTTGGGGGACATCCGTCTCGTAAAGGGCTTTGAGGGCGGGGGCCGTGGCGACCGCGTCCGTCTGGACGGCGATCACTGCAGCATGGGCTGAGACCGGGGGCTGTCCTGCCCACTTGAGCGCCAACCCACCGGCGAGGACGACCCCGATAACTGTCGCGGCCCCGCGGATATTCCGACGATACAGGAGATGGCCCGCCCAGGCCAAGACTAGAATCCCGATACCGAACAGCGGGAACCAGCCCTCGCCGCTGTCGCCTTCGGCGTTGACCGCATTGTAGGTCTCGATCCCGATCGCGAAGACCGCCAAGACCACATAGAGCGCGGGGAGCAATGGATAGAAGGTGGCCCTGTAGGGGCGCGGGAGGTCCGGGAGCTTGCGGCGCAAGACGAAGACCGAGGCCACCGTGAGCGAGCCCGTCACGAACATCGCGATTGAGGTCATCTTGACGATGGCGTCGAAGGTCCCCGAGAGCACGATCACCATCGCGATGCCCGCCTGCACCCAGAGGGCCGTGCGCGGGGTCTTGGTCTTTGGCGACAGGCGGCCCACCGCCTTGACGAACGCACCGTCGCGGGCCATCGCGTAGCCAACTCGTGCAGCAGCAAGGATCGTCGCGTTGATAGACGTGATAATTGCAACTGAAATCACCAGCAAGATCACGTGGCGCATCGTCGGTCCACCAAGGGCCTCAGCCGTGGCCGTCCCAGCCTCGAACGTCTCGGTGAGGCCGCCGAAACCCAGGACGGCGATGAACGCGAACGCGAGGAGCACGTAGAGCGCCGTGACCGCCAAGATAGCGGTGCTCATCGAGCGCGGGATGTTGCGACCGGGGTCCTTGACCTCGCTCGCGACGTAGATGATGTTGATCCACCCCGAGAAGACGAAGTTCACGAAAATAAAGGACGCGGCGATGCCCGCGAGGGTCAGCTCGTTGGTGGCCGGCGCAACATTCGCGGCCGCAGCGCTCGCGCCGCCATCGCCGGCGACGAGACCCCAGACCCCGATGGCCGTCAGCGCCGCGATCGGGGCGAGGGTCAAGATGGTCTGGACCCCGGCGGCGACCGACGTCCCGAGATCATTAATAAATGTCAAAAACAGAATCAGGCCCAGCGCGGCTAAGTGACCGCCGGTGACGTGGCTAAGGAAGGCGACGTCGTCAAAGATCGGTGACATCAGATCCACGCCGATGAGCGGTCCGATGTCGAATTGCAGCACGGCGACGGACATAGACGCCGTCGAGCCCGCGAAGATGGCCACAAAGAGAACCCAGCCGGAGGCGAAGGCCATCGACGGCCCAAAGGCCGCGCGCTGAAAGACGTAATCGCCGCCAGCCTTGGGCATCATCGCGCCAAGCTCGCCGCACGCGACGCTGCCCGCCCACGCGAAGAGAGCCCCGAGACCGAGCATGGCGAAGAGACCGAGCTCGGTGCCCATGTTGGCCGCGATCTTCGGCGCGAAGAGGAAGATGCCCACGCCCAGCATCGAGCCAGCGACGACGGCGAAGGCCCCGAGGCCGCCGATTACTCGGGGGGGCTCGTCATGCGTGGCGTCGCTTGCGGAATCAGCGGCGTGAGATGTCTTTTCCATGTGCCCCCGCCAACGGTCGTAGGCGGCTTCTGATTCCGCGCCCGTGGCTCGGCGCTGCCTAACACGAACTTTGCCAGTCGTCAGGAAATCCTAGCGCCCCGCTGCCCCGTCTACTCGGTGGGCGCATCCCCGCGCCAGAGGCGGGCGATGTCCTCGTGCGAGGGGTTATCCGAGGGCTTGTTTGTGCAGATGTACTTGCGGCACTCAAGAGGCCGCGCCTCGTAGATCCCGCAGCCGTCGTCCTTAAAGAAGATGCAGGTCCCGCGCAGGGCCCGGTAGAGGGCGTCGGTCCGAGAAGCCGGCGGGATCGCGGGCTTACCATCGCGGCCAAGCTTCACGGGCGCGAAGACATGGACCGTCTCGCCGTCGACCTCGATGTGGTCGACGACCAGGTACCTCCGGACGAACTCGTCAGGCGCCAGACCGAGCAGCGCCGCCGACCCCTCGGCCTCGCCTGGGCCGTACCAGCCCGGGCTGGACTTGCAGCAGAGCCCACGCCGGATGCAACCGAGCTCAGGGTTTGGGTGTGGCTCCTGCTCGTCGAAGGACCAGTAGGGGTTTTCGAGGTCCTCATCCACGCCCGGGTCGAGCAGATCAGGGCGGTGGGCGATCGTCTCGTCCAGAATTCGGAAAGCGCTCTTCTTCTTCATGCGTTATACATGGACCATGATCGCCCTTTTTCCAAGTCTAGGTTGGCGCTGTATTCAGTCCCTCATCTTTGTGGCCTGGGGGGACCCCGCGACCGCCTGCCCGCCGCCCGAGCCCCCGCCTCTTGAGCTGGGCATCGACGTGCTGCTCGCCGAACGCGGCCAGCTCCTTGAAGGTAAACGCGTCGGCCTCCTGACGCACACGGCCGCGACGGACGCCCACTGGGAGTCGAGCCTCGACCGAATGATCGCAGCACAAAAGAAGCTTGGCTTTCGGATTACCCAGCTCTTTGGCCCCGAGCACGGCGTCCGCGGCTTCCTGTCACCGGCGGAAGACCGTGGCCACGGCCTCGACGGTCGCACGGGCCTCCCGGTCGAGAACCTCTTCGGCTTCGGCACCAAGGGACGGCCCTCGGCGTCAAGCCTCAAGCGCGTCGACCTTATCGTCATCGATCTGCAGGACATCGGCTCGCGGACCTACACGTACATCACGACCCTCGGCGAGGTCATGACCGCAGCCGCGGCGGCGAACAAGCCCGTCATCGTGCTCGACCGCCCGAACCCATACGGGGGGCTGTCCTTCGAGGGGCCGGTCCTCGAGCGACGCTTTCGGAACTTTATCGGCTGGGGCCCCCTGCCCGTCACCCACGGCATGACCGTCGGCGAGGTCGCCCGCTATTACAATGCGTTCGAGAAGCTCGGCTGTGATCTGACCGTGATCCCGATGAAGGGCTGGGCGCGCGGGATGCACTGGCAGCTGACGGGCCTCCCCTGGACGCCGACCTCACCCGCGATCCCGAGACCCGAGACCGCGTGGCTCTATGCCGCGACGGGGATGCTCGGTGGAATTGCAAATAACCT
>Ga0105050_10010249_pt1 | contig 10299 bp, 10 predicted proteins | sample FRY01_FD_78088 | JGI IMG/M metagenome (GOLD analysis project Ga0105050, IMG submission 78088) | Freshwater microbial communities from Lake Fryxell liftoff mats and glacier meltwater in Antarctica - FRY-01 | ecosystem: Environmental > Aquatic > Freshwater > Ice > Glacier meltwater ... | reverse complement strand
AAAGAGAATTATTAATTAAGAAATTAAGAGAATTAATAAAGGAACAATGACTTTTTAGACATCAGAAGATGTTCTTTCAATTTGTAAAAAAATTACGATTTACAATACAAGCGCGGTTCAAGAATTAAAAGAAATTTATGGTCTCATATTTTCTAGAAGTCTACAAAATGGGCAAATAATTCGATTTACAATTGAAAATTCAATTATAAGTAATACTATTATGCTTTTTAAAAAGCCAAAGGAACCAATTCTAATTGGCGAAAATATTTGTTTTGCGACAAAATTAAAAGTTAGAACTATTTATGTTTTAGCCATTTTAATTACTTCCCGATATTTTACGGAAATTACAAATTAAAACTCATGAACGATAATTTGTGAATCATCCAACATACAATTTGTATTAAGCTTTCCCCAATAAAAAATTTATTGTCTTTAAAAAGACGGAAAAACAAATCACGATTGACGATTTTTCGCCGCACCTCTTTTCGGACGTGGAAAAAGTTACTTTTGATTTAGTACAATATAAGGCTCAAATGATCGGGAAAGTTTTAGAATATGGAAATTGGAACGATTGGTTAAATTTAAAAAAATACTACGGTTTACAAACGATTGAAGAAGTAACATTAAATTTACGAAGCCAAGATTCTATTACGCTTTCGTTCGTTTCCACTATTTTTAGTATCAACAAAAAAACTTTAGATGTTACAAAAACGAACAGTTAGTCCAAAACTACTGAAACTCTTAAATGAGATTATGGAATTTGATATTTTTTCAAATTTTATATTAATGGAATTAGATTAGCATCCAAAGAAGATATTGCAGCAATGAAATTGAATGCGATTGCTGGTCCGGGCAGTAAAGAAGATTTTATCGATCTATACTTTTTGTTAAACGATTTTACCCTTGATGAGATTTTATCATTTTATCTTCAAAAATATTTTGATAGATCTAAATTTATGGTAGTAAAAAGTTTAACCTATTTTGATGACGCAGACGCGGAACAAACCCCGCCGAAATACTTAGATTTCAATTGGGAAAATTGCAAGCAAAAAATTATTGAGGAAGTAATAAAATGTAGAATATTCCAATTCTTTGATTAATTCAATTTGCATTTTAACTCAATATATAAATTATTAGCGTTTTTATTCCACAATCAATTTCACGACTTTTTCAACCGTCTTTTCTGAATTGTATAGGTTTAAAAAATACAAGCCAGAAGTTAGGTCGGCTATCATAATCTCGTTTTGAGATACTATTATTTTTCGAGTTTTTAGTGCTGCTCCCAAAAAGTTATACAATTTAAAATAAAGACTTTTGATCTCTAAATTAACAATTCTAACTAAATTACTTTAAAGAAAATGATTTAAAATTTCAACAATAATTTATTAGAATTTGCGCAATTCACAGCAAAAAACCTATAATTTAGATCCCTACAAAACAGCCATAAAGTTTTATACATTCAACATAAAAAAATCTTTACTATCTTTGACACTAAATTATTTATGAATCGAAGTTGCTTTTCTGCAACACCCAATATATCATGGCATGTACAAGTTGTTCAACTTCTGACGGTGGCGCACCAAAGGGTTGCAAAAATAATGGGACTTGCGGCACCGATAGCTGCAACAAATTAACGGTTTTTGATTGGCTTTCCAATATGAGTTTGTCCAACGGTGAAGCTCCCTTTGACTGCGTTGAAGTACGTTTTAAAAACGGTCGCAAAGAGTTTTATCGCAACACCGAAAAACTAACTTTGTCCATGGGCGATATTATAGCTACAGAAGGTTCGCCAGGACATGATATCGGAATTGTTACTTTGACTGGCGAGTTGGTGAAAATTCAAATGAAGAAAAAAGGAGTCAACCATACTAGCAAAGAAATTTTAAAAATTTACCGAAAAGCTTCTCAAAGAGACATCGACATTTGGTCGGCAGCCAGAGATAAAGAAGAGCCGATGAAGGTTCGGGCACGAGAATTGGCCATCGAACAAAAACTTGAAATGAAAATTTCTGATATCGAATTTCAAGGTGACGGATCAAAAGCTACATTTTATTATACAGCCAACGACCGCATCGATTTTAGACTTTTAATTAAGGATTTCGCGAAAGAATTTAGCACCAGAATCGAAATGAAACAAGTAGGTTTTAGACAAGAGGCTGCTAGATTGGGCGGAATTGGTTCTTGTGGTCGCGAATTGTGTTGTTCGACTTGGTTAACCGATTTTAGAAGCGTAAACACTTCAGCAGCACGCTACCAACAACTGTCTTTGAATCCACAAAAATTAGCTGGACAATGCGGAAAACTCAAATGTTGTTTGAACTATGAGTTAGATACTTATATGGATGTCTTGAAAGATTTTCCAAATTTTGAAACCAAATTGCAAACTGAACAAGGCGATGCAGTTTGTCAAAAACAAGACATTTTCAAAGGATTAATGTGGTTTGCTTATACCAATAATTTTTCCAATTGGCACGTGCTGAAAATAGAACAAGTCCGCGAAATTATTACCGAAAATTCTGCGAAACGAAAAGTATCTTCATTGGAAGACTTCGCTTTAGAAATCGTAATTGAACCTCAAAAAGACTTCAATAACGCGATGGGACAAGAAAGTTTGACCCGATTCGACCAGCCAAAACAAAAAAATAAAAATAATAAAAAAAGGAAACCAACAGGCGAAAATGCAATTGTAGCTAATGCCAACCGACAACCCAATCCAAATCCTAATAACAACCAAAAAAACAACAATCCAAACGGAAATAATTCCAATAAAGGCAATAAAAATCAAGCCAACAAAAATGACGCACCCGCCAAAGAGCGCATCTTGATTACAAAAAACACAAACAGCATAATTCCGAACCCAAAAAATGACACTAAAGAATAGCTTTTTAATATTTTTAATACTAATAACTTTATTTTCTTGCGACAAAAAAAGGGTTTTTGACGAATATAAATCTGTAGGAGGTAGTTGGAAAAAAGACAGTATAGCAACCTTTAGTTTCAATCAAAAAGATACGACTGCGGCATACAATTTGTTTGTGAATATCCGAAACAACAATGATTATCAGTTTAGTAATTTATTTCTTATTGTGGCAATGCAACAACCTGGCGGATTGACCAAAGTAGATACTTTACAATATGAAATGGCAAATCCAGATGGCTCACTCCTTGGCGAAGGATTTACAGACATCAAAGAAAATAAACTTTTTTACAAAGAAAAATTGAGATTTAAAAAAGCAGGGAGCTACAAAATTAGCATCAAACAAGCCGTTAGAAAAACCGGGAAAATTACTGGCGAAGCACTTGAAGGAGTTTCCGACGTAGGTTTTAGAATAGAATCTTTATAATAAAATTATGGCTATCCAAAAAAATAATCCAACAAATATCATAAAAGACATTCCTTACTACAAAAAAAAGTTTTGGAAAGTTTTTGGCTACACGCTTCTCGGAACTTTCGTCTTTTTTATCTTCGCTTCATGGGGATTATTAGGTTCGATGCCTTCTTTTGAGGAGCTTGAGAATCCAAATTCAAACCTTGCAACCGAAGTAATTGCTTCCGATGGCGTAGTTTTAGGAAAGTTTTACAACGAAAACAGAACCTCAGTAAAATATGGCGATTTACCGCAACATCTTGTTAAAGCATTAGTTGCGACCGAGGACGAACGTTTTTATGAGCATTCCGGAATTGACGGCAGACGAACCCTTGGCGCCGCTTTAAAATTTGGTTCAGACGGCGGAGCAAGTACGCTCACCCAGCAATTAGCCAAATTATTATTTCATGGCGAAGGCTCCAGATTTTTGCCATTGCGAATTATTCAAAAAGCTAAAGAATGGATTATCGCAGTTAAATTGGAGCGTCAATACACCAAAAACGAAATTATTGCCATGTACCTCAACAAAGCCGATTTTGTAAATACTGCTGTGGGAATTCGCTCTGCAGCTAAAGTATATTTTGGCGTCGAACCACGCGATTTATCCATCGATCAGAGCGCCATGCTTGTTGGAATGCTTAAAAACCCATCACTTTTTAATCCAGTGCGCCGTGCCGAAAAAGTGCGATTGCGTCGAAATGTAGTTCTAGGTCAAATGGTTAGAAATGACATCATCACAGAAAATCAAAAAAAACAATACGAAAAAGAGCCGATTGCTTTAAAATTTCAACCCGAAAGCCATCAAGACGGAATTGCAACTTATTTTAGAGAATACCTACGCGATTTTATGAAAACTTGGGTTAGAGACAACAAAAAACCTGACGGGAGTGATTATGATATTTACCGCGACGGTCTAAAAATTTACACTACCATCGACTCACGAATGCAAACTTATGCGGAAGAAGCCGTATCACAGCACCTAAAAAACTTACAAGAAGAATTTGACATTGAAGCAAAAAATAACAAAAATGCGCCGTTTGTTAGACTTTCAGATATTGAAACCAATAATTTGATGATGCGTGCCAGAAAAGCTTCAGAAAGATGGCGCGTACTTAAAGAACAAGACAAATCGGATGAAGAAATCATAAAATCATTTGACATCAAGACTAAAATGAGCGTTTTTACTTGGAAAGGTGAACGCGACACCACCATGACACCAAACGATTCTATTCGCTATTACAAAAGTTTTTTACAGAGCGGCATGATGGCAATGGAGCCGCAATCTGGACATGTAAAAGCATGGGTTGGTGGCATCAATTACAAACATTTTCAATACGACCATGTGGGTCAAGGCGCGCGACAAGTAGGATCTACGTTCAAACCGTTTGTTTACGCAACAGCCATCAAAGAGCTCAACATGTCGCCCTGCGATTCTATAATTGATTCTAATTTTTCCATTCCAAAAGGACGCCATAATGTTACAGAAACTTGGACGCCCAATAATTCAAACGGAAAATACGTGGGATTAGTAACCCTAAAATATGCGCTCGCCAACTCCATTAATACTGTTTCTGCAAAGCTTATAGACCGAACCGGACCCGAAGCAGTTGTTGCTTTGACAAAAAAATTAGGCGTTAGTTCTGAAATTCCTGAACAACCTTCTATTGCACTAGGCGCGGTGGAAATTACGGTGCAGGATATGGTTGCCGCCTATAGCACATTTGCCAATAAAGGCATTTATGTCAAACCGCAAGTCATCTTAAAAATTGAAGATAAAAACGGAAATAAACTATACGAAACCACTCCAGATTCACATGATGTGCTAGATAAAGATATCGCTTATGCCGTCATCAAACTTTTGGAAGGTGTAACAGAATCAGGCTCTGGCGCAAGATTACGAACCGAAGGCGGGGGCAACGGCTACAACCGCGTTACTGGCTATCCGTATGCGTTTAGAAACCCAATTGCGGGAAAAACCGGAACAACCCAAAATCAATCCGACGGCTGGTTTGTGGGCATGGTGCCCAATTTAGCAACAGGTATTTGGGTCGGAAACGAAGACCGATCGGCACATTTTAAAGGCATAACTTATGGTCAAGGCGCCACGGCAGCACTCCCAATCTGGGGAATATTCATGAAAAAATGCTACGGCGATCCAATACTCCAAGTCTCGCGCGAAGCTTTTGACCGCCCAAAAGACCTTCAAATTAAAGTCGATTGCTATAGCGTGCGCAAAGCAGTAGATTCCACGGCGGTCGAAGAACAAAACACAGACGAGTTCGAATTATAATTTTTTTTAGGAGCTTAATCCGGCTTTCCGCTCCAATCTTTTTATTGCTATTTAACGTTAAGTGTAATCGAGACGCGTTTTAAAAGCAATAAAAAGGATTTCCGCTTCAATCCGGGCTATGGCATTAGTTTTAATTAACAAAATCAGCTTTATAAAATAGATATGATAAACAAAACAGTAAATTCAGTTCAAGAAGCGCTCGCCGGAATTCAAGACGGAAATACAATCATGCTTGGCGGTTTCGGACTCTGTGGAATTCCCGAAAACTGCATCGCCGAATTGGTAAAAAAAGAAACCAAAAATTTAACTTGTATTTCCAATAATGCTGGTGTTGACGATTTTGGTTTGGGATTGTTGCTTCAAAAAAAGCAAATCAAAAAAATGATTTCGTCCTACGTGGGCGAAAATGCTGAATTTGAGCGCCAAATGCTATCAGGAGAGTTGGAAGTCGATTTGATTCCGCAAGGCACATTAGCAGAGCGTTGCAGGGCCGCGCAAGCCGGAATTCCAGCTTTTTTCACGCCCGCTGGATTCGGAACCGAAGTAGCAATCGGAAAAGAAACACGCGAATTCAACGGAAAAATGCACATTATGGAACACGCTTTTAAAGCCGATTTCGCAATAGTAAAAGCATGGAAAGGCGACACAGCAGGCAATTTAATTTTTAAAGGAACTGCCCGAAATTTTAATCCAAGTATGTGCGGAGCTGCAAAAATAACAATCGCCGAAGTAGAAGAATTGGTTGAAGCAGGAGAATTAGATCCCAATCAAATTCACATTCCAGGCATTTTGGTACAACGCATTTTTCAAGGAGAGAAATACGAGAAAAGGATTGAACAAAGAACGGTTCGAACGTTATTTTAATTAGACAATTTGGTAATTAGATAATTAGAATTTTAGATTGTTTAAAATAAAATTTTAAGTAACACTAATAAATTTGTAAAATGAAAAATGTATTTATAATTCTTTTTTTACTCAACATTAGTTTCCTTTTCGGTCAATCTAATGATTCTGTTTTTTTACGAAAATTATCCCCGTATCATATTTATGTAAATCATGATTCCGTCAACAAGGCAAATCCTAAATTTGATTTTAAAAACACGATTAAATTTAAAAACACACTCGAAATATACAATAGAAATACTGGGTTAACCAATACTTTTATTCCAATAGATGATGCCTTTATTTTAATGAAATCTTTCAAAAATATTAGTAGCAATTCCTTTATTGTGCAAGATGCTTTTAATCCTTACGGCACGAATAGCGCTGGATTAGGTCTGGTTATGGGGGCCGTTGGCGCAGTATTTACCAAAAGCTTCACATTTAAAAAAAAGTCAAAGCTCCAATAAAAATAACAACCGATAATTGAAAAGTAGTTATTGCAACCAATTTTCTCGTTATCTAATTATCTAATTTTCTCATCATCCAATTAACCAAAATGGCATTAGACAAAATACAAATCGCAAAACGCATCGCACAAGAAGTTCAAAACAACTATTTCGTGAATCTCGGAATAGGAATTCCAACCTTGGTAGCCAATTATGTTAGTAAAAATATTGCTGTCGAATTTCAAAGTGAAAATGGTGTTCTCGGCATGGGGCCGTTTCCGTTTGAAGGTGATGAAGACGCAGATGTTATCAATGCTGGAAAACAAACAATCACGACTTTGCCTGGCGCAAGTTTTTTTGATTCGGCAACTAGTTTCGGAATGATTCGCGGGCAACACGTTGATTTAACTATCCTTGGCGCTATGGAAGTTGCCGAAAATGGTGATATTGCCAACTGGAAAATCCCAGGGAAAATGGTCAAAGGAATGGGCGGCGCAATGGATTTAGTGGCGTCTGCCGAAAACATTATTGTTGCCATGATGCACGTGAACAAAGCAGGCGAATCAAAAATTCTAAAAAAATGTACCTTGCCTTTAACCGGAGTAGGCTGTGTTAAAAAAATCGTTACCGAATTGGCAGTTTTAGAAGTTACACCAAAAGGGTTTAAGCTATTAGAACGCGCACCAGGCGTTTCCGTAGACCATATAATTGCATCAACTGAAGCAGAATTGATTATTGAAGGAGAGATTTTGGAAATGGTTATTGAATAAGTGTTTGTTTAAAATGTCTAAACTTTTGTAACAGACAAACTCTTTTTTGAATGGGTATGTAATTTAAAAATCAATCCGTTAATGTCATAAGTTAAAAACACATTGGAAATACAATAAAGACTGCCATTGGTTGATAAAACTTTTTACACTTGCTTATCGTTTTAAAACGTGCCAAATTTAAAAAAGTTTAACCACAACTTTGTGGCAAAACAAATTATTTACATGCATTAAATTCATTAACGATATTAACCAAGTTGCCTTGAATTTTTAAATCAAAAGCTTCAGCTTTAATTTCCTTAGCCAACGATGGACAGCCCTCCATATATTCAGCCAACTCAATAGCTAAATTTTTATTGTTTCGTTTGTCAATCATTTGCCCAACATCTTTTGTCTTTAGTTTAATTACGAATCGGTCTCCTTCAATCGGATCGACCAATACCGCGTTTTCTTTAGCAGTATAAAGAAGTTTATAAAAATAGGCGTTGTTGAAACCTAAAGACATTGCATTTGATAATTTTTTTGCTGCGTCGCCATTTACTTTCATTCCAGCATACCCGGTTTGAGTTCCATCGGCATTATTTACAAAAAAAGTAACATTGTTTTTTGCCGACAGTGTGATGGTTCGTTCTTATCCTTTTTCATTAAGATATTTAATCGAAACATTTTTTCCGTAATTATCAATAGCATCTACGACTTGATTATTACCTGTTTGATTTACGTCCAACATTTCAAATTGCGCGTTAATAACGCCTTCATATTTCTTTCCTTTTTCATCAATTGCATAACCATTTAAGTTATAAATATTTTGGCTTCGGTCCTTAGCAAGCTTAACTTTTTCTTTATAAAGGGCATCTTTGTAAACTTTTGCCTGATGACCTAAAACATAATCTCTAAACAACAATTCGCCGATTAATTCTGTGAAAAAACTCGAATTATCTGAACCAGAAAATCGTTTTTCAGCTTTGTACTCAAATTTATTGTCGTTAAAAAGTGTTACTTTTACTTTGTTGTTTGCGTCGTTGGTGATATCGGCGGTGGCAACCATAATTCCGTCTAAATCAAATATGTTTGCAGTGCTCGAAGTGCCAAAATTACTAGGAGATCCAATAGCTTTTCCAACAATGTTTGTTCCTAAAGTGCCACCCAACATTATCGTTCCATCTGTTTTAACAAAAGGCCTGTATTTTGACACTTTGTCTTGTTTTTCTTTTCGATTCATCACCAATTCCAATTTTGATTGCGTCGCGTTTTTGCCGATACTTTCTCTCTGAACTTCAAAAAACGCATCGATTTTAGATTGACTGAAACCATTTATGTCAAACAAACCGTATTTTACAGAAAGTAAATGCAAAATAATTTTTGTGGGACTAAAAGAAGTTATGAGCACGTCGTAAGGAATTTCGGTGGTTTTTTTGCCATCGGGCGAACTCACTTTTAACCACTGGTTGATGATTGTTGTTCCTTCCATCAACGTTTTATAATCAACAATGAATTTTTTTTCCATATTCAAATCAGAAAATTCGTAATTATCTCGAATTTTGTCAGTTAAAATTCCAATTTCCTTGTCGTCAATTAAAATTTTGTCATTTTTAGTTTTAAATTTTTGACCTATTCCTACAATCGGAATTAACAAAAGCAATAAAAATAGTTTTTTAAAATTCATGATATATTTTGATTAATTAGTTTAAATTTTTTACAAAAATAAGTTAAAAAAACTTTGGAAACACAAACTTATTTTATGGTTTTTAATTGCATTTTTCAAATGGTTTCTTCCATTAAAGATACAAACTGCTTCAACTTTCCACGTTTTGAACGTTCTAAAAAGTCTTTTTTGATAAAAGAAAAATTCAAATTTGGCTCTAAATACGAACTTATTCCCTGTTTTATTTTATCAATTTGAGCGGTTGTTAACTGCAGTTCGCTAACATATTCTATTTCAAAAGTGTCAATTTTTAATTGTTTGATAACAAATTATTTTACATTTCCATCATCCTCGATCATGCTTTTCATAATGTAATAAAAAGTCAAGCCTGGTGCTTTTTTTCCGCTTGGCAATACCGCGATATCATTGGTTCGACCAATTAATTTTTTTAGAATTGGTTTTTGCGCAGTGCTGTTTTCGTCTAAAATCCCAACGTCGCCAATGTCATATCGAATAAAAGGATGCGCTTTGTTGAACAAGGAGGTAATTACAATTCGACCCTCTTTACCGGACGTTAAAACGTTGTCGTCGGCATCTAAAACTTCAACAAACAAAGTTTCGGCATTAACTTTCCATTCTCCACTTGGGTTTTGAAATGCAATTAAATCAAGTTCAGAAGCGCCGTATTCGTTAACAATCGGGATTCCAAATTGTTTTTCAAGTAATATTTTGTCATCGCCAAAAAGCATCTCCGACGTAACCATACAAACTTTTAAAGTTGGACAAACTGTTTTTAAAACGATGTTTTTTTTCTCTAAAAATTTAGCAAACAGTACTATTGAGGAGGTGTAACCATTGATATAATCAAATTTTTTTCTTTTGAATTTAAGTAAAACTTTTT
>Ga0105050_10010248_pt1 | contig 10299 bp, 8 predicted proteins | sample FRY01_FD_78088 | JGI IMG/M metagenome (GOLD analysis project Ga0105050, IMG submission 78088) | Freshwater microbial communities from Lake Fryxell liftoff mats and glacier meltwater in Antarctica - FRY-01 | ecosystem: Environmental > Aquatic > Freshwater > Ice > Glacier meltwater ... | reverse complement strand
TTTGTAATTGGGATAAACATCTTTTTGATTTACTCTTTTCAGGGCAAAGAGATATCAACGATATAAATTCTTTACTCTTAAAAGTAATAAAAGTCAACATGTTATATAAATGTAAAGAAAATTAAAAAATTTCATTTTCATACCGTGTGTTAATAATTTAATTTATTTAATCTCATCAGATTAAATAATTTAGGTATACATATGAGGAGGAGGTTGATTTACAGGATCTTTTGTATGTTCTGAAATGTACTTTATAGCAAACGTTAAATCTTCTTTAGTTAGAATAAACTTTTTATCTTTATCGAGACAAAAAACTCTCTTTGAATGCATCATCTTACATTTACTTAGAAACGTTTCAATATCTCCTCCTCCGTTTTTAAATAATTCTTTATTAGAGGAGATTATAGTTTCAACGTTGGAAAGAGTAAGATCTGTTTTCCAGTTCATATCGTTCAACATTTTTATAAAGATTTCAGCAAGAGCCTTGGGAGAATAATCTTCTATTTTATGAACCCATGGGAATCTCCTATCCAATCCTTGATTCATTGCAAAGAAATAGTTTTTAATATCGTCTTCGTAACCAGCTGCTATACAACAAAAATCGTTCTTATGTTCTGATAAGAACGATGTAAGTGTGTCAATTGCTTCTTTTGCAAAAGAATCTCTATCGTTCTGACGCGGAGCCAATGCGTATACTTCGTCAATAAATAAAACTCCTCCTAAACACGATTTAAGAAGATTTTTTGTTTTCATGGCGGTTTGACCGAGATATTCTCCTACAAAATCTTCCCGATGAGCTACTTTGAATTTACCGTTTGGAGATAAAATTCCCAATGCTTGATAAATTTTACCGATAATCTTTGATACTTCTGTATTGTGTGTAACTGTAAAGTCCCCAAGTAAAAATCGTTTATTTCCATCTATTTCAAACCCATAATAATCTCCTTCTTGTAGTTCTTCTAGAATAATATCACAAGTTAGTAAATCTATCGACGTTGTAGGTATATGTTCTGCATATTTAGAAGGAATATCCTTTATATTGCCGTACAATTTAAGCATGTTATTCTGTCTATCAATACGAATACCAACAGAGTTGGCTAAATAACATATTTCTTCTTTTATTAGATCGTTGTACAATTCGATATAATAATTATTGTTATTCAACTCTCCAATAGAATCTATAATAGCTGCTAGAATAGAAAGTCTAGTTTTTATACTTGTAACTTTGTAACCAGATTTTATCAGTGATTCAAATTTATCGGAATCAAAATTCTTTGTTAAATCTGACAGATCTAAACCAATCTTGTAAGAATTATAAATCGTTTCATTAAAATGAATTGGAACCTTGTATCCTTTAAAGACGTTCTTCCATTCGTCAGATCTCGTCAAATATTCATCAACTGAAAGATCAATTGTATATCCTTGTTTGGGAAGAGTCTTTATAAAATCTAAGCATTGTTTATAACCTTTATCCATTAAACGCGTGTCATAAATAAATTTATTTTCTTTCTTTGAGTTTTTATCAAACCATCTTACCAAGTAACCGTCTTCGTTAAAAAAGATATCAGGATTCTTTGTAAGTTTTAGGGAAAGAATATGAGATTTATTTACTATAAAATCGTCACCGTACGACTGTTTTATTCTAAACAATTTTTCTTTACCAGTTGTTGTAGAAATTACTTTACGAGGAGTTGAATCATCCCCCATAAGAAAATCTCCTTGTTTGATATTTTGTACTCTTTCAATTTTACCAGAGTAAAGTAAAACAGGTGTATTATATCCTAGACATTTACCGTGTCCAGGAGGACCCATAATTATAGTATGAAGATACTCTTCATTTTTATTTCTTGTATGCATTCCTTGAAGATAGTAAATGATTTGAAAGAATATTGTTTCTTTTAAAGAATCCATTCCTATCATGGAATTTAATTCTTCAAGAAACGGAGTTATATTCCACAGCATAACAGTATCTAGATTGCGATAAAATTTAGCATTTTTACTAATAGTAATTAGTTCTCTAATGTTTGAAACTGGCGGGGCGTCTTCCAGCTTTAGTCTAGGACGTTGTCTCTTTTTATATACAGTATTGCCCTTTTCCATGTCAGAATAAGTTTTTCTCTTTTCTTTTAATGACATTTTTATTAAACTTGTTTTGTATTTAAACAAAATTTAAATTCATTTTTTATTTTGTTTAAATACATCGTATATGAATCGATTTCCTCGCAGAGAACAAGTTTTCAAATTGAAATTTATTTTATCTTTACATTTAAAATAAATGGGTGCTGATTATTATTACACTGTAACAAGAATTTATCAATGGACTGATAAAAAAGGAGAACATCATTTTAAACGAAATGTCCTTCACAATGGAAGAGGATATTATGACGACGAAGATTATATAATTGATCCAGAGGATCGGCCTGCTGATCATGATGATTTCTGTGAAATGTATTTTGAAAGAAAAAGTGACATGCAACGAGTTGTTCATTATAAAAACGGTGAACAGAAATCTTATATGCAGTTTGATACTTTTATTTCTTCTGTACCTGAAGATTGTAGGAATAGTATAAACGTATGGGATGAATGGACTGCTTGTCGTAGAGATTAAAAATAAAAATGGATTGTGTATATAAAGATGGGCTACGATATCTTTCGTTTCTATAAATGGATTGATAAGGAAGGAAAAATTCATTATAAAACAAAGATGATAATTAAAAGCGGAGGATATTACGACGATGACGATGCTCTCAGTATTGACCCAAGTGTTTCTCTTGAAACATTTGAAAAATTGTTTTTTGAAAGAAAAAAAAGATATTTCGACATGGAAAACAAATGTCTTATATCAACTTGGAAAAATATGTAAATAGCGTACCAGAGGACTTCAGGCATACTATTTATATCAACGAAGAATTTATTCCATCTCCTACATTTTAAAACGAGTAAATAGTATATAAAACGGCAATGGTTTATCAGTTGAATCTTTATTTTTGTAATGATATAGAATACTGAAATGATGAAGAGCCCCTAATCCTAGTGTTAAACCTGACAATAATCTAATCTTTTTGATAGGAAGACTTGCTGCTGAAACAGCAATATACATATTTCTACGTCGCGCAATAAAACAGGTTGTACATGAACAACTTCCAAACATTTTACAATCTTTAATATTAACTCTATCACACAGACAATAATTATTCATTTAAATAAATTCTTCATTTATTTAAATCAATTTTATTTAGCGTCTATAAACTCTATAAATTGCTTTACCACGATATTGTAATCTTTATTCTTTATCCACTCCTTGTTTTTTACTAGATATTCTTCTTTATCTTCCACTCCATCCATCACATTAAAGATTCGTTCTAATACCAAGTTTTCCCATCCTTCATCGTTGACATTTTCAGATATTATTATTCCTCTATCTCCTACGCTTTCTTTTAATGCTGCAAGATTATTTGTAATTGCAAGAGTATTACTAGCAGCTGCTTCATAAGCGGTTAAACAACAAGTTTCTTGAAATGTACACGGATAAAACCAGTACTCTGTTTCTTTCCAATATCTATATAGAACATCGCTATTAACCCATCCGTGATTTGTCACGTTCTCAGACTGTTCAAACAACATTTTCTTTATTTCAATTATTTCTTTTTCTGATACTTTATTTACCCAGTCAAGTTCTAGATTGCAAAAAACGTTGAGTTTAGCATCAGGATACTTATTTACAATACGTGGAAAGATTTTTAATAAATGATATAGCCCTCGGTTAGGAAACGAAGAATATATAAAAGAATTTTTCTTTTTGGTAAACGTTCCTTTGAATCGTTCAAGATCTATACCGTAAGAAAACGTAGTAATTTTATCTGTTAGAGTAGGAAATACTTTTTTGATATATTCTGCATGCCAATTAGATAAAGTTAGTATACTTGATAAATTTGTATCGTTTATAATTATTTCACTGTCTCTAGTCAAGTCATGAAGCATGATATAAGCCTTGATGTTATTCTCTATACATAGAGGAAAATATTCTGTATATCTATTAATTAAAGCAACGTGTTCGTATTCTGAAACAAATTTTATATATTCTGCAATTGGAATATAAATTACATCGTTGAAAATCTTTTTCTCTTTGCATTTGCAAAAGATTACTACAGTATATCTATTATATAATTTCATTATGTACTCTGCAAAGTTTATCATTGTAGTTTCAGAACCTCCTAACCCTTCTCTTTTATAACTTTCGCCATCCCATTCTTTCCACCCTCCATCAGTTACAAAACATAAAAGTTTTTTATCAGCACCATAAGGATTCTGTTTCTTTGTAGTAAATTTGGTTTTGTATTCTAAATTTTTATTCAATATTGTAAATAATGCTATCCAGTTTTCATTAAGATTAGTATTATTCTTTTCTTTTATACGATTACAACATTCTAATCCAAAACTGTAATTCTTTTTGATATAACATAGAGAAATTAATTTTTCTGGCAAATGATAATAGTAAATAGCAGGTTTTATATTCATACCATATTTTGGCCCTGGAATTCCTATATGAAATGCATATCTTAGAAAATTATAAGCCAGATCCGGATTAATTTCCATATAATGAGAGCCAATCATAAACATACTCTCGCATCTGTTTGGATCAAATAAATGGCAATTAAAATAGTATTCTTGACATTTTTTCCATTCCAACTTTAAATATATTTCTCCTACCACTCCCATTTTATATAAAGCATCCTGTTTCTCTTCTTCATATCCATCCATTTTAGATCTTTTTTCGTAATAAGAGAACGCATTTTTCCAATCTTGTAAACATAAATACGTTTCAGCAATATAATAATATGTTCTTGAATCAGAACGATTTTCTTCCAACTCCTCAAAAAGCAAAGCTAAATCGTTTTCTTTTCTCTTTTTAGTTCTTTCTTCCATATAAGATGAATTAATATCTTGTATATAAGAAATTTCATCGTTAATCCTATAAGAATTTTCTTTTTTTGTATCAAGTATTTCATGTATTCTATACTTGTATTTATAATTTTTACTGCTTCTAGCTATTCTACACGAACCGTACAGAATGCCAATACCTTTTATAACCAGATTAAAAGCATTGGCGTTTGAACTTCTCATCATTGTTAGAAATTCTCTCAGATTTCCTTTCAAAATATACGTATCGTCCAACATGATATTAAATACGCATTTGTGGCCTGACAATTCAATTAAACGATTTCTACTGTCTCTAAAATTTATAAACGGTTCTTGATATAACACTCCTTCTTTATTTTTCAAAGTTTCTTTAATAATATTTACGGTATTATCACTGCTACCAGTATCTAATATTGTATACTGATCAATAAAAGGCAGATTACTTTCCAAGATAGACTTAAAATCATCTCCGGCATCTTTTACCATAAACATTAAATTAATTAAATTATCATATTTCAGTATGTAAGCATCATCCTCTACAGTCAAGTAGAGATTAAACAACTCTTTAAACTTTCTCCAATTTCGACGTTTTATATTAACATATCTATTATCCCATTTTATTGATGTATAGTTGACATGTATTATTTCTACATTCGAAATAATTATACCGTATTCGCAATCAATACGATCAACCATAGAGTTTGAATCTACGCGAACAATAACATCGTCTATATCTTTTATCTCTGAACAGATATCCTTTATATCCGGGAATACCTTTATTTTTTTATTTATATCGTTCTTCTCAATATTAATAATATGTATATCATCTGTTTGGATAACGTAAACTTGCGGCGTTGTCACGTTTAGAGGTACATAGCCGCCGTTTGTTGTACCACAGTCAATAAGAACACTATAATTTAATCTATTAATAATCGCAATTTCTTTGTCTAACAACGATTTAGCCGGATAAAAAGTAAGAGGAGACACCCATGCATGAGTGTATTCTACAAATTCATCAAACTTGACACTGTAAGCTTTATCGTCTAAAGTTACAACTTTGTTTATCATATTATTATATTTATAATATGATGAATATATTTAAACTATTTTGCGTAGAAATATTCTATATAGTTTACTTAGAATAACGTATTCTTTTTTGTATTTGTCTAAAAAATGGTTAATTCCAATTTTAGGAGACTCTAAAATAGAATCGTTTACACTCCATTCGTAATCATCAATAGCTAATATTCCATTCTTTTTTAATACGTTCCACGATAAAATTAAATCGTAATGAGTATCAAGACATTTATGACTGCCGTCAACGTAAATAAAATCAAAGTATTCATTATTTCTCAACAAATTATTCAACGCAGAACATGAATCGTCTCTAATTATAGTTATCCTATCTTTTACGTTGGCATTTTCTATATTTTTTATAAATACATCGTATGCGGTTTCTATTGTAGCTTTATTATTCGAGTATTTTTTTATATTAGTTTGTTCAAGCGGTGATAATTGCCAACAATCAATAACAGTGGCTGTTGCATTATTATTTTTCAACATTTCTATAATAGAAGTACCAACGTATGTACCTATTTCTAATATTTTAGGATTATTTACTCTTTTCAAAAGGGATAAAACATTTTGAAAGATAATCTTAGAACCGGTAGGTATATCATGAACCCAACCGTACATTCCATATTCATTCAACATGCTTTTGAAAAGAAAATTTGGTGTTTAAATTAATCAAACGGATCAACTTCAATTTCGATCTCGCTATCACTATTTGCTTGTTCCTCTTGCTTCTCTTTGTCCTTCTTGAAGACTAGATTAGAGAATTTATGCCCCAGCCATTTCTTGCCTTTTTCAGATGTTCCCCAGACTTTTGTAAGATATTTTTCAACTTCATTTCTAATTGGAATAGGAAAAGCAGGCATAGATTCTCTAATCCATTCTTTAAACTTTACATATATCTCGCTGAGATAAATTGACTTGGTAGAATCGTCAATAATCATTTCTTCGATAAACTGTCTATATACATCGTTCTGTTTCTGATACATTGAAGTAGCCATTTTCACTTTTTCAGGTTCTACTCTAGGATGCGGATCTATTCTATTTTTGAGTAAAACCCAAGCAAAAGCTGGAATTAAATCGTCAAGTTTATTAGAGAAATCTTTGTCTACTGGAAAGCGTTTTTGAAGAAGCTGTTCTTCATAAGTTTCAGGAGCATCTTCACAAAAAGTTGATTCAAAAGGTATAACTCTAATACGATTCCAAATAGCTTTATCGTTATATTTAAGCTTTGGAAGATCGTTACAAATACCAATTAGTTTATACATTGGTTTAATTTCTCTTGTTTGTTTACCTCTTTCATGTAAATCTCTTGCAAAGTATGAATCGTTACCAGAAAGATGTTTTAATGTTCCAATATTTAAGAGTTCATCTGGGTCAGGTTCTTCAAATACTGCCCATCTTATACCTCCTCCGGTTCTCGAAAGATCAGCATTTGCTGCTCCTTGTCCTGGCTTTTTACCAGTTACAACTGATGTATTGAATTTAATCGCAAGCTCTCCAAACATTTTCTCAAATATCAACTGTGTTACTGATTTGGCATTATCACCTTCACCAGTCCAAATATAAATCTTCTTTTGATGATTTCCTCCGACAAACGAATCAGAGCCAGTATCAATAAAGAATAGTTTGATACTTTTATCGGGAAAAACTTTTTCCAAATAATTACGTACCTCTTGAACTTTTTCATCATTTTCTTCAAATTCTATATAATTAAACGGTAAACACTTGGAAATATAATCTTCGGGACAACCTGCTCTAAAAATATTTTCAGTAGGTTTTAGTTCCATTACACCGTTCTTGAATGCAATAAGTCTAGGGTTTGAATCAAGCTTTTGAAGAAACTTTTTATCGTAGAAAACCTCAGCGCATTCATTCATAACATTTCTCTTGAATGGATTATTCTTGAGATTTCCAATCATCTTTTGCACCTGTTTGATTCTTGAATTCAACATTGCTTCTTCAGCTTTATCCTGGCTAATTGAGAGTTTTTGAAATAATTCTTTGGCAGACGATGTAAATTTCTGAACAATTATATCTGAAATTTTTTCACTCAGAGTAACTCCTGAATCTATCAGTTCCCACTTGTGGGAAATAAATTGATACCAAGTCTTATTTGCAACACTCGCACAAACAAACTCGTCAGAATACTCTGCAAATAAAATCTTTGCAATATCGTTATGTGAACCTGAAAGAGATTCTTGAATATACTTGGAAGTTTGTTCGTCTTTGAATTTTTGATATTCCTGAGGATTATCAATCTTTGCATAGTATTTCAAACTTCCCATTCCTTTATCTTTTACAATCATTTTATCCCATTCAGCTATACAAATTCCCTCATCGAATTTATCTTCGCATTTCTTAGAAAAATCAATCCAGATATCTAAACCATCGACAGAACCTTCAGAAATATTATATAAAATCCAACCAATATCCATCCAGTTATTTCTATCAGATGCTCTTTCTGTTGTAAGCATACTGATTAAACGTTTAGCATCGTTGATATTTTCTGTTACTGAATTGTTATGATTCTGTTTTCTTTCTTCTTTTCTCTTTTGACGCATTTTTTCTTTGAGAGGTGAAACAATTCCATGTTTTATTTCAAGTCTTGTTCTTCCGTAAGGAAAAATCGAAAGTATTCGCGGAAGATTATATTGTATATTTTCTTTAGAAAGAGGAATTGCTTGTTCTTGATCGTCAAAGATCAAATATCCTTTAAATGCTTTATATATAGAAATTTCATCAAGAGAATGATCAAATATTTTACTCATTTTATACGGAAAAGAATTCTCACTTTTTCTAGACCCGTAAAGAAGCCAAGGTACTTTACATACAGCATTATCTAAGAATATATCAGCGTTTTCATATCCTAGTCTTTTAAAGAGATTGTTTGTATTTAGAATATCTTTTACTCTAGGAATAATATGAGCTTCCTGATCGTTCTTATTTAGAAAACAAAATGGAAAATGAAGATGAAATCCATGCTTATAATAAGAAATATTATCTTTTGATATAACACTCATCTCTTTTTCAAGAAGAACACATGTCAAATATTCATCTTTACAATCTTCTACTACTTTTCTTATCACCGATTGATATGTTTGAATTACAATATTTACTTCTTCATCAGTGTATAGTTTATCGTCTTGTATTTCCATTCCTTCTTGTACTTTAATTTTCAAGTCTATATCTACCAATATAGGCATATATGTTTGTGATTTTTCTGCTATTCCAATAATTACTTCTTCTTGATTATTAATTAAATCGCGATAGAGTTTCCAAAACTCTTCCAATTTCTTTCTGCCAAGAATAAAAGCTCCTTTTGGTTGTATCAAAGAAACGTGTGTATGATGTGTTCCTTCCGCATAATTTGCTTGCAAAAATTTTTTCATACCAATCATTTTCTTTGTATTTGGCGATAAAATATTAATCATTTTTAATTTTTTATTTTTTTATAAATCATAGTATGTTATGTCAATATGAATAAAAAAACGAATCTGTGAATGCAAATTCCGATTTAAAATCGAGAAAAGTATAATAAAATGTCGGAAACCGTAAATAATGATCAGATTTTCATTGTTCTCCTAAACGATCGAGTTGTGGGATATACTTTGGACGAAGAGGTTGCATTATCCCAAATGGAGAATATATTAGATGAATATTATCAGGATGATGATACAAAGTATTATATAGTTGATAAAAGTGACAAGAATGAATACCGTGTATATTCAAAATTTCGATTCCTGGGAATTCCTTTGTATGATAGAATGGAAGGAGTTGTAGCTTATTTCTCCGTAGACAAATTCTAATTTTTATAATCTTTATAAGTTTTTACCTATAAAGATTTACACACAAATATATTTGTACGGACCATTACCGTTTATATTTGTATTTTTGTCGACAATGTCGCGAATTTTATTTCGTTGCCCGTATAGACACCAAAAGAATTTTCCTTTATCCCCTGTTACAATAAATTTATTATTTGTTATTTCATACGAACGTATACATATATTTTTATGTTTATCGTAAATACATGTTATATATGCAGTAAAATTAGTGGCTAAATTAAATAAATAATCTGGTAATATAATCTCCACTTTATCATCGTGTATTTCTCCTATACCTCTATAATATACTCCTTCTTCTGGTCCTTCTACACATGCATGAACTAAATATTTATCTTTATTTTCGGGATGATCAATAACAAATGTTTTACCAGTGGTATAAGTAATTTCTTTTGTAGTAGTGTTATATACAAGAGGATTAGAAGTAGGAGAATCGTTTCTTACTGGTACAATATATAAACCG
>Ga0105050_10010246_pt1 | contig 10300 bp, 8 predicted proteins | sample FRY01_FD_78088 | JGI IMG/M metagenome (GOLD analysis project Ga0105050, IMG submission 78088) | Freshwater microbial communities from Lake Fryxell liftoff mats and glacier meltwater in Antarctica - FRY-01 | ecosystem: Environmental > Aquatic > Freshwater > Ice > Glacier meltwater ... | reverse complement strand
GCCTGTGGCGTGGCGAGACTGCGCTGAAGAACGAGTTCGTCTGAGCGTGGCCGGTACGTAGCGTGCCGCGGCTATGCATCACTTTGACCAAAAAAGATGGGCATGCCATGGCTTTGGCGGCTTGAAACAAGGAAGTCACTATGAAATGGCGGCCTTGCCTTAGAAAAATACGCTAAATGGCTCAGCCCCCAGTTTGGTTCACTCTCCGGACAGTACGCTTTTTGAGGCAACTTTTTGGTGGCATACTTGGCCTCATGCGCTTGAATTTCCTATCCTTCCCATACAGGTTCCCTTGGCCATGACCGAATCAAGCACACACGCACGGGTCGCCCACGGTGGAAAAGCGGTCTACGGCGCGCGCCTCGGCATCTTGATGCTGGATGCGCGCTTTCCGCGCATCCCCGGCGACATGGGCAACGCCGGCACCTGGCCGTTTCCGGTGCTGTACCGCGTAGTCAAGGATGCCTCGCCCGAGCGGGTGGTGACGCAGAAGGCCACGGGGCTGCTGCAGTCCTTCCTGGATGCGGCGCGGGAACTGGTCGAGACGGGGGCCGAGGGCATCACCACCAATTGCGGCTTTCTGTCGATCTACCAGCGTGAGATTGCGGCACATGTTCAGGTGCCGGTGGCGACCTCGAGTCTGATGCAGGCGCCCTTCATCCAGAGCATCCTGCCGCCCGGCAAGCGCGTCGGCATTCTGACCATCAGCGCCCGCACGCTGCTGCCCGAGCATCTGGCGGCGGCCGGGGTCAACCCCAACACCCCGGTGGTCGGCACCGAGGATGGCCGCGAGTTCACCCGGGTGATCATCGGCGATTTGCCGACGATGGACGTCGCTGCGGCCGAACAGGACATCCTGGAGGCCGGTGAGCGCCTCGTCGCGCAGCACCGCGATATCGGCGCCGTGCTGCTGGAATGCACCAACATGTCACCCTATGCCCGCACGCTCAGCGAGCATCTGCGCCTGCCGGTCTACGACATCTACAGCTTCATCACCTGGTTCCATGCCGGTCTCGGCCCGCGCGATTTCGGCCATCCGGCCAGCGTGGCGCGCGCCTGGCAGCCAACGATAAGTCTGCTGCCAGGCAGATCGACTGAGAGAGTCGGCGACCCATGACGCAAGACAACTCCGTCGCAGCGCCGCTAACCCGCGCCCTGGCCCGGTTCATCGCCGGGAGTTCGGCAAACAGTATCCCGGAGCCGGTGATCGCGATGGCACGGACCGTCATCAAGGACGGCATCGGCGCGCTGCTGGCCGCCGCCAACCCAGACTATTCGACCGGCCGATTGGCCGCCGCCTTCGCCCGTGACCAGGGCGGCACGCCGGAGGCCAGCATCGTCGGTCACGGCTTCAAGAGCTCCGCCAGCATGGCGGCGCTGGTCAACGGCACGATGGGCTATGCCTGCGATGTCGAACCACACCACCCCGCGGCGATCCTGCACCCCATCGCCGTCATGGTGCCGGTCGCTCTGGCGATGGCCGAGCGCACGGGCGCCAGCGGCGCTGACCTGATCGCCGCTGTCGTCCTCGGTTGCGAGGTGGAATACCGCATCTCGATGGCACTGGGACCGGCTGAACAGTATGCGCTGGGTTTCCACCCGTCGGCAGTGTGCGGATGCTTCGGCGCGACAGCGGCCGCCTGTCACCTGCTCGGCATGAAGGAAGAGGCGGTGGTGCGGGCACTCGGTCTCGCCGCCTGCCAGGCCTCGGGCATGATGGCCTGGGAATCGGACCCGACGGAGAACGCCCGGCCGTTCCAGATGGGCATGGCGGCGCGTAATGGCGTGACGGCAGCGTTGCTGGCTGCTTCCGGCTTCGGCGGGCCGATGGCGGTGTTCGATCATGGCCACACGATATTCCGCGCCTTCAGCCGCGACCCGCGGCCGGAATTGCTGACCGCGGATCTGGGAATGCGCTATGACGGCATCATGGAACTGGCGATTAAGCCCTATTCCTGCGTGTCCTTCCTGCATCCGGGCCTAGACGCACTGCTCGGGTTGATCCACGAGCACGCGATCCGTCCGGACGATATCGAGGCGATCACCCTGCGCTTCCCGAAGGACGGCATCCACTGCGTCGACGACAACCCGCTGAAGAGCCACTGCGCACAATACATCCTGCCGGTGGCGGTGGTGAATGGCGAATTGAAGGTGGCAGATATCTTCATCGACCGCCGCTTGAGCGATCCCGCCATCGCCGCAATGTGCCGCCGGGTTTCCGTTGTTGCCGACCCCGAACTCGACCCGCTGTTCCCGGAGTTCTACGCTTCCATCGTCGATATCGACCTGAAATCGGGGCAGCGCCACAGCCGGCGCAACGACATCGCGCGCGGGTATCCGGAAACTCCTTTGAGCGAAACGGCCCTGGCCGAGAAATTCGCGCGGCTCGCCGGCTCGGTCGCCTCACCAGCCGGGCTGCATCGTCTGGGCGTCGCACTGGACGGACTGTGGGAAGCGCCGAACGTAACCGCACTGGCCACAGCGCTGTGCCACCCGCACGGAGGAACGGCATGAATCGTTCCGGGAACGCACCCCTTCGGGTCGGTCTGGCCGGATTCGGCAATGTCGGCAGCGATCTCGCCCGGCGGCTGACCGACGCACCGATTCCCGGTCTGACGCTCGTCGCGGCCAGCGCACGCGACTTGGACAAAGCGCGGGTCACCGCCCAGGCGGTCGCTCCGGCGCTGCAGATCGTGCCGCTGGCCGAACTGCCGCGGCTCTGCGACATCGTCGTCGAATGCGCAACGGCCGATAGCTTTCCGGAGATCGCGCGTGCCGTGCTGGAAGCCGGCAAGTATTTGATCGCGGTCAGCGCCGGCGGCGTGCCCAACTGCCCGGAGATGGAGGATCTGGCACGCCGTCACGGTGGGCGGGTGCGCATCGCCTCGGGCGCCATGCCGGGGCTGGACATCTTGCGCTGCGCCGCCGAGGGCAGCATCCGCTCGGTACACCTGAAGTCGCGCATCAAGCCCGGCTCGATGGCGCACGAGCCCTATGTGCTGGAGCGCGGATTCGACTTCACCAAACAGCCTCCGCCCACGCCGGTCAAAGTGTTCGACGGCACGGCGGGTGAGGCGGCAGCCGCCTTTCCCCGGCACTTCAACGTCGCTGTGGCACTCAGCCTGGGTGGCATCGGTTTAGAGCGCACCACGGTCGAGATCTGGGTCGATGCCGGCATTCAAGGGGCGATCCACCAGGTGGAGGTCGACAGTGAGGATATCGGACTCACCATGATCAGCCGCAACATCCCATCGGCCAACCCGCGCACCAGCCGCATCGTAGTCCCCAGCGTCCTGGCGGCCCTGCGCGGCCTGGTTTCACCCGTCACCGTAGGGAGTTGACCGATGAACGACGTCCGCATCACCGCCATGGCGGTCCATCTCGTGAGCTGGCCGCTGAAGATGAAGCGCCGACACGGCATCGGCGATATCGAGCAAGCGATGCCAGGCGTGGTCGTGAAGCTGACCACCGATGCCGGGCTGATTGGCTGGGGCGAGGCCGCGCCGTGGTCGGTCTTCACGGGCACCGCGGAGGGCAACGCGCAGGCGCTGCATGTCTACCTGCGCCCCTTGCTGATCGGGCGCAACCCGTTGCAGGTGACCACGCTGATGCGCGCTGTCGACAAGGCCGTGGTCGGCCACGGCGAGGCCAAGGCGGCGCTCGAGATGGCGCTCCTGGACATCGAAGGCAAGCGGCTGGGGGTGCCGGTGGCGCAGCTTCTGGGCGGCTTCTACCGCCACGAGATTCCACTCAGCGTGTCGATTGCCAACCCGGACTTCGAGGAGGACCTGACCTTCGTCAAGCAGTGCGCCGCCGACGGCATCCGCCTATTCAAGGTGAAGACCGGTTTCCTCAGCCATGCCGAAGATATGAAGCGCATGGACCGGCTGCGCGCAACGCTACCGGCCGATGCCGAACTTCGCATCGACTACAACCAGGGGCTGGATCCGTGGAACGCGCTGCGCCAGCTGCGCGATATGGAGAGCTTCGCGCCGACGTTCATCGAACAGCCGGTGAAGCGCGATCAACGCCAGGCAATGGCCGCGATCACGGCAGCGTTGGACACGCCGGTGATGGCCGACGAGAGCGTCTTCACACCGGCCGAGGCGATCGAGATGGTGCGCATTCAGGGCTGCGACCTGATCAGCGTAAAGATCATGAAGAGCGGAGGTATCGCCCGGGCGCGCGAGGTGGCGGCGATCGCCGAGGCGGCCGGCATGCCGGCCTATGGCGGCACCATGTTCGAGGGCGGGGTTGCGACCGCTGCCGGCCTGCATATGGTCGCAGCCACGCCGAACATCTCGCTGGGGGCGGAGTTCTATACCTCCACCTTCGTCATGGGGGTGGACATCCTGCAAAGCCCCATCGTCATCCGCAACGGCCAGACCCAGGTGCCCACCGGCCCGGGCCTCGGCGTGGCCATCGACGAAGACCGGCTCGCCAGCATTACCACTCGGCTTTTCGAGTAGCGCACCTGAGATGGGCACCGGCCAACATGCCCGATTCCACCGGGCGCTCTTGCTGATGACCCGAGAGCAGGCCTGCGCTCGCCCCCAGTCTACGAGGCGTGCCGCACCGGCAGCGGCACACGCCAGAAGAGCAGCACGGCAAAAGCCAGCAGTTCGACGCCGACCCAGATCATCCACGCCGCCCGCATCGGCCTGCCCACGCCTGCCCTGCCACCGATCCCGGCTGACTTGTCCCCCCACAGTGCCGCTTTTCAGCTGTCTGAGGGTGGGGGACTAAACGATTACGGCGGTACGGCATGCAGGAGAGGAACCAAGGCAAGACCTGTAGAGGAAATATGAAAATAATCCGCATATCAGCCTATCGCGTGCTCTTGCCATTGGAGGAGGGCAGCTATCGCTGGTCCGATTCGAAGGCGATCACCGAATATGACAGCACCATCGTTCGTATCGACACCGATGCCGGAATCACCGGTTGGGGCGAGGTCTGTCCGCTCGGGCCGGTCTATCTTGCGGCATATGCCAATGGTGTGCGCACGGGCATCGCGGAGATCGCACCTGCGCTGATCGGCCGCAACCCGCTGGAACTCGATGACATCAATGCCGTCATGGATGCCACGCTGAAGGGGCATGCGTACTGCAAGAGCCCGCTCGACATTGCCTGTTGGGACATTCTGGGCAGGCATGCCGGGCTGCCCCTGTGCAGCCTGCTGGGCGGTCGGTTCGGCGCGGATTTCGCGCTCTATCGCTCGATCTCGCAGGAGTCGCCCGAGGCGATGGCCGGCCGGGTCGCCGCGCACCAGATGAATGGCTTCCGGCATTTCCAACTCAAGGTCGGCGGCGTGGCGGACGAGGACATCGAACGCATCCGCGCCGTCGCCGCGCTGATGCAACCCGGCGGCAAGCTGATCTGTGACGCGAATACCGGCTGGCTGACGGCCGACGCGCTGCGGTTATGCCGGGCGGTGGCCGATCTCGACGTCTATATCGAGCAGCCCTGCCTGTCCTACGAGGAATGTCTGACGGTGCGGCAGCACACCGACCTGCCCTTCATTCTGGACGAATCGATCCAGGACATCGCTTCCCTGCTGCAGGCCCACGCCGACCGGGCGATGGATGTGGTCAATCTGAAGATTGGCAAGGTTGGCGGTCTGACCAAGGCACGGCAGATCCGCGATCTATGCGTGGCGCTCGGCATCGGTCTGACCATCGAGGATATGCCGGGTGCCGACATCACCGGGGCCACCATCCTGCACCTCGCCCATTCGACGCCGGAGAAGCACCGGTTCTCCGTCACTTCCTCCTACCTGAAGGTGACCGAGAAGATCGCCGAGGGTGGGCCGGTCGTCGTTGCCGGCCGCACGCGGGCCAATGAGGGCCCTGGCCTGGGCGTCGCCCCGATCATGGACCGGCTGGGCGAACCGATCTTCGTCGTCGGCGCGGGCTAGATGTGCCAAGGCGCCGGCGCCACCGCGCGGCGACCTGACTAGAAGCGGCCGGCGCTGAACGGTGCGATGTCGATGGGCGCCGGCTGGCCCGCGACCAGCGCAGCGATGATGCGCCCGGTCATCGCGCCGCCGGCAAGGCCGACGTGGCCGTGCCCGAAGGCGTAGAAGGCGTTGCCGAAGCGGCTGGACGGGCCGATCACGGGCAGCGAATCCGGCATGCTGGGCCGGAAGCCCATCCACAGGGACAGCCGGTCCTCGGGGATCTCGCGCGGCAGGCCGGGATACATTGCCTGACCCTGCTTCAACAGGATGCGCGCCCGACGCCAATCGGGCGGCGCGGCGAGCCCGGCGAACTCCACCGTGCCTGCGAAGCACAGCCCGGCTTCCATTGGCGTGGCCACGAATTTTCCGTCGACCGAGTTGGTTGGAATATGCGGCGCCACCTCGGGATCGCGGACCATGATGTGGTAGCCCCGCTCCGTATCCAGCGGCACTTGGTCACCCAGCTTGGCGGCCAGGGGCTTGGAGAAGGCGCCGGCCGCGATCACCACGCCAGCGGCGGATTGCACGCCCGTCTCGGTGCGCACGCCGGTCACCCGCGCGCCTTCGAGGACGAAATCGACCGCCTTCTCGCGGCGGATCGCGCCGCCGTTGCGAAGCAGCATTTCGGCCAAGCTCCGGACCAGGCGCGGCGGATTCTCGCAATGCCCGTTCTCGCGGATCAGCCGGGCACGGACGTAGTCGTGCGACAAATGCGGCTCGAGCTGGCGCAGATCGTCGGCGGACAATTCGTCGATTTCGATGCCGTTGTCCTCGCGCAACTGCATGGCGGCGCGGTCCTTCTCGAAGGCCGCATCGCTGCGATAGGCGAACAGATGGCCGCGGCGATGGATCAGTCCATCAGCCCCGGCATCCTTCACCAACGGCCCGTAGCTCTCGATCGACGACGCGAGCAGGGTGCGCAGCGCTTTCGCCACTTCGCGCACCCGCTCGGGCCGGCCGGCGCGCACGAAGCGGTACAGCCAGGGCGCGAGCGTGGGCAGATAGCGCCAGCGAATCGCCAGCGGCCCTTCCGGGTCGAGCAGCCAGCGCGGCACCTGCGACAGCATCCCAGGCATGGAGACCGGCACAACCGACGATCCATTCAGGCAGCCAGCGTTGCCGAAGGACGCGCCCTCGCCGGGCGGGTTCGGGTCGAGCACCACCACGGCATACCCGGCACGTTGGAGATAGCCCGCGCTGGCCATGCCGACAATGCCGGCACCGATCACCACGATCGGCGCGGTGGCCTTGGGATTCGTTGCCATTCTCTCTCCTTCTCCTGTTTCGATCCGCCCGATGGTTCAAAAGATTGCCGACGGCGCTAGCGCGCGATACCGGCCAGCCGCTTCATCTGTGGCATGAACCACAGCCCGATCAGCACCACCAGTTCGATGCCGATGCGGGGCCAGACCGGATAGAGCTCCAACAGCGTGATGACCAGCCCGATCGGAATCAGCAGCAACCGCAGGGGCATCGCCAGCGACATGCGGAAATAGCCGAACAGCCCCGCCGCCACGATGGTCAGCCCGAGCAGATTTACCAGCACTTGCCCGATGATCTCGGCCACCGGGCCCTGCATCAGCAGCGCCGGCGTGTAGAGATAACTGAAGCCGATAACGAAGCCGGCCAGCGCCAGCCGGAACGCCGCAAAGCCGGTGCGCATCGGGTCCGCTTTTGCAATCGAGGCGGCGGCATAGGAGGCGACCGACACTGGCGGCGTCGCATCGGCCAGGATCGAGAAATAGAACACGAACATGTGCGCAGCCAACATCGGCACGCCCATCTCGATTAGGATAGGCGCGCCGATCGCGGCGCCGATGATGTAGGCCGCCGTCGTCGGCACGCCCATGCCCAGCACCAGCGTGGTGAACATCAGCAGGAAACCCGCCAGCAGCAGATTGCCGCCCGAGAGCGCATTCACGATGGTCGAGATCGAGATCACCAGCCCGGTCACGGTCAGGCAGGCGATGATCATGCCCGCGCCTGCGCAGGCCAGCGCGACGATCACCATGTTGCTCCCGCCGGCGGCCAGCATGACCCAGAGCCGCTTTGGATATATCCGGGTGTGTTTGCGCAGCCAGGAACAGGCGACCACCGCCACGACCGACCAGAACGCGGCGTAATGCGGCGAGAAATGCAGCATCAGCAGAGTCAGCAGCACGCCGACCGGGATCATCAAATGCGCATCTTTCAGCACCACGCGCCAATCGGGTATGTCGGCCGGATCAACACCTTTTAGCTGTAGGCGCTTGGCCTCGAGATGAACACACAGCAAGATCATGAAGAAATAGCAAATGGCGCCGATGGTGGCGGCGATCATGATCTGCGTATAGGGGATGTTGGTGATTTCTGCCATCACGAAGGCACCCGCCCCCATGATCGGCGGCATGATCTGTCCGCCTACGCTGGCGGCCGCCTCGACCCCGCCGGCGAAGTGCCGAGGATAGCCCAGTCGGATCATCGCTGGGATGGTGAAGGTGCCGGTGGTAAAGACGTTTGCCGTTGACGAACCGCTGACCGTGCCGAAGAACGCGGAACTGACCACCGCCACCTTGGCCGGCCCACCGGCCTGCTGGCCGGCGATCTTGGTGCCCAGATTGTGGAACAGCCGGCCGACACCGCTGCCTTCGATCAAGGCACCGAAGATGATGAAGATCGCCACCATGGTCGAGGAAATTCCGGTGATCGCGCCATATATGCCCATGCCGTTGAGCAGGTACATGGTCTCGACGATCTCCGAATAGGCCAGGTGGCGAAAATGCAGGATGCCTGGCATGTATTCGGTGACGAAGAGGTAGGCGATGCCCACACACAGCAGCCCGGCCAGCACCGGCGTCACGGCCCGGCGGAGCGCCTCGACGATCAGCACCGTCGCCAGCGTGCCCATGACCAGCTCCATGGGCAGCAGCGAATCGACATTCTCGAAGCGCAGATTGATGCGGGACGCTTCGTGGTAGGAATACAAGTTCGGCAGGATAGCCAGAAAGGCCAGCCCCCAATCGACGGCCGACGGGCGGGTGCGCGGAGAACCTGCCCGCGCCGGGAACAGCACGAAGGCGAGCGGCAGCAGCAGCAGCAGATGCAGCGAGCGCTGTGAGCGCGGCTCGAAGAAGCCGAAGCCGGCGGTGTACAGGTGAAACAGGGTCGTCACCGCTGCCCAGACCATGATGGCCAAGCGAACGGACCCGGTGAGCTCACGCATCGAGTCGTCGCCGATCAGGAGGCACGGCCCCGCGCGGCGGCCATGCCATGTCGAACATGGGGCGGATCAGAGGAAGCCTTTTTCCCGGTAATACTTCAGTGCTCCCGGATGCACCGGGACGGGCCGGATCTTGGCCGCCGTCTTGCAGTTGAACACGTTCATGCTGGCATGGATATTCGGCAGCTTGGCGGTGTTCTCGCACAGCGACTTGGTGATCTTGTAGACCGTGTCCTCCGCCAGGTCCGACGAGACCATCAACGTCGTCGCCATCATGATGGTTGAGACCGGGCCTGTCTGATAAACGGGGTAGGTGGTGGCAGGGAATTGGCCCGGCGAATAGCCGTACTTCTGGACGAAATCGGTGCGCAACTTGTCCGACCAAGGGACCAGCTTGCCCTTCCGACCCTGCGACATGTCGATGACCGCGGCACCCGGAATGCCCAGCACGATGAAGAGATAGTCGACCTGGCCGTCCTTGAAGGCAGAGGCCAGTTCGCTGTAGTCACCATGTACGATCTTGGCGCCATTCTTTCGCATGTCGTCGTACGAGGTGCCGTAGTACTCCATGACGAATCGGAAGCTCATCTCGTCGGAGGAACCGGCCTTAGTCACCCCAATTTTCACCTTCTTGGTCTTGAACACCTCCTCCAAGCTCAGACTTACATTCTCTCCGCGGATGAAATGGAGGTAATTGTCAGAGAAACTCTGCCCGATCATCATCAACTTGTCGTGGGGCTTGCCCTGGTAGATGTTGGTCCCCTCGCGCGCCATCTTGGCGAAGATATCGAGGCCCATGCCAAGCTGGCTCTGCCCGGCCTGGATCTTCGACGGGTTCGCAGTGCCGCCTCCCGGCACGACCTTCACGGACATGCCGGGGTTACTCTCCTCGACGACTTTTGCCATGCCGGAGACCATGGTGTACCAGCCGCCGCCCAACTGCCCTGCAACCCATTCGACGGTTTGCGCCTGGGCCAGCGTGAAGGAAGATACCGCCAGGATGGCGGCGGCGAACGCAGATTTCTGCCGTATAGACATGCAACACTCCTTTGGTTGAGCCGCCGGGCGCACGATGGCGGCTGTTCGAAAGCGACTCGGAATAAGTCACTGTTCGAACGATACTAGTGGTTCATCAAACCTTTGTC